>Ga0190304_1000587_pt1 | contig 16947 bp, 27 predicted proteins | sample 48700712_MG_FD_161670 | JGI IMG/M metagenome (GOLD analysis project Ga0190304, IMG submission 161670) | Hydrothermal vent sediment bacterial communities from Southern Trench, Guaymas Basin, Mexico - 4870-07-1--2_MG | ecosystem: Environmental > Aquatic > Marine > Hydrothermal vents > Sediment ...
TTTGCTCTTTTAAATTATTTGGGATAAAATCTCTTTGGTTGTTTCGTATTATTTCTTTTGTTAAGATTGGCAGTTTCTGTAAATCCTCGATTGATTGTATGTCATCTGGTTTTAGACCGAGATTTTTTAATAATCTATGGTAATATGGCACATTATTATATGAAAAATGAATTAATTTTTGTAATTTTTTTTCTTGATTTTGTTTTAGTTTTTTATAAGATGCGTATTCTTGTCTTTTAGCTATATTGTAATATGATAAAAAATTTTTATGCTTGAGAGCGTGACTTAATCCAAATAAAAATTTGTGAATCATTTACGTACTCTCCCTTTATATTATTCTCTAAAACTATTAATCAAATTATAGAATTGAAAAACCATATTTTTATAATTCTTCATCTTAACAGCCCTTATCATCTGACTTAACGGCTGCCAATATGCAGGGCTGTACACGCCAACAATTTCAACTTCACCTTTTAAGAGCTTCAGCCGAACATCTTCAATATCACATCCATTTTTTATAATTGTCCTGCCAAGACCAATCTCAGAACTGAAGTGTGCGTCGCTGCCTGCGGTCGTATGCATCTTACAGGCTGTTGCAAGTTCTCCCGCTTTTCGATTTTGTAACTCGTTATTTCTTGCATTAAAAACCTCTATAAGGTCTATTCTATCCAATATTTCCCTTAGCTCATCAATCTCATGCCCTCTGTAAGGATGAGGCAGTACAACTATACCATCTTGCTCGTGAATTTCATCTATCACTTCTATACTATTCCTCGATTTTATCTCTTCATTCAAAAATAATCCTGTAATATCACCCTTCTCTGTGTTTATTTCACTTCCAATAATCATTAAAAAATCTTGATCTTTATTGATTTTCTGTGCATCCAAACTCCCTTTTATACTATTATGGTCAGTTATCGCCACGCCATCTAAGCCTTTCTTTTTCGCCACTTTGATTATCTTCTTTGGTTCTAAAATCGAATCAAAAGAATATTTTGAGTGAATATGAAAATCAAAAATCATTTCCTCCACCTCCTTTTATTTTCCCATGCGGATACTTCCGCTGTGGGTGCAGAAGAAGATTAAAACCATCTCGTACAGATAAAACAACCTCAAACAAATTTGGCTTAATATCTCTCAAATCTATATTTGTCTTCGAACCAAATGAGAAGAACTCTTTGAGATTCTCTATATCAAACTGAGAAATAAGAACCAAGAGCATGTCAGGGAATAACCATTTATACTTTACATAATTATACCCGGTAAATTCAAATTCGTTACCTAATGCAATATCTACCAGCATCTTCGGCACGTCTACCCCAGCAGCAATTGTAAGGTCTAAAGAGCCCCATAGTTTTGGATTTACTTCCATAAGTTTATAACTGTTATCCTTTAAATCATATTTAAATTCCACCATTACGGGTCCATTCCACTTCAAGCCATCCATCAATTTCTTACCCAACCTGAAAAGTTCATCATCAAAATACGATTCTGCCATTGCACTTGGTCCACCAGTTAGAGGAAACTCTTTGAGCCGTTTATGCATAAAATATGCTTTTAACTCCCCTTTTTCATACACACCATAGAATCCACAACCAAAGCCTTTAATGTATTCTTGCACAATGATATTTGTATGGCTGACCGTTTTCAAGTATTTATAATTTTTGGTTAATTCTGAACTATTGTTTGCATACTTCACAAACGTTCCCGCATCATCAGAAGACTTTATGACCACGGGGAATTTGTTTATGCGTGATATGTCTGATTCTGTTTTTATTACGGTAGTCTCAGGTATGGGTATATCAAGTTTATCTGCGAATTCCATCGTTTTATCTTTATTAGATGCTATTTGCATCGCGTTCCAGTCTGCAATGACTAAATTGACGTGGGCTAAGAACTCATCTTTATATTTGGATACAGTCAAACAACTTGTTAATCCCACAGGTATTAAGACATCGTAATTTCCTGCTTTTACTATATTTAATAACTTTTCTGCGTACGAATCTCGATCCTTTAGTTCTCCTAATACATGTTTATATTTGCAATATTTTGAATAGAACCCTTGGTTTCTAAAAGCAGAAGTAGTTGAGGAACCTCCTATGATAAAACCCTTTTCGCCTAACGACCTTATACATGCAAGAGCATTCTTGTTTCCTGCATCTGTTATTAGTACTTTATTTTGTAACATCATCAATCGTTATAAACTCCACTCTATCCAGCATCCTCTCATACTCACGCACCATCAATTCCGTTCCTGCAACCACATCCATCGGATGCACTAAAACAACAATATCTCTATTAACGCTTTCTTCAGCGAGCCAATCTATGGTAAACTTATCCTCACGATAATTCCGATTGAGCCAGAATGCGGAGGGGAAATATAATATGCCATCTACCTTCTTTTCTTTCTCATCAGGGTTCTCTCGGTTTCCTAAGAAATACCTTAAATTTGACTGTTTTGCATATTCTATAAATTTTTCTGGATCATAGTTTGGATCGTGCCTTCTTGACAGTTTAAACTTACCCGAGCCATGTTTTGTAAATCCATAAACCTTACCATCAAATCGTCTTGATATTTTACCCAAATCCCTCGAAAAATCATTATAATCCTTTGTGTGAACCGCATGCAGCCCGATACTATGCCCGTGTTTCATCAGTTCCTGTGCAAAATCTTTATTCGGCACCGTGAAAGGCTGAAAGAAGAGCGATGCTTTTATTCCCCGGCTGTTCAAATCATCTACCAGCTTCTTACAGGGTCCTAAATACCCAAGCGAATCAATTCCCAAAAACAGCTCTTGATTGACTCTTGCGTAATGCAGTATCCTGTTCTCGTATGCGCGGTCCACGTCTATCCTCAGGATTGCTGGCATATTATAGTCCCTTTGCTTTTTATATCTTACCTTTTTCCCTTTCGAATTATTTCTTCTTTTAAATTTTAAATTTTAAATTAGCTCATCCAATGCTTCAAAAGGTGAAAAATAACCCTTTTCAATCATCTCAGAAAGCATTGTATCACCTTCTTCAATGGATAAAAGTCCTCCTCTCACCGCTTCAACCAGAACTCCAATGGTTCCTGAAACAGGAACACCCCTTCTTCTGGGCAAGCTTTCTTGCATCCCTGTCGTCAGTCAATACCTTCGGATCCCTTGATATAGCGATGCTCAGGCAAGAAAACTATCTTTTTCCCCATAATTGTGCTTTAACAGCTAATCTATTCTCTTCAATCTTCATTTGCTTCGTCATCATTAACACCTATCCATCTGCCAACATCAACATGTTCCCTCTTTATCTTTTCTTTCTCTTCTCCTATCATCTTTGCAACCCTCTCACCCGCCTTTCCATCACCAAAAGCATCCCTCTGCTTCCTCTTTGGCTCAAAACCATTTGCCATTTTCATGATTGCGCCATCATTCGCACCTACCAGCACATTCCACCCATCCTCCACCGTCTCAACCCATTCCGTATTCTCCCTTAATGTAATGCATGGCACCTTAAAAATGTATGCCTCCTTCTGCACGCCGCCGGAATCTGTTAAAATCTTCCTTGCATTCTTCTCCAGCACAAGCATGTTTAAGTAAGATACAATTTTCATGACTTCCATCGCTTTTATATTTTCACCTTTTACTCTTCTTCAATTAAATCTCTCTTCACCTTCAGCATCTTCCCCTTCAAATCAGGAATGTCCCTTTTAGCGAGACTTTCCAGGTAAGTTCTAAATCAATGCCGAAATATTCATGGATAAGGATGTCTCTCATCCCCGTTATCTGCCTCCAGGGAATATCCGGATATTTATCCTTCGTCTCCTTTGGAATATTTTTAACCGCCTCTCCCATGATTTCAATTCTCCTCATAACAGCATCCTGAATTTGCACCGCATCGAAAAATTCCTCCTTCGTTATCTCTTTCGTATATTCTTCAATTCTTTCTATGCATTCCAGTATGTGCTCTATAAAAATCTTTGGGTCTTTATTCATAATATCACCCTCTGTTCGCTCAAAATCCTATCTTTGAGAAAGGGATGTAGAGAATTATAAGTGAGGACATCCACTTCTCTCCCTAACGATTCTTCCAGTTCTATTTTCAGTCCTGCAAGGTCAAGAAGACTTTTTTCAGCCCCAAATTCCACTAAAATGTCTATATCGCTACATTCTTTCATTTCCCCTCTTGCAAAAGAGCCGAATATTGCCGCTTTTATTACATCATAACGCTTGAGAACCGGGAGAATTTTTTCCCTTATCTCTTCAATATGTGCCCTCATATTTCATTACCAATAAATTAGATGCACTTTTAAATTAAATGCACCTTACCGGCATCTGCAAGATAACAAATCTTCGTCTTTTTTCACCCACTAATTACCTCCACAATCCTCCCAACCATTTACCATCTCAATAACCCCCTCTTCATCCCCCCTTTGCATACTCTCACAACCAGCCAGCATCCTCTCTGCTCCACCCGCGTTGCCATCAGCACATCAGATGACAGCGACATTATCAGTGCCCCTATACTTTTTCCGACCTTTCTTCCTCCTTCGCTTTTAAGAATCTCTTCGCAGCTATTATCGTTAATCCGGTTAAATTTCCGTTCTCATCGTAATTTTTTATGATTCCATTCTCGTCTTCTTCGTGTTCCACCGCCTTTGGTGGATATGTAAAATTCATATACAGCACATCTGCGTCTTCATCATAATCTATCCAGATCTTTCTTTGCGTTGACCTCACCACATGCGGAACCATTTTAATTATTTCTATTTCTTCCATATCACTCCCCTCTTCACGATTTTTTCTATCTTTGAAGTTTTGTATGCTGTGATAATAAAACCTTCTTCATAACTTAACTCCTTATACGCCGTCATAAGATATTTTGGTCCAAGATGCGTTCTTTGAAAGAATCTTACAGCCCTTAATTCATCGCTGACACCTTTTAAAATCATTTCCGGATCTTCAACTGTTTTGAGAAGCAAATCCTTATTATCCTTCATATCCGTATGCGAGGTGGTAATATGACTCCATCTCTCATCTGTTAATCTAATGGGGACACCGTTTTTGGATTTGATTAACCTCTTCATTGCAATCTCCCAATTATCCCCTTAATTTTTTACCCGCCTTTCCATCACCAAAAACATCCCTCTGCTTCCCCTTTGGCTCAAAACCATTTGCCATTTTCATGATTGCGCCATCATTCGCACCTACCAGCACATTCCACCCATCCTCCACCGTCTCAACCCATTCCGTATTCTCCCTTAATGTAATGCATGGCACCTTAAAAATGTATGCCTCCTTCTACACGCCACCGGAATCTGTTAAATTCTTCCTTGCATTCTTCTCCAACACAAGCATATCGAGGTAACCGACCGGCTTTATAACTTTTACACTCTTTTGCAGCCTATCCCACAGGTCGAATTTCTTAAGCATTTTCTCAGTTCTTGGATGACATGGAAATACTATATGCACAATTTCACAGAAAGCGTCTACGATACTTCTTAGTCTGCTAAAATCATCTGTATTCTCTGCCCTGTGAACAGTTGCCAGATAATACTCCTCTGGTTTTAAGTCCAGCTCATCCAGAATCTTTGATTTTTTCTCCGCAATCTCGATGTTATTCCGCAAAGCATCTACCATAACGTCTCCCGTAAGATAAACTCCATTCGTGACCCCTTCCCTCTTCAAATTCTCGACTGAAGTCGCTGTCGGGCAGAACAAAATATCAGAACAATGGTCTGTTAAAGCCCTGTTTATTTCTATTTCTTCTGGCATTCTCTTATCAAAGCTCCTTAAACCCGCTTCGATATGCCCAACCTTAATATGCAGCTTTATCGCCGCCAATGCTCCGGCTAAAGTGGTATTTGTATCACCAAAAACCAGAACCAAATCAGGCTTCTCTTTCATCAGAACCTCCTCTATTCTTTTCAGCATCTCTCCTGTCTGATAACCATGTGAACCAGAACCAGCACCAAGATGATAATCTGGCCCTGGGATTCCGAGTTCATCGAAAAAAATCTTGTTCATCTCTTAATCGTAATGTTGCCCGGTATGGACTAATACTTCATCAAATTCTTTTCTGAGCTCTTTAGAAACTGGGGTAAGCTTTATGAAATTTGGTCTTGCCCCGATAATCGATGCTATCTTCATTTATCCACCCTTCTTATTACCACTCGTATAGGGTTATCCCGGATCCAGACATTGGATATAAGCAACTTCTCCTTCCTTTGCCAGCCCCAGCTTTCTCGGATTAACACCTTCCCTTAAAGCTACTGCGTAGTGCAGAATTGATTGTAGGGCATGAATGCATATTTTATCCGTTTCTTCCAGCTTTATCTCCGCTCCCTCTATTATGATTTTTTCATTCCCTTTAAAAACAACGCATTTTCCTTTTATTTCCTCTATCTCCACGATTAAACGGGTCATTTTCACTAAACCTTAACAAAATCCTTTCTGATGAATCTGAGAAAGAACTTCCACTCATCCATGGTGAGCAGATGAAATTCAAAAGGCGAATCGAAGTACTTTTCGAACAGAACATCGTAAACTCTCAGCTTATTCTCCCTCGACCCGAACTCATCCGAAACGATTGCTACATCTATGTCGCTGAGTCCTATAGAGTAATCACCTTTAACAGCCGAGCCGAAGACGTAAATCTCAAATTCACCCAGATATTTGCTCATGAGCATTTTCATTTCCTTCACGTATTCACCGTAGTCTTTGAAGTAATCTACTCGTTCCATAGTATCTCTCTCAACTCATCCAGAGCTTTAAAAGCCTCCTCAACCTCCTCTTTAAAAAACTCCTCGAAGTAGTATCTTGAGGTTATGTAAGCCCTTTCAAGGTTTCTCAGTTCCGTTCTGTACTTTCTCAGAAGTCTATCAACCTCACTTACACCTCCAATTTCTTTTAAATCACCGAGAAGTTTTCTAAGACTGTGCGTTCTTTCAAAGTATCCCTTTAAATCGAGCATTTTCGCTTTTACCAGCAACTGCATTGCCTGCTCTATGGTGAAACATCGCCAGGTCATAATCTCCATTATCAAAATTGAACTCAGCATTCTTCCTAAACTTCTCCGCCCTCTTTAAATAAAGCTCAACTTCCTCTCTCATTTCAATCTCCCATACAACTCTAACAACTTCTCCTCCATCTTATCCCAACTATATTTTTCTTCAACCGCTCTTCTTCCGTTCTCACCCATCCTCTTCGCTTCTTCTGGATGCTCCAGCAAATATAAAATGGCATCTACAATCTCATCAACATCTGTTGGGTCAACTAAAATGCCGCAATCCGCTTCTTTAACAACCTTGGCTATCTCTGGAAAGTTGCTCGCAACTACTGGCTTTCCACATGCCATATATTCGAAGAGTTTTATAGATACTGCATGGATATATCGTGGAATCGGTTGATGAAGAATCAAGCCGAGCCTTGACATATTTATATATTCCACTACTTTTGGATGAGAAAGATGACCTGCAAAAACAACATTTTTGGATGGATTCTCTTCTAAAAAATCAGTTATTTCTTTTTTATTTAACTCATCGGTAAAATTACCCACACAAATTAATTTCACGTTAGTTTTGTTTGCTACCTCTATCATTTGATAAATACCTCGATCTCTTGAGAGTCCTCCAACATAGATGATCCCACCATTCTCGGAATTTAAATTATCTGGCTTAAATAGCTCAAGTCTTGGATAATTTGAGATTATATAGACATTGTTATGATGTTTCCTGTATTTCAAAGCTAAAATTTCATCTACCGTAATTACAACATCCGCAAACCTGATAAGTATTTTCTCCTCTATATCTGCCAGAAATCTCACAAGAGGTCTAACAAAATCAGGAAATAATGAATTTTCTGCAATCAAAGATGGGTAGTGCTCTCGTGCATCATACATCACTTTACTACGCTTTGATATCTTCAATAATGCCCCTAAAAATAATCCACCCGGTGCATGACAATGGCAGACATCACACTCTTGTTTCAAACCCTCTCTGAAAATTTTCCACATCGTTATTGGATGAAGAATCTTGTTTGTGAGTTTTCTAACTGTAATGACTCTTATACCATCAATTTCTTTGTCTATTGGTTCATCAGATGGAGCGATTACGATAACATCGTGTACCTTTGCAAGACTCTTCGCCTCTTTGTAGAACACCCTTGGATCAAATGGGGAATCCACCGTTGTTAATATACAAATCTTCATAAGATTTTTTACCTCTCTATGAAATCCACATCATAGAACTTCTTAGGCGATAGATTTAACTTGTGAGCCAGGTTAATGATGACCTTTAATTTTTTGATTAATGGATAATATGTAGGATAATCCAAGAATGTCTTTGGTTCTCGAGCGAATATCTCTTCAAACTCATCTTTTGTAAGCCCGAGTTTCTTGATAACATATTCTTTGTCCTCTCTCTTCTTGTCCTCGGGATACGGCTCTTCTTTCATTTTTCTTAATGCTTCATCTCTTGTCATCTGATTTGAACGAACAAGAGCAGAATATTCCACTACTCTTTTGTCGATGTGAAATTTTTTGGGGAGCAGATAACTGCTAACAAAACGTGTGTACACTGACTCATAATGTTTACCTCCATAATCTTTCCATCCAACTTCTTTCTCTAAAATTTTCTTTGCTTCTTCTTTCCGATAATCTATGTAATTCAAAAGAAATATCTGTCTTATCCTTTTTACAAAAATGTAGTAAAACGCATCAGAAATAGTAAGATTAGGAAAGCTTCTTAATTTGTTCTTTCCAAACATTTTATGGACGCTCTTGATATATTTTCCATCCATATAAGTCCAGCCAATAGGGATTCTACCTTCTGTCCTGAAAGTTGTGCCATTAATCACATAGCGTATGCCCTCATCGGCAGCAGCTTGGTAAAGAATAGAAAGAATCGCAAGGTCTGTTGGTATCTCTACATCCGGAACAGATGCTTTCAAAAAGGCTATTTGTATGTCTTTGAACTCCTCCCAATCACATGTTATCGTTCTAAGGTCTACACCAAGTTTTGTAACCGCATTTTTTATGTTATCAACTGCTATATCTGTATCCCATCCATTATCGAAATGAACTGCTAAAGGTCTCAACCCCAGCTTCTTAGCCATATATAAGCAATAGGTACTATCGGTTCCTCCACTCACTCCAACAATGCAGTCATATCTCTTGCCTTTTCCCTCAGCCTTGATTTTAGCCAACAATTGATTGAACTTTTGTTGCCCCATTTCATTTAGCGGATACTTTTTTTCCATTTCATCATGGATTTTACAATAATTGCAGATCCCCTCGTCATCGAATCGAATGCCCGGGATACTTGAGTCCAAAATACATCTTGCACATATTTGTACCATGCTATAATAGTTACAATTTCACTCTATATAAAAACTTCTCGGTTTTTTTTATCCTTACACCATCAATAAAATCGCGATTCAAAAACAATTATAAACCGCATCATACCCAACAGAAAAACAGCTTCTCTCTTTTACTGAAGTAATATCAACGTCACGTGTAAGCGCAACCATATACGAATGCCCCCATGAAACCGATGGAATCCCTACCAACGTCGTAAATTGCTTTAACTTTTCTCTCAACCTATCCAGATACATCTCGCACAAAGGCTCGCTATTATGCATCACCCCATGGTTTAGCAAATCACTAACTTTTCTAAAAGCGTCATCTTCTGAAAGGTCAATTTATATACAATGTATATACAATGTATAGGAATGTATAAAAAGTTTGTTTTTTGAATCCCCTACCTACTTCTCCACCTCTGTTCAATCTTCATTTGCTTCGCGCGTCTATAAGATAAAGCAGATAAAGCTGGATCTCTTTTCATCTCCCGATGGGGGAATAAAAGAGATAGACCTCACTTAAATTTAAAATAACCCATGATTCGCTCAAATCATAGCAGGTTTTAAAATTATGTAGAGCTTTACAGTACTATGGATAAGTAGGTGACCACGCATGGTCCCACCTATTGACAATATCAGGATTAACTTCCTCAGAAAGCTTTCTCACTGCACTAAATAGGAGAGATGTTGTCCATCTTCCTCTCTTTTTCGCGTCTTCATACTCGGGCAACCTGAATTTGGCGGAGAGAAGCTTCAAAGCTTCTTTTCTATGCACTCTCTTGCCTCATCTAACATCCTTGAAATAAGTTCGACGTTTATATCTCCTTTCATTCCTCTCCCATCCCCTTCAAAGAATCCACAACGTATATTTTACTTGTTCTTCATTCATTTACTATTTACTCCTTATAAAGTTATTCCATCTTAACCCCTCAAGCCTCCTTTTGAAGAATTTATATTTATCTAATATAATATGATTATTGAAGGTCCGTGAAATAGATGCGATGCAGGAAGTTATGCAGGTTCCTTTTTGCTCTTTCGATTTCTTGATACAAACCATCCATCCCAACGGCACTAAATTCAGCACTTTTAGCCTTTTCAAAATTGTATATATCCATCTCAACCCATGTGGAATCGTTTCTATTGGATAAATCACCTTAGTTTTTTTTATCTCACCGGAGACGCCTAAATCTTCTATTAGCTTCTTTATCTCTCTTATTGTTGGAATATTTATCTCTAAAAGCCCTTCATAGCCTATTTTCCTGAGGAACCACGGTTTTATAAAAGATGGAATGAGAAAATAAGCAGGCAAACCGGTATGCAACTCCATAAAGAAATACTTATTTGGAAATTGAAGCACAAGCTCTCCATCTTCCTTTAGCACGCGTAAAAGCTCTTTTAGCATCTCTCGTTTATCGGGAACATGCTCAATAAGTGAAAACGCCGAAACCAGGTCAAAACTCTCACGCTTAAAAGGCAATGACTGCGCATCACCTCTTACAAGGGATAAATTTTTATTGCTCTTCGAACTGATACGTCTTCTGCATTCCTCCAAATTCTTGGCACTGAGGTCAAGGCAAACAACATCCTTAAAATCTCGCCCAAATATTGATGAATTAACTCCATATCCACATCCCACATCAAGATAGTTATCATGCTCAATCTTTTTTGAACTTATATTCGTGTAGCAATTATACAAATAAATGGCTCGTGCCTCTAAACTCGCGGATAAAGTGGTGTGTATTTCATTTCTAATTTTACGTCCCATTTTTTGTCTCTTCCTCTACATAGACAACATAACCAAAGAAATTACTGCAAATATTATCGGCAATGAAAGGCTTAACTTCCTTTTTATTTCAGCTCCTCCACTTTATGAACATCACTCCCTCTCACAAATTTTACTCCTCTCTTTTTCCCTATCTCCTCCCAACCCCTGGGGGGTAAACAGTATTTCTCATTAAGTTCTATCAATACGTTCTTTTGACTTGCTATACTAAATATCTCCCCAACTTCTTCATCGCTTAAACAGATATTATTAGTTCTTAAGAACAATCCTGGATGCGCCCATATATCAACCCGTGGGTTGGAAAGAGCCTTTTTTAATGCTTCTACATACTTCTCCTTATCCGCAGGAAAAGAATGAAAAGCCATAAGCACAATCTCACTCTCCCTTAATATGTCCGTCGAAACATCTAAACTACCATCCTCTAACACCTTCGCCTCACAACCCGTAAGAATTATTAATTCCGGATAATTCTCTCTCGCCGTTAGAATTTCCTCTACTAAGTCACGATATCTGTATGTAAGCTTCTTTCTCACGTGCTCTGTAAACGCAATAAGCGGTATCCTTAGCTTAACCGCTCTCTTGCAATATTCATCCACCGAATTCGCTCCATCAACATAATTCGTGTGCACGTGCCATTCTCCACTCATCAAATACTTCTCATACCTCTCCCAGTTCTTACAGGGTGAAAAACTCGCCATTTTTTACATAAACTTCAGCCCAATATCTTATCATCTTTACACCCCACTTCACATCCTCCTGGCACTCCTCTATTTCTTCATTTAATGCCAATTTAACCGCGTCATACACCATATTAACGCCTGCCGCCGTACACAATACGATTGTTCCTTGCACTCTTGGATTTGATTCGATTATCTTCGGTATCCCATTCCCATCCAGCTTAAACTGCAATCCTATGTTCCCATCCAGCCCAAGCAAATTCACTACTTGCTTTGAATATTCAATAATCGCTTCATTATTCTCGGTAGTGCCGACAAAACTTATACCCATCTTTAGCTTTTCTCTCAACCTCGGAATCACAATCAGTGCTTCACCTTTATTCGTCAGAACATCCACTGAATACTCCTTACCCGGAAGATATTCCATGACCAATAGTTCAGGAAATGGAGTTGCATCCTTAAGAACCTTACTTACATCTTCTAATGTGGTAAAGACATCTGTAGGTTTGTAATTCATCAATAAATCTAAACAGTCAACATCTCCTTTCAATATCCTGAACCCCCTCAACCCACGTGACACCGGCGGTTTAAAACAGACCGGTAGTTCAGGATACCCCTGTTCGTATACTGCTTCTTCAAAATCACTCCATGACTGCACCTTACAAAAACGCGGTGTGGGTATGTCATTTTCTTTACAAATCTGCATCAAAAGGTACTTGTTATTCGCTATCCGCAGCCTTTCCGGGCTCGATATGACCACCTTCGTGCCTATTCTCTCAAATTCTGATACGCTTCTCGCAAACTTCATCAATTCGTTCGTTACCAGTGGTATTACAACATCCACATCCTCTTTTCTGCATATCTCCAATATCCTTGGTATAAAATTTTTTGATTCCGCTTTCTCTCCTATATACCATTTATCAACCATCGCGAAACCAGAAGATTCTGAAGCCATATCAACACCTATAATTCTTATATTCCTCTCTGTAACCATCCTTAGACTTTTTATAATTCCTGGTGCGCCCGGGGCTCCAGCACCTGTAATAAGTACGGTTATATTATCCATCTTATCACCTCAAATGCCTCGGCATAATCTTTGTTTATCTGCGTTCCCCTCGTCTTCGCAAGACCACGTATAAAATCTTCGTTCAGGTAACTCCTATATCTCTGCGTCTTGTATTCCTTCAACGCATCTATTTTCTTTTTTATATGTCGCTCTTCAAGCGGTACGAACGAGGAGGTCTTAAAGCTGATATTGTTCCATGGTTCTTCATATCCCAACAGTGTCGCCGTCTTAAACGCTCTGCATCCTTCCTCCGCTACCGTCTTATGGTCCTGATGAAGGTCATTTAAAGAAGGGATAAAAATCAGTGTAGGCTCTAATTCCTTTTTCAGTTTGACAAGGTCTTCCAGAATATCTTGCCTATAATATGAGAATGTCCTGACCTCATACCGATATATGAATAAATTATTCTCAGGAACTCCAAGAACTTTCATTGCTCTCTTTACCTCTATTTCCAATTCATTTTTTGGAAAGCCCTCAGGAACAGATTTCTCTGCTACTGAAAATGCAGCATAGTAAACTTCTTTCCCTTCTTCTATGAATCTCGCTATCGTGCCCCCACAACCTAACTCCCCATCATCCGTGTGCGGCGCTATTATCAGTAACTTTGAGAACATGATTTTAAACCTTGTTCTTCATCCATTCCAGTGTCATTTTTATTCCGTCGTCTAAATTTGTCCTTGGATGATATCCAAGCACCTTCTTTGCTTTATCAATGTTTGCAACATAGTTTCTGGTATCGAAATATTGATCCCCAACTTTTTTGGTAATACCGTAAGGCAATCCTTTTTTTGTATATCTATATTCTGATAAATCAGCAAATTTTGGTTTCAAATCCGCACCAGATATTTCTATTATCTTCTTCGATAGATCAATGATTCGGATACCTTGTCCCCCACCAAGATTAAACACATCCCCTTTTGTAACATCCTTTTTCAGGGACAGAAACGTACCCTCGACTATGTCATCAATATAGGTATAATCCCTAATTTGATTCCCGTCACCATAAATGATCGGGGATTTGCCTTTTATCACTAGCTCGAGGAAGTGAACCATAGCACTGTGGTCAAAAGTGGCATATCTTGGTCCGTATACATTGAAATATCTTAAACTAACTGTCTTTAAACCATAGACTTTGCTAAACGTAGAGCAGTATAATTCGCCAAGATATTTGGTAGCACCGTAAGGTAGAAATGGGTCTTTTGGATGCTCTTCATCTATTGGCAGATATTTCTGTTCTCCATATACTGCAACTGTGGATGCATACACCACCTTTTCTACATTCTCTTCAACGGCTGCCCTCAAAACATTGAATGTACCGTTTGCACCCTCCTCAACGAATTGCTTATCTAAGGATCGAGTTGCCACGCCATATGGGAAAGCTTCATGGATTACAATATCTAGTCCTGCCATTGCGTTTCTTAAATCTTCCAAATTTTTAATATCTCCTTTTATGATAGATATATCTTTTGCTATGTGAGACAGATTTTCAATTTTTCCTGTGCTGAAATTATCATATATAACGACCTCAGCCCCTTCCTTCAATAATCTTTCACTGAGATGCGACCCTATGAATCCCGCTCCACCAGTTATTAATACTTTACTTCCTTTAATTTTCATGTTTCATCCCCCCGTTTCATCAGAATATTTATACTTGCTGACGACATCACTTAATATCCCTTCGAGTTCTTTTGCTTTGTTCTTCCAACTGTATTTTTCCATGTTTATATCATACGTTTTTGGATTCTCGATTATATTCTTTATTTGCATTACGAACTCTTTTCTGTTTTGATATATATAAAGATTCTTTCCCCCCATCTTCATCACATTCGGAGCGGGTTTAGACAAAATCGGTTTTCCGCATGCTGAATATTCAAAGAATTTATTTGGAAGTGCAATCTCAGGCCATGAATACTTGGATAAAGGATATAAACATATATCCATAGCGGCAATATACTGAGGCACTTTTTTATATTCTATTGGCCCTGTAAATATAATCTCTCCGCTAAGTCCCATATATTTAACTAATTTTTTAAGTGATATTTCGTAATCTGTAAATAATGATCCCCCGACTATTAATAATTTTACATCATCTCGATATTTCAACACATCAGGAAGTGCTTTTATTACCTCGTCTAACTCAAAACACCGTTCTATCGCTCCAACAAACCCGATCACAAAACAATCCTCATCCAGTCCAAGCATCCTCTTCCCCGCTCGCGAATCCATCGGCTTAAAAATATCGGTATCCACACCGTTCGTAATCAACTTCGCATCATATCCGTATTTCTTCAGTCGCTCCACGAGCGAAGGTGAAACTGTTGTTATCCTATCACTCCTGTCGAGATTATGTTTCGTAATCCACCACACTCCCTCCCTCAAAATCCATTTCAATGCTTTATTTTTATAATACGCCGCCGCAGAATCCGGAAACCAGTCCTTGAGGTCGAACACTACCGGAACACCGTATTTCTTCGCCGCTTTTATCACCGCTGCACCGGCAAATATATGCGCTGCGACAACAACGTCTATCCCCTCTTCCTTTATTATCCTCTTGAATACCGCATACTGATACGGTGCATTCAGGGTATAGTGCAGTATAGGCTCCCTGAAGGGAAACATTGTAGCTTCGTGCACAATCAACCTCGTCTCTCTCGCTTTGCCTCTACTCACATGAAAATGCGGCACGTGCACCTCATGCCGCTTCGCCAGCTCCTCGAATATGTAATGGTGCCTCGAAGGCACTGGATGGTGTATGTAATCCTGTGTTGAAACTAATAGTATTCTCATTTTTTTATTTCTTCTCAATATTCCATTTCATATCCCATTATTCCCTGTCTTTCAATAAAACTCTTAGGTGTGATATATCTCGGCACACCTTCATAGTCTCTGTCATAGGCGACTAGGAACTCCAAATTTTCATGTCTTACTGCAGCTACATTTTCCACATTCTTTCTCCTTTATCTTACCCTTGTTCTCCATTATCTCACTCTTCATCCCCTGTTTATTCCCCCCCCTTCTCGCCTTTAAAGTTAACCTGAAACAATCAAAAACCACATCGGCATTTTCTGGCTCTAAATACTTCGATCCCATCTTCTCGATTTCCTCTTTGGTAAACAAATCATCATAAACAAACACATCCAATCCTTTACTCATCAAAAGCCTGACTAAAGCAAGATTTCTGCTGTGATATAACTCCTTAACTCCTTCTCTGAAAGTTATACCCCTGATACATATTTTTACCTCACTTAAAGGCATATCCATCTTTAAACACTCTACGCTGATTCTTTTCGCCCAGTATTCAATCATCTCATCATTTAACTCTCTTGCAGTCCTCAGCAACCTTATATAGCTAAACTTCTCCCTGTTCTCTATCTCTTTTATCAAAAACCATGGATACACTGGAATTTCAATGCCTACCAACACCTGTAGATGGCAGATGTATCTGGCAATATTCGTGATTCGCATACTCTTTTGCCTCGTAAAAATCAATGCCCAGGTCATCTGCAATCTTAAGCAGTTCGTTTGCCATGCAGATGTTAACGTCGCGATAACAACCTTCTATGAGTTTTATAAATTCCGCAACGCGTGCAGAAGATACCAGATGCAAATTCGGTATGAAACCCTTATAGATTTCAAAAGCCTTCATTCCGCTCTCACCGTTAACACCACTCACAAGCTTTGGAAACTCTTTCAGTCTTGAAATGCTGTATCCAGTCATTATTCTCTCTGGCGAGTGTGCCAGGTAGAATTCACCTGACTCTGACTCTAATCCACTTTCTTCTTCCAGCCATTGCCTCACTCGCTTTTCGGTGGTCATCGGTGGTACACTCGTCTCTAAAACCACCAGATCACGCTTCTTCAATATCTCTCCAACGTTCCTGAATGCGTTCTCCAGGATACTGAAACCCAGATTGTTATTCTCATCCGTAAACAGTAGCACACAAAACCTTTCAATTCCGCTGGATTGCTATACACCAACCCAAAAGGTGGCACATCCTTCGTTACTACCGAACCCGCCCCCGATCATCGCATACTCGCCTATTCCTACTGTTACACCGCAAACAATGGTTGAGTTCGCACCGATGC
>Ga0190304_1000589_pt1 | contig 16911 bp, 15 predicted proteins | sample 48700712_MG_FD_161670 | JGI IMG/M metagenome (GOLD analysis project Ga0190304, IMG submission 161670) | Hydrothermal vent sediment bacterial communities from Southern Trench, Guaymas Basin, Mexico - 4870-07-1--2_MG | ecosystem: Environmental > Aquatic > Marine > Hydrothermal vents > Sediment ...
TGCCGAGGTGTTGGGCTTCAACAGCCGTCTGGATACCCTGCAGGCGGCCATCTTGGGGGTGAAGCTCAAGCACTTGGACGATTGGAACGAGGCGCGACGGCGGGTGGCGCAGCGATACAGCGAACTGCTTGACGGTTTGCCGGTGACCACGCCTTACGAGTCACCTGACGTCTACCATGTTTACCACCAGTATACCATTCGGGCCGAACAACGGGACGCCCTGGCCGCTTATTTGAAGGAACGAGGCATTGGCACGATGATCTATTACCCTGTTCCCCTGCACCTTCAACGGCTCTACGCCGACCTGGGTTACAGTGAGGGCAGCCTGCCGGCGAGCGAGGCAGCCAGCCGGGAGGTGCTCTCGTTGCCTATGTATCCGGAATTGACCGAGGCACAGCAGCAAGAGGTTGTGCAGTCCATCCGGGAGTTTTACGGCAGATGAAAGTCCTCTCCGTCGTCGGGGCCCGTCCCCAGTTCATCAAGGCCGCCCCTGTGAGCCGGGAACTGCGCAAGGAGCACGAGGAGGTCCTGGTGCACACCGGCCAACACTATGACTATTTCATGTCAGCAGTCTTCTTCGATGAGCTGGGCATCCCAGAGCCCGATTACAACCTAGGGGTGGGCTCGGCCAGCCATGGCAGGCAGACGGGGGAGATGCTGATCAGGATCGAGGAGGTGCTGCTCAAGGAGAGGCCGGATTGGGTGTTAGTTTACGGCGACACCAATTCGACTTTGGCCGGCGCTCTGGCTGCAGCTAAGCTTCACATCCCAGTGGCCCATGTCGAGGCGGGGCTGCGCTCCTTCAACCGGGAGATGCCGGAGGAGATCAACCGGGTGCTGACCGATCATGTCTCCGACCTTCTTTTCTGCCCCACCGAGACGGCGGTGCGGAACCTGGCCAGGGAGGGGATAACCGAGGGGGTGCACAATGTGGGCGACGTGATGTACGATGTGGTTTTGCACAACATCGGCATCGCCGAGCAGCGATCGCATATTTTAGAGAGGCTAGGAATCGAACCTAAGGCATATCTCCTGGCCACTGTCCATCGCCCCCAGAACACTGACCGGGCCGAGAACCTGCGTTCCATCCTTAGCGCCTTCAACGCCCTCGACGAGCTCATCGTCTTCCCCGCCCACCCTCGCACCAGCGAGGCCATAGAGCGATTGGGCTATCCCTTACGATCTCACATCAAATTCATCGAGCCGGTGAGCTATCTGGACATGCTGGTCTTGGAGAAGCACGCCCGTTTGATCCTGACCGACTCCGGCGGGGTGCAGAAGGAGGCCTATTTCTTCGGCGTGCCCTGCCTGACCCTGCGGGAGGAGACGGAGTGGGTGGAGACGGTGGAGGCAGGGTGGAATGTGTTGGTGGGGGCGGATGAGGAGAGGATAGTCGAGGCCGTGAGGGAGTTTCAGCCTATCGGCAAGCGAGCCGCGATCTTTGGGGACGGTCGGGCCAGCGAAAGGATAGCCGAGCTTTTATCGTGCCGAAGGACGCATACTCCATGAAGGTGCTGATCGCCCGGGTGATCGCCATTGAGGGCAAATGTCCCGTCTATCGGCTTGGCGACAAGATCGTCATCGAGGACGGCTTCCGCCTCAATTTGGAGGAGACGGATGCGGTCTGCATGCACTCCCTGGCCTCGCTCATGCCCTACTATGTGGCCTTGAGCAAGGGAGTTTCTCCAACACAGTTGGGGCTTGCCGGTGAGGGAGGCAGGGCCTATGTGCAATGCTTAGACCCTGCCAGGTACACGGGCGGCGGGACGGTGACGTTTGAGATAGAGTTAGCCGCCGTTTGTACGACGTCACACTAGACGTTTAGTGCCTGTTTTTTGGAGCTTCAAAAAACGATGTCAATGTTTGCAAGCAATAAAGCAATCTCGACTTGCATTCTCATCGTGTGCGTTGCTATTTTTGTACTTCTCGCACTAAAGATGTCGCCATTCATTCCAGATGATTCTTACATCTCGTTCAGGTACGCAGAGAATCTGGCTGAAGGCAATGGTATCACATTTAATCCCAATGAACGACCAGTCGAAGGTTACAGCAACTTCCTGTGGATCTTACTATGCTCTATCCTCGTACGATTTGGTTTAGATCTGCCATACTGGGCACCCAGAATGGGAGTTCTATTCGGAATCTTGAATATATTCCTCTTTTGGTTGATCTTGCGAAGACGTACTGAGTACAGTTGGCACTTAGTGATCCCTCTAATGCTTTTGGCCTGTTCGGCGCCCTTTCTTCTGTATGCTATATCTGGAATGGAAACCCCTTTATTCTCATTTCTGCTCTTGGCGGCTATCTTTCTTGCTGACTATGCCTTCAATACTGAAAGGTCTTTGTGGTTTATCTTATTTTCTGTTACTTCAGTGCTCGTTGCCTTTTGTAGACCGGAGGGTGTCATCACATTCCCAACAATCGCAGTTTTGCTGATATACTTCAGCAAGAAGTGCAACAAAGAAACCCCTCGATCTGTCATGAAGCCGTTGTTGCTTGCCTCTGTGCTCTTTGTTATATCGTTGCTTGCCTATAACGTTTGGCGGATTCGGTACTTTGGAGAAGTCATCCCAGCTCCTTTCTTATCAAAGGCAGGTGGTGGAGGTTCAATTCTCCGAGCATGGTATACGAACTTGCACTTTTTCTTTATTCGACAAAACCATTATTTTGCACCCTTCGGCTACTACTACGGAGCATTAACACTATTGGCGGTTGTGGCCTTAGCCTTCGAGGATCTTAGAAGGCCTGCATCGAGCCTGGAACTTACATCTCTAATCTTAACGATGGTTTACATGGCTGTGTATGTGAACTTTGTAGATTGGATGCCAGGGATGAGATACTATTCAGCTCTTATCCCTCTATTGTTGATACCAATCGCTAGACTTCAAGAAGGGCTTTTTCGCGAGTTCAATCCCACGTCATCGTTTCGCGCCGCCATTCGGTTCAGCATAATAAGCATTGCCATCTTGCTGATGAGCCTGTTCGGTGTGGCACAATTGAAGATCGATGCCCAAAGGAATGAGGAAAGCACCTCATCTTCGTTGGTTGCCTTAGGCAAGTGGCTGAAGCATAGCATCCCCCCGGGATCTTTGATGGCCATAAGTGATGTTGGAGCAACGCCATACTACTCTGGGCTTCCAACCTTGGATTTCAACCCTGAACCACTTACTGACATGCAAATAGCCAAGTACGGCTGGTCTAACGACTATTTCTTCAAGAGGAATCCAAAGGTCGTCATATTTGTCTCATTTTCTTTAACAGAGCCAAAATTCTATGGAAAGCATATGCAGTTACTTAATGATCCTCGATTCTCAAAGCTTTATCGTCTTGTTGGGGTCACCCGATATGATTGGTATCAAGACCGCTGCTACTGGGTCTATCTACATAGAGACATTGAATTAGGCGATGTCGCATTGGAACAATTTCCAAAAGGTATTGGCTCTCACTGAATTGGCCTGTGAAAAGAGATGAAGTGGATCGAGACAATGGAGGCGAGGTGGAATCTGCTAGTGGGGCTTGATGTGCTGAGCGGGTGAAAGCTGTGAATCATCGGCTAAAGGTGCTATTCATCCCTGCCTGGTATCCTAGCGAAGACAACCCAGTTAATGGTATCTTCGTGCGCGAACACGCCAAAGCTGTTTCGTTGTATGATGATGTGGTTGTCCTGTACTGCCATCTGGCGGGGGGCCAGGTTCAAGGGCTCTATGAGCTATCTGAGGCAGTGGAAGAGGGCATCCGCACCATTCGAGTGCGCTACCGCCGTTCCCCGATCCCCAAGACGACCTACTTCATTTACCTTTGGAGCGTAATTGCCGCCTTCCGAAAGTTGCTGAAGAAGGGTTTCAAGCCCGATGTCATCCATGCCCACGTATTCGCCGCCGGGGTGCCAGCGGTGATACTAGGCAGGCTGTTCCGTATCCCTGTGGTTATCACCGAGCACTCAACTAGCTTCCCTCGGCATTCATTAAGCATCTTGGAGATCTTGTTAGCGCGATTTGCTATGCAGCGAGCGAACATAGTGCTTCCTGTAAGTGATGATCTAAGAAAGCATATTGAAGCGTATGGAATTAAAGCTAAATTTCAAGTAGTACCTAATGTCGTGAACACTGCACTTTTTTACCCTCTAGCTAAGAGAAGTTATAAAAGTGCAGGAATCAAAAAGCTTTTATGGGTAGGGCTACTCACGCCCAAAAAGGGTGTGCCATATCTTCTGGAAGCTTTAAGCCAACTTAAGGATAGGAGAGACGACTTTGCTTTAGATATCGTAGGTGATGGGCCGAATCGCGCTGAGTATGAACAGATAGTTGCAGAGCTGGGCCTTAGCGACAGAGTAAAGTTTCACGGCCTCAAATCCAAGTCCGAGGTGGCCGAGTTCATGCGGCGGTGCGACTTCTTCGTGCTGCCGAGCATATGGGAGAATTTACCAGTTGTCCTTATCGAGGCCCTGGCTTCGGGCAAGCCAGTTATTGCTAGCAGAGTCGGAGGGATTCCTGAAATGATTAATGATGAAGTAGGTTGCTTAGTCCCTCCTAAGGATGTAGATGCTCTGGCAGAAGCGATTGATTACATGCTGGATCATTATCAGGGCTACTCGTCTAGGCAAATTGCTCATTATGCACGGAAGCGATATAGTTACAAAGCGGTTGGGGAAAAGCTTCATGAGGTCTACCACACCGTCTTAGGAGATGACGATGCAAAGGTATAATGCGAAAATCATGGGCAATCCGCACATGCTGAAGCTGCCTCGTGTTGATATAGTCCACGGACGAACGGATTTTGTTCTGGAGCAATGCAAAGGGAAGAAAATACTTCACCTAGGCTGTGTGGATGAGGGATTAACAGAGGAGCGCTTCAAAGCAGGAAACCTTATGCATATCCGGCTATTAGAGATTGCCAAGGAGGTATGGGGGATAGACCTTAGTGAAGAAGGATTGCAGTTTCTCAGGGAAAGGGGCATTTCAAACCTCATTTATGGAGATATCGAACATTTAGATGAAATAGAAGAAATTAGGAATCAGGAGTTTGACATCATTGTGGCAAGTGAGGTCATAGAGCACTTAAATAACCCGGGCCTTTTCCTTCAATCGGTGAAGAAGCTCTTCTCAGAAAATACTATCATGATCTTAACTACTCCTAACGCTTTCCGCCTTACGGAGCTTGGATACTTGCTAAAAGGCGTAGAGTTTGTTCATCCTGATCATAATTATTGGTTTTCTTACCATACTTTGCGCTCCCTACTGAGAAAGAATGGCTACGAAGTTTTGGCCGTATGTACATACAGCTTTGTTAATCACCGCCTTCCGTTAATTTATTCATTATGGAGAAAAGCCAGAGGATTATCCCAGAGGATAGCGTTGCCTAGAAGCAAGCAGAAACTTAAGCATAATGCCAAAGAATCAGCTCAATTTGGGGTGGCGAAGATGCTTAAATACGCACTGCAAGTCTTGATTCGGCGGCTCCTCTACAATCGGACCCCGTTCTTCGCAGATGGCCTCATTTTCATCGTCAGGCCAGCAAGAGGGCTCCATGGAAACAAGAACTAGCCTTACAAAAGGAGGATTGCTTACCTTTGTGACTCAGTCCGCCCTATTTTTATTCGGATTGATAGCATCCATCATTCTCGCCCGAGCCCTGGGGCCAGTCGGGCGGGGGGCATACGCCCTGGCAATCCTTATCGCCTCGGTCTTGACAAAAGTTGGGAGTCTCGGACTTGAGGCTGCCAATGTTTATTATGGCGCCAGCCGCAAAGAGCAACTGCATGATCTCATATCAAACTCAATCACAGTGGCGCTTGCTCTGGGGCTTTCCCTCACTATTTTATCTGGGGCGGCCTTCACGCTGCCCTGGCCCCGCAGCTATCTCCAGGCCAACGCTATCCCATTGCCGCTGTTATGGCTGGCTCTTGTCACTGTCCCTATGCTATTAGCCTCTGGCTACTTAAACAGCTTGCTGCTTAGTCAGGAACGCATTGTAGAGTATAACGCTACGGGCATCGCTTCCATCGCGCTCCGACTTGCACTGCTTTTGGTATTGCTCATTGGGCTGCATCGGGGATTAGCGGGTGCCCTCTGGGCGTATGTTCTTGCCACACTCGGTGGAATGCTCTTAATAGCTTACTTTATCAATCGAATGGCCCCACTCCGGATGGCCTTTAACAGGCGCCTCTTTCGGGAAACGCTTGGTTACGGCATTAAGGCTCATGTAGGAAACCTGGCCCAATTCCTCAACTATCGGCTGGACATGTTTCTCATAGGCTATTTTCTGGGGCCTGCGGCGGTGGGCTTCTACGCCGTGGCTGTGGGGATGGCGGAACGGCTGTGGATGATACCCGGCGCCTTGGCCACGGTGTTGTTCCCCCGTGTCTCTGCGGGCGATGAAGGCCAGGCCAACGCCCTCACGCCGAAGGTGGCTCGCCATACGATTTTCATTACTCTAATCCTTGCTACAGGGCTAGCCATCTTGGCCAAACCTCTTATCGTCTTACTTTTCGGGGCATCGTTTGAGCCCGCCGTAGTGCCATTACTCCTCCTCCTGCCCGGCGTAGTAGCGCTCAGCCTCTCCAAGATTCTCACCAGCGACCTGGCTGGGAGGGGAAGACCAGAATTTGGTGCTATTGCGGCATGGGCCTCATTAGCCGTGACAGTGTCGTTGGATCTCTTTTTGATTCCACGCTGGGGGATCGCGGGGGCAGCCCTTGCCTCCACACTCGCTTATAGTTTAGCTACAATAATTGTGGTCCTTGCATTCTTAAAGCTTTCTAGGAACTCTTGGATTGATTTACTGATAAAGGCGAGTGATTTTGAAGCATACCCGGATATGCTGTCCAGAGTCATGGAGTGGACAAGATACCAGTTGTTTAGGGCAAGCAAAGGATGATGGCAGGTGGCGGTTGTGGGCGGAGGTGTATCGGCGGGTGGTGAGGAAGTTGGCGGAGATGGAGGGAGATGCGCGTTCTGAAATTGGCGCGACGACGTAAGGGAGGCGCGTCCACGTTGCTGTGGCACAATTCGTCGCTGGATAGGGAGTGGCGGTCGTGGGGAGAGATGTATCGGCGGGTGGTGGAGAAGTTGGCGGAGATAGAATGATGAACATCTTTTATGTTGCCAACATAGATCTGAGCGTTGAAGGGGCTATGACGCGGCACATTTTTGAAGTCTGCGAGAACTTGATTAACTTTGGACATGCTGTGAATGCTCTTTGAGGACAATGCTTGGAATTCTCTTGCTGTGAGCCTCGGTTATCATTGACTCTTCTTCACGAAGGATGAACAGATGAGGGAAAAGAAGCATTTTTTAATCAAACACGGAACTATATTAGTGGTAACTATTATCATAGCAATGCTTTCTTCAGGATTAACTGCGAATACCCTTCATAATCCCATCATACGGACTTTTAATCTGATCAAGGGATATGGTTTCACACCAGACACTTACGTTGAAGTTGATGATCAGGGTATAGCGGTGGTCATCTATCCACCACCGATTGGCAGACAATATAACCCGGTTACTATATCGCAGAAAGCCTTTGAATATTGGGAACAATACTGCAATGGTGATGAAGGCAGCAAGCAATTGTTCTTAAATACGGCCAATTGGTTGGTTGAAAACGCTACCTCGCGCGGCGAATATGTGGTATGGGAGTACCAATTCCCTTGGCCGATTTATAATATGAGACCTCCTTGGGTATCAGCAATGGCTCAAGGTAAGGCGATTCAAGTGTTGATCAGGGCTTACAGCTTAACGAGTGAGACAAAATACCTAGCCACTGCTGAACAGGCATTGCGAGCTTTCTATCACGAAGTCCACGAGGGAGGAGTTACATATAAGGATTCCGAGGAAGCATGGTGGTACGAGGAATATGCCGACGTAGGAGGGAGAGAATCCCGAGTTCTTAATGGTATGATCTTTGCATTGCTTGGCATACACGAATTTTACGAATACACAGATGATGAGGAGGCGAAGCGGCTTTTTGACAGGGGGATTCACAGCCTTAAAAACTCCTTATCAGATTATGATTCCGGCAGATGGACTTATTATAATGCATTGGGCAGCTTAGCCAGCGAGAAATACCATAGGCTTCATGTTAATCAGCTGAAGCAATTATACGAGATCACCCAAGATTCTTATTTCTTGGCATTCCACGATAGATGGCAATCCTATTCGCGGTGGCCATTTTTCATCCGAGAGTTCATCATATTACACCCGAATGAACTAGATATTGTCATTGTGGCAATTAATATTATAGGGGTACTAGGCTTCATCGAGTTAGGTGCATTCGTGCTAAAAGGGATCAGGGTAAGAAGAGAGAGGGGCGGGAAAAGAGGTGAGAAGAGCAAAATAGGCGTAAGAACTTGTATGCTTGTTCTCAACGAGTTTACGCACGATGCCCGTATACTGCGAGAAGCCCAGGCTTTGGTCAAGGCAGGATATGATGTTTCCGTGTTTGCGCTCCATAAAAATGGGCTGCCTGAGCGTGAGCGAGTAAATGGCGTGCAGGTGCGTCGGATACGCCTGAGCTCACGCCGACTCCCCAGGACAAGAGCCATTCAATTGATTAAATTTACGGAGTATGCGCTTAGGGCTATCCCTGCCATTCGCAAAATGGTCCCATCTATCTGTCACTGTCATGACCTATATGCATTGCCAATTGCATATTTGATCGCCAAATGGGATGGGGTGAAGCTCATCTATGATTCGCACGAGTTAGAGAGCGCCTTTCCCAACCCAACCTGGTTCCGATGGATAAGTCGTCAACTTGAGCATTTTCTGATAAAAAGGGTTGACAAGGTAATCACCGTCTCCGATTCAATCGCCAATGAGATGGTTAAGCAGGATAGTATTAAAAAGCCAGCCGTGATCCGAAATATGCCTGAATATGTTGATATGACTGGCGGCAACAGGATCAAGGAAGTGCTTGGTATCGCTGAAGATAAAAGGATCGTGCTTTATCAAGGCGCGTTACGGTCTGACAGGGGTTTGGATAGGCTAATAAAAGCAATGCGCTTGGTGTCCAGCAATTCCGTGCTAGTCCTGATTGGCTCGGGTGAGGCAGAAACCGAATTAAGGGAGTTGGTTAAGACTGTAGGCCTGGAGACGCAGGTCAGATTTATGGGCCGAGTGCCCTATGATGAACTGTTGTCCTACACCAGTTCAGCCGACATCGGCGTGCATGCTATTCCCAATCTCTCCTTAAACAACTATTATTCCTTGCCCAACAAACTGTTTGAATACATCATGGCAGAGCTACCCGTTGCGGTTAGCAACTTTCCTGAAATGTCCAAAATTGTGGAGCAATATGGTGTCGGCGTAGTCTTCGATCCTGAGGACGTTAAGGATATTGCCAGGGCCATCAATGAGCTATTGGAAGATAGGGAAAAATACGCTCGGATGAAGGAGAACACAAAACGGGCTAAGAAGGTATTGAACTGGGAGAACGAGAGCCGAAAATTGCTGGAGATTTATGAGCAAATTTGAGATGTTGTACCTTATATGATTTGGTTTGCGGCCTTATATGCGTTGGAGCCAAACGATAAGAGGAACCCAATGGAATCGAGTTGCGCTGAGCGCAGGCAGTGGTTGTTATCTATAGGGCTGTTTTCCGGCGCATTAGCGCTTTACGCTTTGACCTTGACGAGGATTCATACTGGAGACGCGCTAGCATATACGATGGCGGTGGAAAGCGGCGATCTTCGCCAACTCTTTCATCCCCACCACTTAATGTATAATTTCGCAGGCTATCTATTTTACCTATTATGGCGATCCATCGGCTGGCAAGGCAGGGCTTTGCTACCCTTGCAGCTTTTGAACGCGATTGTTGGGGCGTTAGGCATATTGATGTTCTTTGCGATAGCAAAACGAATTACTCGTCATGATACCATTGCTCTCATCTCCGCTGCCTTATTAGGAGTGTCATACGGTTATTGGTATTATAGCCTTGAGGTTGAAGTATACATCATCGCGAGTTTTTTCCTACTACTGTGTTTTTGGCTAACTTATAATCGCTTCCAGATGTCATCGCCTAAATCATGCATGCTAATTGGATTACTCCATGGCTTGGCCATCCTTTTCCACCAAACTAATGTGCTGTTTATCTTCGTTGTGCTAACTGCTCTAGTCTTGCCAACCAAATCTAAACGGCTCTGTAAGGCGATTGCCTCTTATTTACTTTCGCTTGCATTATCGGCGGGATTGCCCTATTTGCTCACCGGACTGGTGATAAATCATTACTCCTGGGGCTCCTTTGCTCATTGGATCATCGGTTATGCTGGACAGCGGTCACCTTCTTGGGGACACTTTGGACCTTTGAGCCCAATCAAGGCTGCAATAGGTTTGGGGAGAGCGATTGTTTTTAATGGCTGGCTATTGCGCTCCCTGCGATACGGCGTATCTATGGATTTGGGTGCGCTTGCCAGCAAGATGATGCCCACCCTTATAATAGCTTTGCTTACCATCGCTCCCATCTTATTGCGGTTCAAGAGGATAAGCAGAGAGCATCCAAGGTTAACGAAACTCTGCTTGGTATGGCTCATCAGCTATGGTTTGTTTTTCACGTGGTGGCAGCCTTTAAACCCCGAGTTTTGGATCGCTTCGTTGATCCCGATCTGGATGCTCTTTTCGCTCTCGCTGGCCTGGACCCCATCAGGGATGGCCGAATCGTCCACAGTTTCGAGATGCAGTCTCTTCGTTGCAGTGATCCTTGTTCTAGTCCTTTTCTTGGCGAACCTAACGGATATCCGCTGGCACCGAGACCCTCATAACGACTTTCTAGCTCAAATGGCTACTGACATTCGAAACAGAACAGAGCAAGGGGACTTGATCATCTTCCCTTCGACCAGCAGCATCTACATCAAGTATTATGGCAGACGTCAGAATATCCTGTCATTGGATTACGTGTTCGATAGATTCTCTTCAGACAAATCCCAAGGCTTCGCCTTCATTGACCGAGAAATCGCCAGAACCCTCGAAGCTGGCAAATCGGTTTTCATTTCCTCTGAAGAGATAAATCCTTCCCCCTTGCGGCTAGCTGAATATGGGCTGGATAGAGATGAAGTCAACGCTTTCTGGGCTAGATATGAACGCAGACTTGATCCATGCCTGGTATATCAGAACTATCAAAAAGAAGACTGGCTGCCTGCGAAGATAAAGGAATTCACGCTTTATCAATTGCAGCCAGAGTGAGAATAAAGCATGGGCACCCAAATGGGTGCTCACCGCTGTGAGCAGCCACTTCGCAGATGGGAAATTATGTGAGGTTAAGAAGCTAAATGAAGCTCGTTTTATTATTTTATTCTGACTTCGGCTCACACGGGGGAAGTGGAATCGAAGCTTATTATGCCGCCAAGGGGGCCTGGGAAAAGGGATATTTGGCTAAGGTAATAGCCAGGGATAAGATCAAAAGTGGTCTCGATATTGACCTAAGCTTGGTAGAGACCGCCATACCCTTAGGTAATGTCATTCCCAGGGCACTAGTGGCAATGGAGAGGTATGTCATAAAGAGCTTGCCATCGAGATTATTGGGGGAGATGCTCTTTGATACATTCGCCTGCTTTCATTTGGACGAAGGCGATATTTTATATAGTGTGCCCAGGATGGTGAATACTTTGAGCAAGGCAAAAAACCTTGGATTTATCACTGTATTGCACTCTAGAGAATTACACCCGAAGTGGAATCTCAGGATGCTGCAGGAAGAGTACAGCAAATTGGGTGTGGTTGCGCATAGTCCGGGTTGGGCCAAGGGCCTGATGGATAGATACCTGGAGAGTATAGAAAGAGCAGATTACCTAGTTGTTCAGTCCAGATTCTCTAAACAAACCTGTATCAATGAGGGTTACCCGGAAAACAGAATTCTAGTTAGTCCCTTTGGGGTAGATTTACAGCGGTTCCAGCCCAATTTCACCAAGCACCATAGGATTATCGAGTATCTCTTTGTGGGCAATATGTCTGTCGTGAAGGGAGTGCATTACCTGCTGGAAGCCTGGCAGCAGTTGGGACTTGACGATGCCAGATTGACGATGTGCGGGACTATACACAGGGATATGCAGGCCATAGTCGCTCGTTATAGAAGCCAGATGGATAACATCGAATGCCCAGGCTACGTTGATCCTGTCAAATATTACCAGCGATCATCGGTTTTCGTATTCCCTTCTCTGTCAGAGGGTTTCCCCAGGGTCGTTGTAGAGGCGATGGCCTCAGGGCTGCCGGTCATTGTAACTCCCCCGGCGGCTGAGGCTGTGCGGGATGGAGAGGATGGTTTTGTGATCCCGGTCGGAGACGTGGAGGCGTTAAAGGATAAGATCATGTATTTTTACGATAACCGGGACGAGATAGAGAGGATGGGGAGAAACGCGAGAAAGCAGGCGGAGAGATATAGCTGGGATGCTTATAGTAAAAGAACCGTCAGAATACTTGAGGATATATGGGCAAGGGAGTCAAGATGAAATTCGCCATTCGGGACGACGATACGAATTACTTCACCAAACCTGAGGATTTAGAAAGGGTTTATAAGGATATATGGGATACAGTTCCGGTGTCGCTGGCAGTGATCCCTTTCGTAGGAGGGGGGAGGATAGAATCAATACCGCCAGAATATTGGCAAGGCAATAAAGTGTTTCCCCTTGGAGAAAATAAAGAATTAGTAGAATTTTTGAAAGAGCAGATAGCTAGAGGAAGGGTATCACTAATGCTGCATGGTTACAGCCATAAAGATTATCGCAATGGATACGAGTTTGAAATTGGCAGCGATCTCTTCAGCAAAGTTAGACGAGGGAAGAGATACTTGGAGGAGCTTTTCGGCGTGACAATTAAAACCTTCGTTCCCCCACATAACAGCTTATCTAGGCGGGGAGCTCAAGCGGTCATTGACAATGGGTTAAACATCCTGATGGCTTATTCCCACTGGCCTTGGGAAAGGCCCCTCGAAGCGGCCAACTTCATAAACTTCGCAAGGATGGTCTGGTTCTGGCTAAGATATAGGAAGAGCAAGCGATATCCAAAAGCATTGCGCTTCAGCAGGCACAAGGAGTTTGGATGCTATACCCTTCACCCATCGGCCTCTTTTCAAGAGCTGAGAGAGGGGCTGGAGTTCACGATGGAGGCGGGAGGGAATTTCTGCGTGGCTACGCACTATTACGCCCTCATCGAAGATGATAATTTGTTAGCCATCTTGAAAGAGCTGATATCCTATGCAAAGGAAATAACGGGCGGAAAAGCGGAGCTCGTTCATGCAGATGCATTGTTTGAATAGGTGCTTCTGCCAATAAGCTGGGATAGTTGTCATTGGAGATAACCGGTGGCTAAGATCAAGGTTTTGATGCTAATCAACAACCTGGGACCTGCAGGGGCGGAGAACCTCCTTCTGAGTATTGCCAGAAATATTGACAGAGATAGATTCGAGATGTCGGTGTGTTACATCGAAGACGATGATACATTAGCTAAGGATTTTGAGAAGCTCGGAGTAGAGGTCATAGGCTTAAGAACCAAAAGAAAGCCGGACATTAAGGCCCTTTCTGGGCTTTATCGAATGTTTAGGGAAAAAGACATTGATATACTGCACACCCACCTTCCATACGCCGGATCGCTGGGGAGAGTAGTAGGCAGGCTAGCAGGCGTGCCAAAAATTATCAGCACACAGCATAACGTCGCCGGAGCTTTCCACAAGTTAACATTGATGGCAGACAAACTGACCTTGCCGCTGGCTGATGTGGTCACTGCGGTCTCCGAGCCGGTGGAGGAATCCTTTTTTGGCAAGTCGCATCCCTTCTCTGTGGATCTTTTGGAAAAAGGGGTTAAGACTTTCACCATATACAATGGGGTAGATCTCAGCCTGATTGATGAGGCCATAGAAAGGGCAAACAGAAGGCACAAGAGGGAAGAATTTGGCCTCGGGATTAACGATCCAGCAGTGGGCATTGTAGCCAGGCTCGTCGCTTGGAAAGGGCATAAGGACCTCATCGAGGCGATGGCTATTGTAGTAAAGCGACGGCCTAGTGCCAAGCTTCTCATAGTGGGCTGGGGAGAGCTTGAGAGTGAATTGAGGGATTTAGTCAGCAAACTGAATCTTCAGGAAAATGTTATATTTGCGGGCCGGAGGGAGGATGTATATGAGCTACTCCCTATCATGGACCTGTTCGTCCTACCATACAGGTATGAAGGGTTCTTCAAAGGAGGAGGGGTGGGGATAGCGATTATGGAGGCTATGGCGGCTAGAAGGCCGGTAATCACAACCGATGTCCCCGGCATATCGAGGGCAATCATCAATGGCCAAACGGGCATCGTTGTGCCTCAAGGCGACTCGGCCGCTTTGGCGGAGGCGATATTAGAGCTTCTGGGGAACCCCCAGAAAATCAGGAGGCTAGGCGAAGCGGGAAGACAATTGATCGAGGAGAATTTCACTATCCAAAGAACAGTTGCGCAATACGAAGTACTTTACGGGGCTTTAGTCAGTCTGTGAGAAGGGAATCCTTTATGAAAATCCCATTTGTAGATCTGGGTGCACAACACAAGGAGATCAAGGAAGCTCTGGATCGGGAGGTTCGGAGGATTTTCGCGAGTGCCTCTTTCATCCTGGGTGAGGAGGTGGAGCGGTTCGAGCGCGAGTTTGCGGATTTCTGCCAGACGAAGTTCGCCGTTGGGGTAGCCAATGGGACGGATGCCTTGATCCTAGCGCTCAAAGCGCTTGGGGTCGGCCCTGGCGATGAGGTGATCACCGTCCCCAATACCTTTATCGCCACCGTCGAGGCTATCGAGCATGTGGGAGCAACCCCGCGGTTCGTTGATATTGACCCTGATACGTATAACATAGATACAAGCAGGATTGAGGCAGCAATCACGGATAAAACCAAGGTTATCCTGCCCGTTCATCTATATGGACAACCGGCGGATATGGATCCCATCTTGGAGCTTGCTGCAAAATATGACCTGTTCGTTATCGAAGACGCCGCTCAAGCCCATGGCGCCTGCTATAAGGGGAAAAGAGTGGGATCATTTGGCGATGTCGCCTGCTTCAGCTTCTACCCCAGCAAGAACTTGGGGGCATATGGCGATGCGGGAGCAGTGGTCACGGATAACGAGGAAATCGCAATTACCCTGCAAAAATTACGAAACCATGGGGGGATAGAAAAGTATCAGCATGATATCGTAGGATACAATAGCCGACTCGATGCCCTCCAAGCCGCTGTCCTCAGGATAAAACTAGGCTATGTTGAACATTGGAATGAAATGAGGAGGCGAAACGCTGCAATCTACAACCAACTCCTTACTGAAATACCCCAGGTAATCACCCCTTTTGTTTTAAACGGAGCTGAGCATGTCTATCATCTGTATGTCATCCGCCTTACAGAGGGGGATAGGGATAAGCTGAGAGGCTATCTCCAAGCTCGGGGCATTGCATCCGGCGTGCATTACCCTAGGCCAGTGCATTTAACCAAAGCCTTTGCGCATTTAGGTTATAGTGAGGGAAGCTTTCCGATCGCTGAGGAATGCGCAAAGACAATAATATCGCTTCCGATGTACCCTCACTTACATCAAGCAGAGATCGAATATATAGTGCAAAGCATTCGCGAATTCTTCAGAGGGAGGTAACGGCAGTGGCAGAGAGAATTAAGGTTGGCGTGATAGGTTGCGGTTATTGGGGACCAAATCTGGTCCGGAACTTCGCAAAAGTGGCTGGCTTTGACATGGTTGCTGTCGCCGACCTCAGGCAGGAGCGGCTGGATTTAATAAAAAGGCAATACCCTCACCTGAAAACTACGAAGCATTACCGAGATATACTGGCTGATCCTGATATTGATGCCGTTGCAGTTGTAACACCCATATCAACCCATTACAAAATAGCGAAGGAGGCCTTGCTTGCGGGGAAACATGTCCTTATTGAAAAACCGATGGCTCAGACCGTTACAGAGGCCCTGGAATTGATCGAACTTGCCGAGCAAGAGAACCTTGTTTTAATGGTAGATCATACCTTCATTTACACAGGCGCAATCCGCAAAATAAAGGAGATCATCGAAAGCGGCGAATTAGGAGAAATTCTCTATTTCGACTCCATACGAATAAACCTCGGACTTTTTCAACACGATGTTGACGTCCTCTGGGACCTAGGCCCACATGATTTTTCCATTATGGATTTCCTGCTGGACAAGGAGCCCCTCAGCATCTCAGCCATAGGAGTCGCACCAATTGCCTACAACAATCTCGTGAGTATAGCTTATATCACCATCAACTTTGGGGATGATACCATTGCCCATTTCAACCTAAGTTGGCTTTCGCCGGTGAAAATAAGGCGGACCCTCATCGGCGGTAGCCGGAAGATGCTTGTTTATGATCATTTAAAGCATGATGAACAAGTGAAGGTTTACGATAAAGGAGTGGAAATCAGAACCAAGGATGCCATTTATGAGACTCTCGTCCAATACCGCACTGGAGATATGTATGCTCCCAAGATTGATCAAACGGAAGCGTTAGAGGTCGAATGTAAGCACTTCTGGGACTGCATTGTGAATAGAAAAAAACCTATCACCGATGGATGGGCCGGTTTAAGGGTGGTCAAGATGCTCCAGGCAGCTCAAAAATCAATGGCCAATAAAGGGGAGGTGATTCCATTATGAGGTTTCAGTGCATCTCTGACGATGTTAAACTAGGCAAAAACGTGAAGATTTATGACTTCGTCAACCTCTATGGCTGCGAAATCGGGGATAATACTAAAATAGGCACCTTTGTGGAAATCCAAAAAAATGTAAAGATCGGGAAGAATGTAAAGATTTCTAGTCACACTTTTATCTGTGAAGGTGTTACAATCGAGGACAACGTCTTCATCGGGCATAATGTTTCCTTCATTAATGACAAGTATCCGCGCGCCACCAATGCGGAAGGGAAGTTACAAACCGAAGAAGATTGGAGTGTCGAGCCCATATTAGTA
>Ga0190304_1000591_pt1 | contig 16893 bp, 15 predicted proteins | sample 48700712_MG_FD_161670 | JGI IMG/M metagenome (GOLD analysis project Ga0190304, IMG submission 161670) | Hydrothermal vent sediment bacterial communities from Southern Trench, Guaymas Basin, Mexico - 4870-07-1--2_MG | ecosystem: Environmental > Aquatic > Marine > Hydrothermal vents > Sediment ...
GCCTAAAGTCCTTGAAACGGCCTACAAGCTGGCCATAGCAAATGCCAAACCCTATATCCCTGAATCAATAGTCAAAGACATAGTGGATGCAGCCTACAAAACTGACAATCCCCTTCTCCTACTTGCGCTGATTACCGAGGAAAGCCACTTTGACATCTTTGCAAAGAGCAGGCATGGGGCAGTTGGCTGCGCCCAGATAGTCCCCAGGGTGTGGGAGAAGGAACTGAGAAAGGCAGGGCTTCTTAAGGGATACAGAGATTACTTTGATCCTCAGAAATCAGTCCTTATGGCAGACTATATTATAAGCAGGCTTATCAAAAAACACGGCGATGTGAAAAAGGCACTGATGAGCTATCAGTGTGGAAACAGGCATAAGGGCAGGAAATGCAGAAGATATGCTGAGGCGGTTCTTGCGAGATATGGGGAGTACGTTATTGCAGCAAGGTTATTGCGGGACAAAGGCCATCTAAAATAACTATTTTCCCGTCTTTTTGAAAAAATTAAAAGGGGGCAAAGATGGGTAAATTCAAAGATGTAGAGTTTATGTCAGCAAAAGAGAAGGAGAAAGTGGTTGAGGACTTCAGGCGCTTTCTCAAAAGCAATTTTGATAGAAAGCACTTTACAAAGAGGCTTTACAGGCACCTTCACCTGCATTGTTCTTTCATTGCCCATTACGACATAGATGGATTTTATACCACCTACTTTGATGAACCCGAGATGACAACTGAGTTTCTCAACCAGTTTTTAACGGGGAAGAGTGCAGAGCTTAAGGGTACCTGGTGGCTCAGTGGGGATTATGCCGACGTGAATAAGGCTATGTACAAGGTGGCCAGGGAGATTGCTAAAGAAGGGCTTATTGCTTGCCTTAGAGACAAGCAATACAGGATAGACATGGCACGTGCACGTGCGCTAATTGAAAAACAAGGCAATAACAAGGACAAAATGGCAATGCAAATTATTGAGGCATCTGTCAGGGAGGCGTATGATGAAACAGGAGAGGGTGCAATGCTTTTTGCTAGTGGGCTGGTGAAAAAACTAAAAGAGGCAGGGTGTCTTCTCTAAACACAGAGTTTTACACCAAATCTAAAGAGAAAAACAAAATGAGGTACACTTTAGATGATATTAAGCAACTACAGGAAAATGCGATATATGCGTTCAAGGTAGACGGGCACAGGAGGAGAATCTTCGGGGTGCCGCAGGGGATAACGGTTGTTACAGGGTATTCACTGTGGGCAGGTTGCGATGCCATTAAGGTGCGTAGCTGGTACCGCTGGCACGGCGAGTGGTGTCCGAGTAATTACAGCAAGATAATTCCCATTTGCGAAATCTTAGACATAGAGAAGATTAAGAAACTTGAGTAAGGGAGAAGACATGAGGGCAACCAAGATTGAGTGGGTGAGAAATCCTGATGGTACAAGGGGCGACACATGGAACCCCATAATAGGGTGCAGGAATAACTGCCCCTACTGCTATGCCAGGAAGATAGCCACAAGATTTGCCGGTACAAAGATGTATCCAAATGGGTTTTCCCCTACTTTTTTCCTGAGAGACTGCGCATCCCCTACAAAAAGAGGAAACCACACATGTTTTTTGTCTGCTCTATGGGGGAGCTGTTTGGCAATCCATATCCCTGGCTTGCCCAGGTATTTAAAGTTATTGAGGAAAACCCCCAGCATACCTTTGTAATCCTCACAAAAGATATTGTTGATAGCGAAATCTGGTTTCTCAATCAAACGCTTGCCTGTTATCCCAATGTCTGGTTTGGAGTCGGTGTTGATGGAATCTACACACCCAGAATTTATAGTGGCAGAGGGAAGCTCAAGCCAAGTTACTATCTCTGGCTGAAACACGCAATCAGTGCACTTAGGAAGGTAAAAAGGTGGGGTAGGATTGGAAAGGTGATTGTCTCTTTTGAACCACTGCTTGCCCCTGTAGCCTGCAGTGTAATATCTGACTTTGCAGAGTTTTGTGACTGGTTCATCATTGGTGCCCAAACAAACCCAAGCAGGCAGCCAGATAAGCAGTGGGTGGAGTCTGTTCTGAAAATTGCAAGACTCCACAATATCCCTGTCTTTATTAAAGATAACCTTAAGTGGCCTGAGAAAATACAGCAGTTGCCCACCTATTCCCCGGTTGTGGGGAAACAAACTCTATCACACTTTTTAGATTATGATTACATGAAGAAGAAGCCCTCAAAGATGTGAAAACCAACAGAGGGAATCAAAATAATTTCAGCAATGCAATGGTTATGGAAGTTTGGGCTATCATTAATCCAATGATCCATTTGACTAAGCGAATTTCCAAGTCTTTGATATCCTCTTTGAACCTGATTTCCAAGTCTTTGATGTCCTCTTTAGTAGCCAATCCCTCTTTTTGCGACTGCTCAATTATTTCAATAAATTCGTTTGCTTTTTGGTCTTCAAGTCCGAGCTCTTTCAAAATGGGATAAAGCTTTGCTAAGGTAGGCACGTATACCCCTTTCCGTGTAACAGGATAACATGCATATCGAAAAAAATCAAATAAAGAATTTCCTAAACAAGCTATATCAACCCCTTCTCTTTTAAGATCCCCTTTGCCTCCTGACCGCTGATTCTAAGGTATACAGCCGTTGTGGTAAGGGCTGAGTGGCCCAGAAGGTCCTGAACTATGGTCACAGGCACACCGGCCCTCAGCAGTTCAATTGCCCTTGTATGCCTCAGTATGTGAGGATGAGCAAGGTCTCTTGGTATGTTGGCATCTTCTGCCCTTTTATAAAAGACCCGCCTTAAGTTGCCCTGGTCAAGCCTAAACACCCTTCCCCTCTGCTCAGGAAACTCAGCCAGATAGGTTGCAATCTCAGAGGTAACACTGGCAGGGACAGGGACAATTCTGGTGCTGTTTCTTCTCCTGGAATTATGCCGTTTGAGGGTGACCAGCTTGATCTCGGCATTCCTAAAATCTATGTCTGTTTTATCATTTATCTTTAACACCTCTCCTACCCTTGCACCAGTAAACCTGAGCACGAGGAAGGTCAACCAGTATCTCCCACGTATGCGTCTCTTTGGCCTGGTAGGGCTTTCGTCATACCACTGCTGAAAGGCATGGACCAGGGCGTTTACCTGGGCCTCTGTCAGGTACTGGATGGGGGTGGTGCCTGCCAGTGGTAAGGTTTGGTAGTGTGTTGTAGCCATTACACGATAATTTGAAAAAATTTAGTGTAAAAATAGCGCAGAGGACTGTCGTTTGTCAATGGTTTTATAAGGATTTTTTGACTAAAAATTTGTTTTTTTACACGGAAATGTCAATTTTCGTGTAAAACGTTCTTGCCTGGTTTTAAAGCCCATATTTTGTATCTGGCTTCGCCTAGGGGGCAGGGCAGCGTTTTCATTTCCTTTTCTCATTTTGGCTCTAGAAGAAAGCCAGGATGATCTCCTTACCCAAAATCAACTAATTCCTTGATAAAGGGAAAAAAGGTGCAAAATGGGGTAGCAAGAGGTAAAGGCCAAATGAAGGTTTGTCTCCAGAGGATAGAATACAAACTGGTAAGGGATAGAGCCATAAATAAAAATTCAAAAAGGATCTCAAACTCAAGAGACATCTATAGACTCTTCAAAGACCTTGAGGATCTAGAGAGGGAGGAATTTTTGGGGATTTACCTTAACTCAGATAACCATATTATTTGCGTTGATACTATTGCAGTGGGGGGAGTAAATTCTGCCCAGGTTACCATAAGGCAGGTGATTAAGACGGCGCTGTTTACTAATGCCGTTGGCCTAATTACAATCCATAACCATCCATCCGGAAACCCCAGTCCATCTAGGTCAGATGATGAGTTAACAATGCAGATTAAGGAGGCATGCAGGCTATTTGAGATAAAGTATTTAGATCACATAATCATTGGATATAAGAGGTACTTCAGCTATGCGGATCTGGGTAAAATATTATAAGAGCCCACTGAGGTTTCTAGACAAAGAGAAATATTAGAGGTATCTACAAATAGTGTTGGCGATGAAGCAACTGAGCGATAGGCGCTGTGTTGTATTGAGGGCAACTCAGCGGCAGGCGCTTAGTTGCACCAGGAGCAACAGGCCATTTTGTCCTCAAATCAAAGGCTAGGTAGGTTACACACAGAATAGGCGGCCTTAAGTATAATAGCGCTCTCTGACAAGGCCTCAATGGATGTTTTTAATCTCTCTAATAACTGATTGCAGCTCGTCTTATTTTCAGTGTTTTTTGCCTCTTCTATAATCCTTAGGGCCAGTCTTTTGACAATTATTTGGACAAGGCTAACAATTTGAAGATCTGTTTTTGAGTCTATGATGTTTTTTCCAATGACATTAATGGCGGCCTTCATCTCATCTAATAGGTCATCATATTCTTTTATGTTTAAAAACTTAGCCCTGTAGACCTTCTTTAACCTATTTTGGAGTAATGGCCAAATCTCCTTGTTTAATGATTGAGCATCTTCTTTTACCTTAGACCTTTGATCTTCAAACCATTTATGATCAACCTCTCTATCAAATAATTTAGAGATTTCCTCCTTATCCCCTGACATCAATTGATCTGCCTCATCTATTGCCATTAGGGCCTGATTTAATTCACCTCTTATTTCAAGTAATTTTTTAAAATTCAATGTTTTATCCTCTAAAATGCATTATAAAAACTTATCTCATTCTTTCAAAGGGCTGGCTCTTATAAGTCTCTACATGGCAGTTTCAACTTACTGTTCTAGCTTTCTCATTTTGGGTTTTATGTAGATGTGATCGTAGATGGCCTTAGGGACAGGGTAACTGTGTCGGTTTTTTGTTACCACAAAAGATTTGCCTAAATTCAACTACCTTTCTCTCATCAATTATTATTGGCTCTCCTGTCTGTGGATTTCTCCTCTTCCTAGTAGCCCTTTTTCTATTACAAAAGTGCCAAAGCCTAGAATCTCTACCTCTTCTTCCCTCCCTAGTCTTGTCTAACCTGCTGTTTCTTCATACCCACTTTTTTTAGCGTTTTAACTATTACCTCTGCCCTATGATCCTTGGTGTCTCCTTTTTTGTTGTTTTTTTTGGCGCCTTAGCAGAAAGTAATGGCTGTGTCAAACTTGCAAACCTATCCAGGGTAGTAGCACTGAGCTGAGTAAAGACCTGTATCTTGTCATGGCGCAGGGTAAGTGGTATGTAGAGGCGTGGGGGGTAAAAAAATGCGGAAAAGAAAAATTACCGCAGGGCAAATAGTTTTATTAATAGCAGTGATTTTCCTATTTTCCCTAAAGGCAGGAGCACAGGATTCAAGATTCTCTCTAGGTGACCTTATAAAGGGGGACCTTATGTTTAAAAAGTTTTACTTAGATGGTCCATCTGATGGGCCGGGGATTGACCATGTGGCTATGTATGTTGGTAACTACTATGGGGATGGAAACAGATATGTAATTGAGTCCTTTCCCTTTCCGGACCCATTGCATGCAGTAAAGCTAACTACACTTGAAGATTATCTCTACCATAGCGGTGTCCCTGTTGATCTAGCTATCGGCAGGGTATATTCAGGCAAAGGCAGTGGATTTGATGATGACTTAAGGGAGTATGCTACAGAGTTTGCGCTTAGGAGGCTTGGTCGTCCCTTTGACTTTTTCTGCCTTAATAAGCAGATTAATGGCCCATGGTATACCAGGGGATACAGGTACTATTGCAGTGAGCTTGTGTGGGCCGCCTATATGGTAGCATCTAAGTGGCTTGGATTTGAGGGCGGAATAGACCTTGACTCAGGGATAGGACCAGTTTGGGGAAATGCCGTTTCACCAAGTGAGATTTATAATAGTCGCTATGTTGAGATTCTTTTGCCAAATAAGACAGACCTTCTGGCAGACATAGAGAGTGAAATAGATGCCCTTGAGTGGGCAGTTGTATTTGGTGTATGTAATGAGTTTGGTATTGAGCCCCCACAGGAACCAATTGCAGTAGCTATAGATATATTGCTAAATTCTGGTATACCAAAGGTACGTCAAGCAGGCCTTATCCTTTCAATCCTTGAGGCCGCCGATAGCAAAATTCAAAACTCTGCCAAGGCAAATTATGAGGGTTACTACCTTATTGCCTACGGTGATCTTGGACCCGCAATAGAATTTTTGAAAGAAGCAAAGCTAAAGGCAGAAGAATATGACCTAGACTATTCTCTAGCGGGTATTAAACAGCCCATAAATCCGTTAATCGAACCTGAACCTATCTATCCCCCAAGTCCAGATGACTATGATGAACTTATCAATAAGGCTATAGCCAAAGAGATCCTGAGGGAGTACAACCTTGCCAAGGAAGGTGGCCTTGGAGAATGGGACCATGTCTGGAATCCATGGTATGAAGGATATCACTGGTATGAAGGCTATATAGATATCCCATATTTTAACCCAGGGTTTTATAAGGACTATGGTTCAGTAGAGGATCTCAGTATAACAAAGTATATTAATGTGACCATAAGCAGGATAGAGGAGATTAAGGCCAAATTTGACCACCAGTTGTAGATGAAAAGCTATAATAAGAAATGATCCGGCTTTTCAGAAATCCTCCAGTAGTTAAGATTATAGCATTTACAGTTGTCATTGCCTTTTTGCTTCCAGTGATCCACAAATGGTTTATCCTAGTTGGGGTTTTGGCCCTTGCTGGTCTAACCTATCTTCTGTATCGCTACAAAGGGCGACATAGAGGCCAGGACACGGATATAATTGTAAATATGGAAGACTATAGACAAAGGAAACACGATATTACATATCATTAGCTTGCAATAAAACCTGTTTATCTATGTTTGAGCATTGTCCTGAGTTTGCTATTAGTTTAGTTTCCTTTGCAAAGATTATAGGTGCAGATAAAGCCTGTCTTGCCTACATAAGGCTAGGCAGACATAGACCACCCAGAAAGCCTTATTGGAAGGATATTTTTCTTTATCTCCTATCCAATAAATAAGAGGTTTGGACACAGGAGGGAGGTCCACTCAATCTGGCCTTGGGTGTTACTTTTCCTCTTGGGCATCATCTGGCACCCTCTGCTTTATATCGGCATTGGCGCAGTATCTCACATCTTTATTGACTGCCTGACTGTCTCAGGCGTGCCAATGCTACTGCCGCTTAGCCATAAGGTATTTGTTATCTTTTCAAGAAAGTGGAGGGTAAAGACAGGTAGCATAAGGGAGTTTTTCTTACTTTTTATCCTTATTGTCTTGGTAGGTGGGGCATCTTATAGCCCACTTAATGCAATAAGGGTGCTTACAGGGGACTATAGGATGGCACTAAGAAATTATATGGAAAAAGGGGATTTGCTCTGCTACTTAGAGGGCACTATAAGGATGAAGACAGGTGAGATAAAAAGAGGCAGATGGCTTATTGTTGGCACAGAGGGAAGTTATGGGATGGCCATATTTGATGGAGATAGGCTATTTCGCATCCCACCTCTAATACCTCTAAAGGTGCACATCAGGTGCACAGATAAAAGGTGGCCATGCCATAGGATTTATGGCCTTAAGCTAGCAAAAAGTGAGGTATTTTTCTTTGACAAAAAGTGGCACCTTGCAGAGGAGGGAAGTCTCATATGGGGGTATGTGAAAGAATATGGAAAAATAGGCAACTGGACTAAGGTACCAAAGAGGCTCAATGATACTCACCAGCAATAGGCTTACAGCTGATTGGGTCTCTGGAAAATAAAGAGTTCATCTAAGTGCTTGGTTGGTAATTAAGGTTACCCATATAACAAGAGCCTGTTGACAAAATACAGAGTAGAAATTATTAAAGATATGAGATGAAAGATTTAAATCAGCTTGTGGAGGATTTTAAAAAAGTGGCACAATTGGCTGGGGTTGATATACCTCATGACAGCATTACATGGGATAAGGATGAAAAGAAGGCCCACTCACCTTGTTTGCCATCAGGTAAAATGGCAGTGTATGTGTTCTTTTGGGGTGATAAGTGCTTAAAGGTCGGAAAAGTTGGTCCAAAGAGTGGAGCAAGATATACAAGCCAACATTATAATCCAAGCAGTTCAAAGAGCAACCTCGCTAAGTCCATTCTCAAGCATAAAACAGAACTCGGTTTGACAAATGTTACTGATTCAACAGTTGGTAATTGGATTAAGTCAAACACACGTAGAGTGAACTTCCTTTTAGACCAGAGTCTAGGTATTCGCGTTTTGTCACTCATGGAATCATTTCTTCAATGCAGACTGAGACCAATATTTGAAGGCTTGGATAGCCAAAAATGATCGGCGGACAACTCGCTCCACCGTCCAAATTTTGGGGTCCACCTTATCTTTGCTGACTTAAAGTCTCCGAAGATAAAAAAGTAACCTTATTTTCCTAACAATAAATTAAAAGTTATATCGAGGTTTTAATGAATTGATAGCAAAACGCTCAAAAGAGTTCCTTAAAGACTCATCTTCAATTTCTACATATTGAACAAAACATCTTTCTCTAAGATATTGTTTTGCGTCGTTTCCGTCTTTACATTGATGGCTGTTAATTAATTTACCTTTTAAATTACTATCCTTTGGGGTTCCCATAAAGTGTTCTTTATAAACCCGATAGTATAGATTTGTTGCCTTACCTAGGTATAATGGAATTTGTTTTGTAGATGTTTCCTCAAATATGTAATAAACTCCGGCCTTATTTGGTAAAGAACTATGGAGTTTACTGTTAAAAGGTAATCGTGAACCTGACATTAGCTTATTCAGTAGGTATTCATTAATTTTACCTTCTCTCTTGAGCATAGCTTACTTTTCAAAAATTCTCTTTTTCTTAACTTCTCTTTCATGCTTTCCATCTTATTATAGCTGTCTTTAATATATACAGCAAGCAATCCCTCTAATAAATTTGCAAGTTTCTAAATTTATACATGTAAGGGGACAGTACCCAATAAAAGCATACTTCGGAAATCTTTTATATTATGTTTTATACTATCGAAGTGTGATTGATAGACCTTTAGGTATTTCCACGTAAGTCCTGTCTGTTTTGATACATCCTCGCACCATTTCTTTATTGCAGCATCCTTTCTATCCACATCTTCATATTCCCTCCCTTTAGTTTCAATGATCCAGTATATTTCTTCTCCATTTTTCTTTTGCACGGCCACAAAATCTGGATAATAAAACCGTATGGCCCCCTTTGAACTGAGGTAATCTATCTTGAAAATCTGAGCTAGGGAAGCAAATCTATCTATATCTGGGCATTTGTCCAGAAATTCTGCAAATTCTGCCTCAAAGTCATTGTAAACGGCAACAAAATTGAAGATTGTCTTTTTACACCTTAGATGCTTTCTCCTCCATGTAAATTCTTTGAGCTTTGAAAGTCTAATAGGTGAGGCTTTGATAACTAATTTCTTTGGCTCTGCAGTTAGTTTGCCTAGCTCCTTTGCCAAAAGATCAATGATTGCTTCCTGGATAGTTACATCATTTAAATGCTTCCGTAATTTTTGGTCTTCTAGGCTACTGATATTCATTAGGAAGCACTTTTCTAATACATATCTTTCAACAAGTGGATATAATTCACTAAAACAAGAACCAAGCCTTGCTTTTTTTGCAACTTCATTAGTTATGTAAGAGAGCAATTCTCTCCCCTGGGGAAGCGTTGGGACAATTTCTACCTTGTGGACGTCTGTCTCTGTAGTAGCAAATTCCATCTTTAAAAGGATTTTTCTCTCTTCTTCAAGTTTATCAGAGGTATAAAGGGCAGGGACCTTTAACGGGTCAAACTCAGATAATTTTTTGTAATTTCTTGTGTATCTTAATTCAGTTTGAGGAATTTCTATATCATATTTTAAACGAGCCCTTTCGGGTGCGATAGTAACAGGTAGAGGAGGCGGGGTCTTTACTGTGTTTATGCCTACCCCTTCTTTCTCAAGCTCCCTTACAAACTCTTCAAAGGCCTTTGTCCCCATTACCTCAAGGGTCTGGGTACGGTCAGGACTTATACCTTTCATAAGTCTAAGCCCCCTTCCTACTGCTTGCTCTGGCAAAATCTGGGCCTTGGATGTGAAAGGTCTCAAACCAAGAGTAACAGTTACATTTTGCACATCCCAGCCCTCTCTTAGCATAAGGACACTTGAAATGATTTTGACTTGGTTGTTGGGGTTGTCTATATCTCTGGCAAGCTCTCTCAGCTTTTCTATGTCTTTTTTTCTTATCTCTCCTGAGGTGTCCGTATGAATGACCATTACCTCTTGCTCAGGATTTTTTAGTCCCAATTTTGGTTTTTGTTTTCTTATAAATTCAGCAATTCTATCAGCATATTCGTTCTTCTCTGCCATAATAAAAAGGACAGGCTTTTTACCTACTCCTTGATAAACATCATAATGCTCCTTCCATCTTTCTAGGGCAGCAACAATCCAATCCCCATATTTTTGGATTACATTTTCCTTGTTTATAGCCTCTGGATCTTGCTTATCTATCCTATGAACAATTAAAGGTGCCTTTACAATCCTGTCTTCAACTGCTTGGGCAAGAGGATAGTCCACAATTATCCATGGATAATAGGTGCCTGTTTGGGTTTTTGGAGTGGCAGAATAATCTAGCCAGAGAGCTAAGCCATTTGGCAGGGCATCGTGGATAGACATGAGAGTTTCATGCCATTTTAAATTTTCATCGTGCACATGATGGGCCTCGTCATTCATTACGATTAAATTCTCCAATTCTTTTATTCTCTCAAGAAGGGTTGAAGGAGGTTTTGTTAAGTCTTTCTGAGGTTTCCTTCCAAGTATGGCTTCAACGATAGTATCAGGAGTCCATTCAGCTATCCTTGATTCATAAAGCTGCTGTATATTACTCACAATGAGATTACCAGAAGGCTGGAGAGGAGAATCGTCATGCCTTAAGGTAACCTTGAGATGCCAGTACCCTTGCCAAGCAGGAGGGATAAGTGGTATTTCATAGAAAATTTTTTTATTTGCGAAGTCCTTTGCTAAACGTTCATAGACAATGACATTAGGAGCAATAATCAAAAAATTATCAGCATATCTACTGTCTTTCTCTCTCAATCTGTTAAAGTAAGACCAGACAATTATAAGGGCCATAACATAGGTCTTGCCAGAGCCCGTTGCCATTTTAAAGGCATAGCGAAGGAGACCTTTTTTAGGCAGATCCTGCTCTCCTTCCTGTTCCATTTCCGGAAAATACCTAATAAGCTTCCTTTTGCCTTCCATATCTTCTGTAATCTCAACTGCTTTTTTAAAAAGACCTCTTGTAAAATTCTCCGCATAGTCTTTGATAACGGGTATCAGATCATTATATCTCTTTACTTCATAGAGATATATAAGCGTCTCAACCGCTTCCCTCTGGCAAAACCAGAACTTGAAATGATCAGGATGGTCATTTTCAAACCAGTAAGTAAGGAGTTCTTTCGTAGTGCTTGTAGCCCCTGGGTAATCATTTTCCCTCCATTTGTCTACTTCTTCTCTGAGTCTGTTCACTAAAAGCATCTTGCTTGGACGTCTACCTTGAACTACCTTATACGAATTATGGCCATCTTTTATCAGATAGCAGGTAGGTTTTAGATATGGTTCTCTATCCTCTATGTAAGGTAGGCTCTTATCATACTGCACCCATGTTTTTTGGCCTTTTTTCATTACTTCACCTCCACTTCGTAAACCTGTGAGGTGTCCACACCAAAGATATCTATTACCTTGACAAAGATTTTATATTTGCCAGGTTGCTCATAAACATGGTCTGCCTTTAAGGACAACCTTCTGTCTTTTCTGGTGCGATAAGAAGTCCAGCCATTGTTAAAAGTATCGTTTTGAAAATCAAAATCCACTGCCCAGTAATCAATCCAGTCTGTCCATTTCTTTATCTTATCTTTTACTTCTTCGGGAATTAAATCGGTATGGGGAATAACAAAGTCTTTTAGTTCAACAGTTACCTTCTTACCACTTGACCTAATATCCACTTTAAAGTAAGCAACTTCAAAGAACCTTATATCTCCTTTCTCTACTGCCTGTTTATCTAGAACCTCGTTTGGAATAATCCTTAATTTAAGTTTTATTTTTTCTCTTTTGGCAATTTCTTGGATGGCGTCGTTTAGCCCCATTTCCCACTCCCAGCCAAGGACGTGAAGCTCTTTATGTCCTTGGGCTTTGCAGTCGTTCATGGCATCTACTACCTCTTGGATGGTCACAGGGCTGTCCAATGGTCCCACATAGATAAGGGCATTTCCCTTTTTCCCATGGATATGGGTAAAGCCTGAAATGGGTTCTGCACGGTAGAGTTTGAGCATAAAGGCAAGGTATTCATAAAGTGCCTGTTTTTCATCTATTTTGTTGAAGGTCTTAACCTGCCAAAACTGACGCTCATATTTGCCAAGGTTTAGAATTTCGAATGGCTTTGCCTTTTTCTTATACTTTTTACCTTCATTCAAAAGATCTTTTGATTTCTCTATTTCAAGCAGTCTCTTTCTTGTAATATGTATAGCAAACCTTGAAAGGTCACAGCCAATCCAGCGCCTGCCGAGCTTTTCTGCTACTGCTAAAGTTGTGCCTGAACCACAAAAAAAATCAGCTACAATGTCGCCAGGGTTGGAGGAAGCAAGGATAATACGCTTTAAGAGAGCTTCAGGTTTTTGAGTAGAAAAGTTCAAATTCTCTAAGGCTTGAGAATTTATAGGATCTATATCTGCCCAGAAATCACCTAATAAAACACCTGGCATTTCATCTAAGTATTGTTTTTTTCTCCAACCGCCCGTCTTAGTACGAAATACTTTTCTTTCTTTTTTCAGCCGTTCCAGCTTCTCTATAGAGATCTTACCTAGACTTTGATCTACCCACAATCTCCCGTCAGGGTCTTTTCTTGCTCTTTTCTCATAATCAACCGGATATGGGCCATATTGTTTATTGAAAACAAAATCTGAACTTTTTGTATAAAATAATATAGTATCGTGTTGTCTTATCCAATTGTTAGCGGAAGCTTTAAATCCTAAAGACCAACCTGTTGAAACAGATATCTCCCTCTGAAAATTCTCATACCCAAAAATCTCATCCATCAAAACTTTTACATAATGTCCTACATGCCAATCAAGATGCACATAGATAGACCCATTCTCTGCCAGTAACTCTTTCATCAACCAAAGCCTCTCCCACATCATCTCAAGATAAGAGTCTACACCCTTTCCCCAAGTGTCCCGATATGCCTTTTCCTCTATGATGGAGTGTTCTTTTACAATTTGCTGACCTTCTTCTCCTACTTGAATCTTAAATTTAAAGTCAGCCCCGGTGGCAAAAGGCGGGTCTATATAAATAAGGTTTATCCTCCCGGCAAATTTCTCTAAAAGAGATGACATTACCAGTTTATTATCACCCCAGATGAGCTTGTTTTTCCATCCTTCCTCAAATGTCTCACCTTCCTCAGCCTTATAGTAATTGAATAGACTTAGTTGTTCCGGTCCCTTTCTGCCTATCCTTGGTGCGTTTACCACCTCAACTATCTGAAATGGATAAGGCCCAGGTTTTTCTGTAGGTCTTAATCTTCCATCTTCATCATATTTACCTTTCCAGACAAGTTCTGTCTTTTTTATTTCTATCTTACTCATATGACAGCCCCTTTAAATTTTATAACACCTTCCATGGTGCAATAAAATCTAAAGTCGCAATCCTTACAGACCCTGTTTTTGTCGGGAGGGTTTTTTACGTCAAATTTCTGTGCCAATATTTTTTTAACTACCTCATCAAAGTGCCTTCCTGCCTCTTCTACCAGTTCCTGATCATAGGTAAATTCCATAATGGCATCCTCTCTTTTCTCCTCAGAGGTCCAATAAAGAAACAGTTGCTCAGGTTGCTTTCCATATCTTTCTTTTAAAATATAGGCATAAAGTGAAAGCTGTTTTATATACCGGTCAAGGATAGGGTCATTAGTTTTGGGTTTTGGCTGAGTCTTAAAGTCAAGTATCCCAAGCCTACCATCCTTTCCAAGAAGTAGATCTATCTTTCCTAGGATGATATAGTCCTCCTTTTCTACTGAGACATCTACTTCAGTTTCAATTACCCTTTCCATTATATCCCTATTCTGCCTGGAATAATTTATCACCTGTTTTAATGCCGCTTCTTTTGGGGTAAGAGCAAGGGGACGCATCCCTGTAGCAAGTTGTGCCTTATAGTTTTCCTCAAACAGCTCTTCTATTTTCTCATCGTTTATTTCTCCTATCTTTCCATCAAGCACCATCCGGTGTATGTCCTCAATGGTCTGATGCACAAGAGTACCAAAAAGCACTTGACCTGCACGGGAAGGTTGGAACTTGTATTCCTGATAAAAGAGGTATTGCCTTGGACAGGTTTCATAAAGGTTTATGTGGGAAGTAAGGCTAAAGGCCTTCTTTGGAATAAACTGGGGCTTAGAGACAAATCTCTGTGCCTTCAAGGTTTCCCTTTTTACGTAAGGCCATTGACAAAGTCCATCCCAAATAGGAGAAAAACAGTCCTTTGGTCTTGATGAGGTAGTAAGCACAAGGAGCTTCTGTGCCCTTGAGAACGCCACATAAAAATGCCTTGTCCTATCAAATTCGGTAATTTTATGCTCTGGTTCGTATACACCTCTGCGGTAAAATCCTGAAAGGTCTCTATCTACCTGCTTTTGAGTCCTAAACTGCTTATCTAAGGAGCCTACTACCACTACAGGAAACTCAAGCCCCTTGGACTGGTGAATGGTCATTATCTGGACATATCCTTTTGGAGTAGGATTGTCTGGGTCTTCATACTCATCTATACCTCCTTCAAGTAGAAATCTAAAGAAACTGCCGAAGAGGTAGAACTTTATAAACTCTCTATTTCTGAAGGTCACAACTGTTATGTGATAATAAAGCTGAAAGGTATTTAAGAGTTGGGAAAACAAAGCAAGATTTCTCGCCCTGTTTTCGTCCTTTAAAAAATCAGAAAATGGCTTGTAGGCAAGTAATTGATAAAAATAATCTGCTACCGTAAGGTCAAGAGACTCGCCCTCTTTGAGGGCATTAATCTGCTCTACTTTTCTTTGGATATAATAGCTTAAGGAAGTACCAATATAATTTTTAAGAAGCATAAAACTTTCTTCAATATATGATCTCTTTTGATATTTCCTTAAAATATCTCCATAAAATCCAAATATAAGGGCAAAGCAGGCGAGCATGAGCTTAACTTCTTCGTTTTCAAAATAGGCCTTTGCTCTTGGACAAAAATAGGGAATGTTGTACTTCTTCAGGGCATTGATATAATGTCCACTTCTTTCTAGGCGTACACTGTTCAAAAGTAAGGCTACATCGCTGTAGTCCTGAATTACTCTATGTTTTTTCAAAAAGCTTACCATGTTAGCAAATCTTTCGGCCTCATCTTTGCCATCCTTTCCCCAAATGCAAAAGATAGCTGGATATTCAGGGAAATGTCTATCTACAGGTGGAATAACTTTTTTATCAGGAAATCTAAACACAGATCTACCACTTGGATTTGACCAATCTACGGATTCTATGAATTTATTATATGCAGAAATAATGTCTCTGTGAGAACGGTAATTGGTTAAAAGTTTAATTATTTTACATTTATTGAAATGTTTTGGAAACTCAAGGATATTCCTTACAGTTGCCCCTCTGAACCTATAAAGGGATTGGTCTTCATCCCCTACCACACAGATGTTGAAATCGGGACTCCCCAAAGTTAGGATTATTTGTTCTTGAATGTAATTTGTGTCTTGATATTCATCAACCATTATGTATTTTATCTTACCCTTTATCTTTTGGTAAAGTTCTGGATTTTTTAGAAGGTCGAAAAATATCTTTTGAAGATGGGAAAAATCCACTTTGTTTGAGTCAAACATTACCTTTTCATATCTGAGATAGGCGTCAGCAACTTCTCTAAGAAAGAGATTTTTAGAGTTTAAAAGCTTTTTGGGTTCAATCAATTCTTCTGTAATTTTATTTAAGTAGGGCACCAGTCCTTTTATAGCGTTCCATTTTCCTGTCCACCGTTTAAGGTATTTGCCATTTTTTGGTTCGGCCACTATCTCTTCAAAGTGCTCAAAGATGAAAAAGTATTGAGTTAATTCATTTAGAATCACGTAATTATGCTTTAAAGGAGCATAATGAATAAATTTTGAAATAAAACTATCACAGATGCTGTGAATGGTACCAATCTTAAGTTCATGTAGTTGTCCCTTAAACCGCAATTTCTTTGCTATTTGGCTTATGCGGTCTCTTAATTCGAATGCTGCCTTCTCTGTGAAGGTAGTAAGTACTATTTCTGAAGGAGAGGCCTTTTTTGAAAGAAGCAAATAGAGAGTTCTAAGAACAAGGACTAGGGTCTTACCTGTCCCAGGCCCAGCTATAATCAAAACTGGGCCTTCTGTCGAGGTTATGGCGTCTAATTGCTCGTTGTTTAAATCTGGAATAAGGTCTTGTATTGTTTTAAGAACATTCATAAAATAACAAACTAAACTTGTCTAAAACCATTTTAATTTTTCTAATAAAGTAAAATAGTCAACGAATCCCAACCATCTCCCTTGCATGCTCTATTGCTGCCTTACCACCTCCCAGCATCCTTGCAATCTCATCTATCCTCTCATCACCCTCTAGCACCTTTACCCTTGTAACTGTCCTTTTATCCCTTATCTCCTTTTTAACAAAAAAGTGCCTGTCTGCAAAGGCTGCAATCTGTGGTAGGTGTGTTATGCATATTACCTGCTGTGACCTTGAGAGCCCTTTTAGCATCCTTCCAACTACCTCGCCTGTCCCTCCGCCTATGCCAACATCTACCTCATCAAATATAACTGTTGGGATGCTGTATCTTCCTGAGAGGATAGCCTTTATGACAAGCAGCACCCTGCAGAGCTCACCACCTGATGCAGTCATTGAAAGTGGTCTAGGTGGCTCACTTGGGTTTGCAGAGAATAAAAACCTTGCCCTCTCCTTTCCCCTCTCATTTAGCTCTGTCCCTATAAACTCAGTATC
>Ga0190304_1000592_pt1 | contig 16890 bp, 19 predicted proteins | sample 48700712_MG_FD_161670 | JGI IMG/M metagenome (GOLD analysis project Ga0190304, IMG submission 161670) | Hydrothermal vent sediment bacterial communities from Southern Trench, Guaymas Basin, Mexico - 4870-07-1--2_MG | ecosystem: Environmental > Aquatic > Marine > Hydrothermal vents > Sediment ...
AAAATTCGACTTATCTCGTCTACTCTTCTTCGAAATCTCTTCAACGGCTCTCGGAAGTATTTCACTACTATCATTTATTAAAATGCCTTCATTAAACAATATTCTAGATATGATTCCATATATATTATATCTATCAATATTCTGTACAATATTTACAAATATGCTTCAACTATATGGTCAAAAACTTGTAAGTAACGTGGAGGCGGCAATAATATATTTAATGGAGCCAGTATTTGCATACATGTTATCATTTATAATGCTTGGAGAACAACTATCTATAAGACAGTTTTTCGGAGCATTCTTCATAATGCTTGCAATGATATTAAGTTCCTATAAAGATTAGAAGAAAATTTTCCATGTAAAGTTTATCAATGTATGGGTTAAAGCTGAAGCCATTATACTTCTACTTCTATGATATGCTAGACAATACATTATATCAGCTATAGATGCTAGAATAATATATATAATTTTATCAAATAGATTTGATACATTATTCCAATGCGATAGTCCAAATAGTATTGAGGAGACTATTAACCCAAATCTATATCCATATTTTTACTTAAAAAATTATATAATATTCCTCTAAAAACAAGTTCTTCTGGAATAGCTATAGTCAAAAATATTCCAATAAACATGAATATATTTTCCATTAAATCTATCTTAGATGGAATGTGTAGAGGATTAAGAAATCCAGTAAACATACCTATAGCTACAAGTATTAGTGAACCCACTATGAAAAACAATATTTTATCAAAAAATATTTTACTTTAAACCTATATGTATATCCTATTTCCTCAAACTCATTCATTTCTAAAAAAGTATATAATATAATTATAATTAAAGCTATACTCCACCACGCTTATTTAAAAATGCACAAACAGTTTCACCTATCTCACGTGACTCAGCAAGAGATTTTTTAAACTCAATAGTTTCATATTCACCCTTCCTAATTAACTCTGAAATTTCATGAAATTTCATACTTTAAATATAAAATAGGTCGAAATAAAGCTTTTCTATCAAAATATCATATAATATATGAAATTTCATGAAATTTCATATATTTTGACATTAGCCATTAATTAAAGTTTTGATTAATAATGTTGAAATAAAGCTGATGATAGTTGAGGGAGAGTTTTCTTTTGATGGTGGATTAAAGTTTATCTGATAAGAGGTGATGCTAAAGAGTTATCTGCTTTACTTACAATAGTCTTTACCTAGAAACTCTAGATATTTAGGAATATATCTAGACCATAAGCTTCTACCAAATGTGATTATAAGAATTGTAGTAATCATTACAATCATATCTTTATTAAGACCTAGAGATTTAAGCAAATACTTGATATTGATACCCAGAGACAGTATACATTATCTTAAACCATTATAAAAATTGTTTCGAAAAGACGATGAATATAATACATAAATATACCAGGCTTATATTCCTGTATTTAGCTTAGACTACTCTCCATAATAGAATTGATAGAAAGATTTATTTTATCTATAAACGAACATTAGAATATGATAGGAGGGGTATCTAATCTTTCAGAATTTTATAAAATTTTGGGATGGCCTGAGGATCCTTATAGTGATGCTGGTAGAAAGAGGTTTGAGAATGCATTGAAATTTATGGAAATTTTAACTAAACATAGATGGATAAGAAATATTTTAAATAAGAGAAAGGTTATCAAGATTTTAGATGTTTGCGGTGGAACAGGTATAGGTGGTATAGCATTAACTAAAATTCTTCTAGATAAAGGATTTAAAGTAGATTTATTCATAGCTGATTTAAGAGAAGATGCCTTAGAAACAGCTCAGAAATGGGGTAGAGAGGTTTTGGGAATAGAGATTAAAACTACGGTTATTGATGTTAGAGATATTTATAATATTGGGGAAAAGGATTTTAATATAGTATTGCTTTATGGACTCTCAACTCCCCATTTTAATCCATGGGATATTGTTAAAATGTATGTATCTATTAGCCGAATATTGTCGAAAGAAGGGTTATTTATAATAGATGAAGCAGATAGAAGAAAAACAATATTTCTTACAACTGGATATAAATGGTCGTTAGCGGAATCTGTCGGCGAAAATAACGTTGGATTAAGTCTGCATATAGGATATGATTCAATTAAAGGAACTTTTAAAAGAGTTTTCCTAAACATTAAGGAAAAACCTAAATTTTTCACATATGAGATATTTTTATGGGGACTGGCCGAAATAGCTGCTTTAACATGGATATTCTTTAAGAGCGTTGATCTAATAAATCTTGAGAGATCAAGATATTTCATTCTAGGATATAGACCTAGAAAAATAATTAAACCAGAGGATCTTAAGATACCAGATTTCTTAAGTAAGATAAGCTAGATCGACATTCATCTTTTTCTCTAACATGATAGGAAGTAATATCATAAAAAGAATAAAGTTAAACTTTATTTTCCGATTTCCAGAATTCTAAGCAGTTTTATTTTAAACAGATGTAAATGATATTTCATATTTTTCCTGTATACCCTTAATTACTCTTTTCTCTGTTTTGAAGAAGTATGGACCAAATAGTGAGGCAAGTCTCTTTGCTTCCTCACTATATTCGTCGATTAGATTTCTTTTTTCTCTCGGATCGTTTTTAAGATCATATAGCTCATCCACTTCTCCCTCAGGTCTCAGTATTAGACTCCATCTTTCATCTCTAATACATCTATCTATACCTTCATGATAGCCTATTATTACTGCATCTCTATGTTTCGTCTCTTCCCCCTTAATTATATTCAGAAAACTTTTTCCCTGCATTACTCTCGCGTTATTTCCAAGACCAAGTAAATCGAGTAATGTGGGTAAAATGTCTGGAAACTGTATTAGAGAATCAATAACTCTATGTTTTACTCCGGGTATATACATCATAAAGGGGATTTTAACTAATTCATTATATAGTCTATCTGTGCCCTTCAGAAACTTTCCGTGATCTGCAAGTGGGTGTCCATGATCTGCGGTTAAAACTATTATAGAGTTTTCATATAAATTATATTCTTCCAATACATTTAAAAAGTATCCTAAACAATGGTCTACAAAGGATACTTCTCCTGCATATAATCCTCTAATATATTTTATTTCTTCCTCATTAGCCCATTTATTAGCGTATCCGCCCATTGGTAATATTAGTCTCGGCCCACTATAGGATGGATCGGTATATGTATCAAATCTAGGTGGTGGATCCCAGGGTTCATGTGGATCAAAGCTATCTATCCATAGGAAGAATGGTTTATCTTCATGAACATTTTTCTTTAACCACTTTATAGCAGTATTAAATACTTTTGCTGGAAAATAGTCTTCTTCTCCTTCAAAATCTTCGGTATTTGCAAGAAATCTGGCAACTCTTCTCCTCCATATTTCTGGATAATTTTCATTTACATAGTCGTCTACTTTTTTCTTCAATGGTTGGTTCGAAGTATATGCATCATACTCTTGACCTCTAATCCATAGAAATGTATGGAAATTTCTATGGAAATTCATATTTGGTTTAAATAGATGATAGGTATCTGCAATCAAAGCATTCTTATACCCTATTTTAATCAATATGTCGGCTAAAGTTATATCTCTAGGGAAATTGTATAATGGTTCCCAACTTCTATATGGAAGTGTAAACTGTCCAGTCATCCACTCCATTCTAACAGGTATCGTAGGCAATCCACATGGATAAACGTTTTCAAAAACCAGCGACTTTTCAGCAAATCTATCTATATTCGGAGTTCTACAGGCCTTTATACCATCAAATATTGGTTGACCCTTATTATAGAAACTTACATGATCTTGTCTCAAGCTATCCAATACTATTAAAATTACATTATATCTTTCCATGATAAAGGATATGTTTACATAGACTAAAATTTTTTCCTATAAAAGATGTTACGATATCCATATATTTAATAATATCAATACATTTCTTGGTGGAATATTGAGTATAAAAATTCCATTTAAATACTGGATAAAATATCTTCCACTTATAATAAGATTTTTTAATGAAATGAATTTCAAATATGTTTTAATTGGAGGAGCTGCGTTCTACCTATTAAGTGGTAGGAAGATTTATACTAAAGATATAGATGTCGCTTCATCAAATTTTCCAATGAATCTGGATGGATTAAGGATTCTCCAAAATTTTTTTAGAAAAAACAATGTGGAGGTAATTACAAGTAGAATTCTCTTTTTAAGGAATAGTGGTATAGCTCAGCTCATAGTTTCACTGAAACCACCTTATACATTAGGTATAAAGATATTTGAAAAAATTTATGGTAGAAGCCTATACCATTTATTTAAGGATTCAATTAAAATAGCTAGAAATGGTGTTGAAGCAAACGTCATAAATCCTACAACCTATATAGTCTTATTATTAGCTGGGCCTGAAGGAGTAAGGGTTGAGGATGTGGATAGGATTGAAAGTATTATAGATATATATGGATTTAATCAAATAGAGGTTTGGAAGAAGATTGACTACATGAATTTAAAGGAAATTGTGTTAAAAAATCTTTTAGATCTTGAAAGGAGGGGGATTCTTCCAAACAAGCTAAAAGTACTTAAAGAAATGGATTGTATTAAGAGAAATATTGTTAAGGTTAGGGAAATCGTTTTAAAATATTGTCTAGGCGAGATCGATGAGAAAACATTTGTGGAAAAGATGGATAATATAAATTTTCCTGGAGAAAAACTGCTGAAACTCATATATCACACCTTTATGGAACTGGATGATGAGAAATGGAGAGAGATATTAAGGGTACATCCATATGCATATCAAGCATTCCAAAAGTTTTGGGAAATACATGGAAAACCTATTATTAGAGAGAGGGTTAAATATGTGAAAAGCGTTGAAGGTATAAGGGATATAGATATAGTTATTTGGCTTGCAAAGGAACTGTCATCAACATAATTATATATTTTTAGACAATTATACTTAGTGATGGAATATAATGATTTTAGTGAAACCCCGTTCTATAAACTATATACTAAAATATCTCTACCATATGCTGAAACCCCTATTCCTGTTGCTAGGGAAATGTTGAAAATGGCGGAGGCAAAGCTAGGAGAAATAGTTGTAGATCTGGGATGTGGTGAAGGAAATATCTTGATAGTTGCTGCAAAAGAATTCAAATGTATAGCAATTGGATATGAGATAGATAATGATTTAATAGAGATTGCTAGAAAAAGGATTGAAAAACTAGGTTTAAAAAGATATGTAAAGATTTTTAATATCGATTTATTTAAAGCAGATATAAGTAATGCAGACATAATAACAGTATATTTGACGCCAGAAATACTAAATATATTAAAATATAAGCTTAAAAGGGAGGGTAAAAGAGGACTTAGAATAGTTTCACATGATTATCCTATATCTGGATGGAGGCCTCGAAAAATCGGTAAAATTATTGGATCAAAGTATCATATACATAGGATTTATCTATATCAATTATAGACTATAGAGTTTATATATCTAGCCAATCATAATTTTAATGGTAATTATATGTATGATGTATATGTTTCTAAGACGTGCTGTAAACCTTTTGATGAGGAAGTTTTTGAGGCTGTAAAGAGAGGTATTGATAAACTTGGTGGAGTAAAGAGTTTTGCTAAGCCTGGAGACAATGTTTTGGTGAAGCCAAATATATGTTCAAACGATCTGCATAGGACTACTGATAGAAGAATATATTATTATTTGGCAATATTGTTTAGAGATTATGGTTGTAATGTAACTATAGGTGAAAATCCGGTTATAGATACTCCTAGTAAAAAGGTTTTTATGAGAAATGAGATTAAACGTGTTGCCGAAAAATCTGGGGTAAGAGTTGTAAACTTTAGATTTGATGAATATCGTGTTGTAAAGGTTCCGAATCCAAAGCTTTTCACAAAACTTGAAGTAACTAAATATGCATTGGAAGCCGATTTAATAGTAAATGTACCTATTATGAGAAAGCATGGTTTATCTGGACTAACTCTCGGAATAAAGAATTTATTTGGATTAGTTTCACTAAATCAGAGACATATTATTCATTCAAGAAATCTATATTGGGGTCTCGTGGAAATATATAGGTTATTTAAAGATAAGCTTAGATTAACTGTAATGGATGGTATAAATGCAGCATTAAACGGCACTCTCTATCCTTTAGGTCTAATAGTTTTCGGTAAAAATATATTAGCTGTAGATATAGTTACATCATATCTTTTAGGATGGGATCCCTTCGAGCTTGAAACAAATAGATATGCTAGCCAGATGAATCTTGGACCCAAAGGTTTAAGTGAAATAAAGATAGATGGAATAAGCATGAATGAAATAGATAAGATTAGAGAGATCACTAAACAATATTTTAATCCAGAATTGGAGAGACTGGAGGATGTAGCCGATAGACTTGGAATAAAGCTTGTCCTAGGAGATATATGTCCAACATGTAGAAGAAATATTACAAAAATTTTAAGGGAATTCAGGAAGGAAGACTTTAAGAATAAGAATATAGCTATAATAGCGGGTCCTGGAGCAATACCCTTAAAGGATAGAGTAAATATAATTATTGGTGAATGTCTCAAAAAATATGCTGGAGAAGGGATATTCGTAAACTATTGTCCAACCTATTTATCAGACATCAAGTCTGCAATAGAATATGCTATTGGAAGAAGGAAGGAGAGAAAATATTTATGGGAAGGCTTAATACAACTTATATCAAATCCGATATAACATAAAGTTTATAAATACCTAAAATATTTTTCTCTCGATGATGTTTCATGTATATTCCTTCTAATACTTGGGGATTAGGGATAAATGCCTATAATCCGTATTCTGGGGGATATCCTCCTCCACCGCCGCCTCCTCCAGATAATTATAGAAGATATGGTTTAGCTGATAGAGGATATGGTGTTGATAGTTATCCATTATCTCCAGCAGCTATAGCCTATCTTTTTCCAGAATATTTTTCTAGAAAGACAAGTATAGGTGGATTTAAATCTCCATGTAACAATATAAAAGTTAAGCATGATGACCTTTTTTATTCAATGTTCATATTAACTCTACTAGCAATGGAGGAGAGGAGACTGATAAGATTTTATACATATAAGGAGGGAAGAATATTCAAGAGAACTAGAATAGGTATATATAAGACAAATAGCTTTGGGCAGATGGATTTCGGATATATGGGTAGACGTCTAGCAAGGATGTATCCAGGTACAAATATATCTGCAGCAAGCGTTATTCTCGAAAATATTGAGGTAAATTATCCAATAAAATACTTTATAGGACAAGTATATAGATATGATATATGTGGTAGAAATCTTTTCTGGAGAGATGATCCTAAAAAACCTATATGTGAGAGGATAATGATATATAGGGGTGAAGCTGAGAGACTATATAATTTACTCAACCAATTTAGAAGCTATAGAAACTATGAATATAAACTGCTGGAAGGAGAAGCATATTCAGCTATAAGCTCGATGAAACCTGAAAGAGAGGACTATGATTACTATTAATTTATTTAACTCTTAACTATAAATGACTAATACTTCTATCTAACAATACTAGCAATACTGCTACTGGAACCACTATAAAATCTTTTTCTATACTCCAATCTTCAAGAGACAACATCATCCTTATAGCTGTCCTAGGTGTTTTTAAAAATCTTTTACTAGGATTTCTCCGATACTTTACTTCAACACCAATATAATGTTTATCTTCTCTTCTATATAGGGCATCTACTTCACCTCTCTCATCCATATAGTGGTATAGATATGTTGTATGCTATATGCTTATCGGAGAAGCATATTTTATACATATTTGATCTAAAATCATTTTCGCTATATCCGGACTTCTATCCATCTTAGCTATATCATTTGCATTATAATGCAAATAAATATATATATTTATTTGCATTATAATACTATAAATAAAATTAACAGTTTTATAGAGAAAACTATTTATAAACTAATATTTCTAAATATTCTATGCTTAATCTTATAGTTGAGATAGTGTCTTTAACGTCTTCAGGAGCGCTTTCACCAGGTCCATTAACATTTTCAGCCATTGTTTTAGGTATGAAGAAAGGTTGGAAGGCTGGATTTTTAGAAGCAGTTGGACATACTTTATTTGAATTCCCATTAGTATTATTGATTGGAGTAGGTTCTTCACATATAATAAACAATGAATTTTTTCTAAAGATGACTGGAATAGTGGGTGGATTAGCATTAATAATATTTTCTATTCTCCTAATACAAGACTTAATTTCTCTGAGAAGGGGTGATGGAGAAAGGATTTTAAAAATATCTGGTGGGCCAATTTTAACCGGATTTCTATTTACAGCTCTCAACCCCTATTTTATAGTGTGGTGGACAACCGTCGGATTAAAGCTGATAATAGATATAATTTTAGCTGGAGGAATACTTTTTGTTATATTCTTATATCCAATACATGTGTGGATGGATTATTTATGGCTATCTTTGGTATCATATTTATCGAGTAAAGGTAGAAAGCTTGGAGTAAAAATACAGGCAGGAATACTGATAATATTTATAATTATATTGATGTATTATGGAATAAAATTTATAATAGAATCAGTAATATAATACTTTATTCCACTTTGATGATAAGGTATAGATATGAAGAGTTTTAAACCAATTATCTTATTCGTAACTGTAAGCTTTATACTAAATATGGGTTCATCCATCTATAATCCAATTTATCCATATTACGTATTGGATTTGAAGATAGATATGACTACGTATGGATTAATAGATACTGTTTCAAATATAGTTAACATTTTGATGAGAATTCCATATTCTACATTACTTCCAACAATAGGTTATTTTAAATCATATATGATTGGATATATAATGATGGGTTTTTCTGGAATATTTTATGCATATGCTCTTTTTTCTTACCCTCTAATATTATTTACAATAGCTCGAATACTTTCAGCGGGTAGGTTTACGATAATGGGTACAGCTAGATCTTCAATAATAACAAGACTTGCAGAGTATAAAAGAAGAGCATTATTTTTAGGATTAGTATCATCTCTTTCACTGATAGCATCATCTATAGGACCATTTATTGGATCATACTTATACGAGAATTTAGGGCTAGGATACTATGAAATATTTCTATTATCCATATCTTTAGTAATTCCCGGAATATTTCCACTAATATATCTTACAGCTAGATATGAGATTAAAGAAAAAGTTGATGGAAACGGGTTTAGAGAACAAGTAAGATCTATACCCATATTCTTGAAGAATAAGGATATGCTGAAAATTTTCTTAATATTTCAAATAGATGCATTTTCATGGAGTATATCGCATGGATACTATAATATCTATATAGCAGATGTATTGAAGGGATTGCCTATAGAGTTGGCATATATAAATTTAATAATGAATGTAACTGCAATTATAGGATTTATAGTTACTGGATATCTCTCAGATAGATTTAGGAGAAGAGTGATATTCATATTTTTCTCAGAAATTGCTGGAATAATATTTCTATCAATATTTCTATCTGCAAAAAATGTGTCAATGATGTATCCAGCATGGATATTCATGAGCTTTGTATGGTTTCTATGGTCTCCTACAACTACAGCCTATATAACTGAGAAAACTGAGGAAATAGATCCAACAAAAATACCATTAGTACTAGGAATATGGGGATTCTTAAGTGGGGTAGCGAGAACTCCAGCAAGTCTAATTGGAGGAATATTATATGATATAAATCCGAGATACCCATTCATAACAACACTAATATTAATAATATTTGTAAGTATAATTATATTAACATTGAAGGAACCTAGCAAAATAAAATAGTTGATTAAACTACACTATACGATCTAAATATTCTTTAAACTTATATACAAATCTTACTTGTCCATATATCTCTAAACTTCCAGGTCTTCTTTCTGCAACATAGTTTATTGCATCACCTGGATCCATTTTCTCCTTATATACAAGATAACATGCAACAATAGTACCAGTTCTTCCAAGTCCAGCATTACAATGTACAATGACAGGGTTATTTTTAGAAATCATTTCTTCAATCCATTTTACAGCCTTCAATGCTTCCTCAAATGTAGGTGTATGGAAATCCCTTATAGGTATAGATAGTGTTTTAAAACCATTTTTCTTTAAAATCTTTAAATAATTCTTTAAGCCACCAAGATATATTAGCTCTATATCTTCAGTTAAAACTAATACTGCTTTAAATCCAATATTTCTCCACTTCAATATATCTTCTATCGAATCCGGCTTACTTGATGCGGCAAGCTTTCCATCAATAATCCAATCAAAGTCAATCATATATCTTAATAAACATTTACTCTTTATATATTATTTTTATCCTTCTCCCAACTTTTATTTTCTCTATAAGTCCATGATCAACAAACATATTTATATAATTTCTAACAGTTTTTTCCGAGAATCCAAGAATTTTTATAAGATCTTGCAGATATAATTCTTTTCTAGCCTTAATTAATTCTAAAGTCTTCACCATATTTTCATTATATGTTTTTATAATATATTTACGATTTTTCAAAACTACTTTAAAGAAACCCTTTTCTTCAATAAATTCTGGCTCTGGTAAACCATTTTCAATACATTTTTTAATCATCATTAAGGTTCCTCTACCCCATTCTTCAAAATAACCCCAATAGAAAAATATTTTTGCAATTATAGGGTTTCTTGGAATAGATGGATGAGTCCTTTTAAGATCTTCTATAGATATTTGAAGGGGTAATGTACCTGGATTTTCAACAACTATTGAATACTCATCCATCCTTATAAATATTGGTGCAGTTGAAAAATAATCTCTATGTATAACTGCATTTACTATAGCCTCTCTAACAGCCTCTAAAGGATACTCCCATTTCTCAATTCTTTTAACTCCTTGTATTTCAAACCCCTTATACATATATTTCTTCAGAAAATCTAATGCTTCATCAACTTGCTTCAAAATTGATCCAGCTATAAGTCTTTCATCAACAATTTCGTCTTTTCTAAAAAACCCTATCTTTATACATGCTTGTGGAAAATAGATGGATGGATCTGAGAAAAGTAGAACAGCAGCATTATTAAAATTTTTACCATCATATACTCCTAAATGAAGCAAAGCTGAATAGAGATCATCGTATCGTATCTTCATACCCCTATACATTCTAGCTCTATAAATAACCTCTTTAACCAATTCTTCATCTATATCAAACTTACGTTTAAACTGTAGTGAATCGAAGGTAACAAACTTTTCTCTAAGCATTTTCTCAATCTCATCCCTACTTAAAATCCTATTACTTCTTCCAATTCTCTTAAAAGCTCTACCTCTAAAAAAATATGGCTTATTAAATCCTTCCTCAACACTAATAACTATTAAAAGCTTATTATCATATGCCTTAATACTTATTTCTGGATAAACTTTTGGATCAATAAATTGATGAATATCATTCTCCAATCTCTCCAAACTTTTTCTCCCAATATCCACACCTAAAACATTACCCTTATCATCTACCCCTATAATTATTAATCCACCTTTAGTATTAGAGAAAGCACATATAGTTTCTAAAATATCTCTCCATTCGCCTAAAGAACTTTTAAACTCAATTTTATCGCTTTCACCCTTCTTCAAAATCTCATCTATACTGGAAAATACCGGCATTACCATCATCAACCAATATTTTACGCATATTTATATATAAAAATATCGGAAATACCGGTATTTTCCAGTATAAATCTTAATATCCTTTATAAAAGCTTCTTTATACTATACATTACTTTTGGATTTATAGATGAATTCAACAATATGTAGTGGTTAGGGTTTAATGGATTTGGATATATCATTATAAGTCCAATATTATTTCCAGCAATATTCTTAGAGCCAGGCATTACTCTATTATCGATAAGTCTTATTGGAAGTCTTTTATCTATCTTAGCAATAAAAATATTTGTTCTATGATTACCGAATAAAATGAGATTATATTTTAAAATATCTTAAACTGATATATCTATATCAGCCTTAATTTTACAGTCACCATTAGCATATGATTTCTATCATGTAGCTATACTGTATGCAGCATCCATATTAGCTTTGGTTTCCTCATCACTACCATTAGAACCATATATTAATAGAAATGGACTGTTAAAAGCATCAATCTATCCATCCTGAGATGATAATCTGATCCGGCTGATAGAGGCGCTATACCTGCCCAATAATCCGGTCTATGAAGACTTATATACCATGTTCCTCCACCATCTCCCTATTTACGATGAGTTAAACTTATTAGTAAGCTAATATTTACTGGTACCCAGTACCAGTAAATGGCATGGGGTGCCAGTAAATGTTGTTTGACCCTAGACCAAAACAAGTATCAGAGATCTATATGATAGGGAGAGGGAAATTAGAGAAATATTAAATGGCCTAAAGCTTTGTGAAGGATTAATAATAGTATATGGTGTTAGGAGGGTTGGGAAAACAAGTATTGTAAAGGTAGTGCTTAGAGAGAGTGGTCTACCATATATATTTATAGATATTAGAAAACTATTTTTTGAAAATAGATTAATTAATAAATTTTCTCTCTATAAAGCTATAGCGAAATCCTTTACAGAAAACATAGGATATTTTAAACGAATAAGATTTGCATTAAAAGAGTTCGTGAAGAGAGTAAGGGGTTTCTATGTATCTGAGCTTGGAATTGAAGTTGAGACACATGCAGAAATCAGTTTTTCAGATTTCCTTGAGGAAATAAATCTATAGTGTAGTAGAAATAATACTAGATTTATAATTACATTTGATGAAACACAATACTTTAGATATGCTAATAGACTTAGAATGGATGGTATAATTGCGTGGGCAATAGATAATTTAAGAAACATAACATTTATATTAACTGGTAGTGAGATAGGAGTTTTAAGAGATTTTCTAAAAATAGAGGATCCAAAGGCACCATTATATGGTAGATATAGACGGGAAATACTTGTTAACAAATTTTCATTAGAACAGAGTATAGATTTCTTAGAGAAAGGTTTTAAAGAACTTGGAAAAAGCTATCTATTTAAAGAACTTGAAGAAACCGTATATTCTTTAGATGGAAATCCTGGATGGCTTACCCTTTATGGATATTATAGAGCTGTCAGAGAAATGGATCATAAAACTGCTCTTAAAAAAGTTTTTGATGAAGGATATAAAATTGTTGGAGAGGAACTTGAAAAATTATAGCGTTTTCTAGGAAAAGATATATGGCAATATTAAAAGCATTGTCAATAAATATATCTAGATGGATTGATATAAAAAACTATGTAATAAATCTTTCTGGAAATATAGATGATAAAACTTTTTCAAGACTACTTAAAAAATTAGTAAAATATGGTTATGTCGTTAAAAGAGATGGAAGATATTTTATAGATGATCCAATTTTAAAGAAATATATACTTGAAACCGTATAGCCTTATTGAGACAAGTAACGATATTTTATCGGAAGGATTATCATAAATATTTTATCACCACTTGAATATATGTGAAACTATGTATGAATATATGATTCCTGTGGATAAGGATCATCCTAGAAAGGGTGAAGGAGACTTAATAGTTTTAAAGGATGGAAGCCTACTATTAGCATATACAGAGTTTTATGGATGTTCTAGCGATTTTTCACCTGCAAGAATAGTTGGAATAAAATCTTATGATAATGGATATAGCTGGTCAAAACCATTTATACTTCAAGAAAATATAGGTCAATGTAACGTTATGAGTGTAAGTCTAGTTAGATTAAAGACAGGTGAAATAGCATTCTTCTATGGTGTAAAAAATTCCTTTGAAGATCTTAGATTCTATATGCGTAAATCTTTTGACGAGGGAGAGACATGGAGTAAGCCAGTCTTAGTAACAGTAGATAAAGGATATTTTGTAATGAATAACGATAGAGTTGTACAGCTTTCATCTGGAAGAATAATAGCACCAGTATCAACATATCAAGACTCGGTAAACCATAGCTATTGGAAATCATACATATATTATTCTGATGATAATGGAGAAACGTGGGTTAAAAGTAAGAATGAGGTAAAACTTCCCAAAAACATAGATAGTCTGACAGGATTACAGGAGCCTGGGATAATAGAGTTAAAAGACAATAGGATAATGATGTATATGAGGACTGGACTAGGATATATTTATGCAAGCTATTCAGAAGACTGGGGAGAAACTTGGAGTAAACCAAAATCACTAAATGTAAAAGCACCTACATCGCCGTCTTCAATAAAAAGAATACCGCAGACAGGGGATCTAATATTAATATGGAATGATAAAAATAATTTTAATATCGAGAATCTAAAGAGAAGAGGAGCAGACATATGTGACAGAATTTTTCAACATAGGGCACCATTATCACTAGCAATCTCTAGAGATGAGGGAGAAACATGGATAAAAAAGATGGATATAGAACCGGATTTAAATCATAGATATTGTTATACAAGCATAACATTTAAAAAACAATACATATTTCTAACCTACTACTATGATCTAAACCTAAAAATAAAAAGAATAGATATAGAAGAAATATATCGATAATTGAAATTAATTTACAAACTAGTAGGGACTTTTATCGGTGTAGAAATTAGATATTCGTTAAAATATTTTATATTCTTTTCCTATAATAATAGTATGAATAATATTTTGTCTCCTGAGGAGGTCTTAGTGTTAAGACATTTAAGGCTCGCTGGAATAGATTATGCTACTTCTATTTCAATACATGTTAAAATACCCCTGCAGAGATTGCTTCCAATTTTAGACAAATTAGAGCAAGAAAATTTTATAGAGAAGGCTCATGGAAAATCCATTAAAAGATCTAAAGCTAAATTTAAGCTTGCAAAAGAGGTTCATAAACATCATACATATTATAAATTATCTAGGAAAGGTAGACTAATATTAAAGAACATTAGAGGATAATTTTGTGTATATGCAATAAATATATTAATTATATGCATTTAAATAGATAATATTTAGGCATATTTTTCATAAAATTTAAATATCTCCAATTTTTCTAAAGTTATTAGTGGTTGTCATGAATCTTCTTCTAGCATTGATAGGAATATTTTTGACATCCTTAGTGTTTTCAATGTTTGGTAGGGGTGGAGGAGAATTTTATCTGCCAATCATCATAACATTTTTATCGATAGACTACTATACTGCATCTGGAATAAGCCTATTTCTAATAATGATTCAAGGTATTTCAATGATAACAATTTTTCATGGAAAACATAGATTAGTCGACTGGAAGCTTGCATTTATTTTAGGATTCTGTGTAGCTATATCAGCATTTCTCGGAGGATTTATATCATATAGAATTCCAGCAATATATCTAAAAATATTGTTTTCAAGTTTCCTTCTATTCTCAGCATATCTATTATATAAGGGATATAGATTGGAGGCAAAGCCGGGAAAAATAGGTGTATGGAAGAGAAATGTACATGGCTTTACCTATCATGTAAATCTACTATACATTGTTTTACCGATAAGTATAGTTGCATTTGTAGCCGGAATGGCAGGCATATCTGGTGGAGGATTAATAATACCTATATGTATATTGTTTGGAGGAATTCCATTGAGAATAGCTATGGCTACAAATACATTTCTAGTATTAACATCATCATTCATGGGATTTGCTGGACATATGGTTAGAGGCGGATTTAATCCAATATTGGCCATAGAGTTGGCAATAGCAATAATAGCTGGATCACAGATAGGTGCAAGGCTTCACATAAAGGTTAGAGAAAATATTCTTAGAAAATTCTTCGCCCTCATTCTAGTTATAGCTGCCTTCTGGATGATTATAAAAATATTCATCTAATTCTTAACCTCAATAACATTTTTATCTAAATATATTTTTGAACCCACATGAAGTTTTATAAAAGTTTGACTATATTCTTTTTCAAGAATATTTCTTATAAGACTTCCACTACAATGTATTGGTGCAATATATTTTGTATTAAGGGATAAGAGATTCGTTATAACTTTTCTAATTTTAGATTCGGGAGAGCCTGCTAGATGGAATCCCCCCATTACTAGAAAGGGGCTAATATTTGTAGCCTTAAATATTTTTTCACTAATCTTATCTATTCCAGGATGACTGCATCCACTGAATATGATTAAGCCTCTATTCTCCACATATATTGCTAATCCTTGTTCATATGGAGGGCCATATAGTTCTCCAATTATAACTACACCTTTTGAGAGAATAGTAGTATTATATACATCTATAACATTAAATCCTAGACTTCTTATCCAATTCTTTGTAAGAATATTCATATGGGCTGGAACATATACATTGATATTTTTCCTAACCTTGGCCACATATTGTAGACCGTTTACATGATCTCCATGCTCATGAGATATAACTATAAAATCAATTTTACTTAAATCTATACCTAAAGTCTTAGAATTAGATTCCAATGCATTTGGATCTGGACCTGCATCAAACAATATCCTAGAACTAGGAGTCTCAATATATATACTTATACCCCATGGAGACCTTAATCCATTCCATTCATTATTATCAATAAGCACAGTTATCTTTATCCATGAAACCGGTTTCAATTTACCTAATTCACTAATCTTCTCCCCTTCTCCAGTACTGGGAAAATAGAGGATATAGAAAATAGTTATAGATAAGATAGCTATGAGTAAGAGAATAACCATCCAATATTTCATATTTCTATCACAAATAATTTATTATACTAATCATTAATAAACTTCTCTTCGAATATCCGATACCTAGTGATATCGGATAATATTAAATAGTTGTAGTAAAAATTAATATATAGTGTAAGCTATGTTTTCGCTGAATGAGATTCTAAAAATAGTGGGAGATGTATGTAGAAAATATGAATGTATATATGCTGTTCTCT
>Ga0190304_1000595_pt1 | contig 16848 bp, 22 predicted proteins | sample 48700712_MG_FD_161670 | JGI IMG/M metagenome (GOLD analysis project Ga0190304, IMG submission 161670) | Hydrothermal vent sediment bacterial communities from Southern Trench, Guaymas Basin, Mexico - 4870-07-1--2_MG | ecosystem: Environmental > Aquatic > Marine > Hydrothermal vents > Sediment ...
TCGGTTCAAACTGTAAATTCAGTTCATACTGTATAAAAAACCATAATAGAGGAAAAAATGGAATTTGAAACAATCAAAAAGTTTAAAATTACTTTAACTAGAGAAGAAGCAAGAAAAGTTTTTGACCAATTAAACTATTTAGAGTTTTATAAAACAACTTCACCCGAACTCTGAGAAATTTACAATAAACTTCCTAGTTTTTAAGCAAACAAATTAATTTATATTAACTTGACCCCCAAGGAAGCAATAGAACAATACAAGGAGAAATATTTAACAAAAGAATGAATCAAAAACAAAAATTTAAACTACAAGAATTATTTGAAAAACAACAAAGACTGAATAAATCATTGTTTTTTGGAGAATTAGAAGTTTTAAATAAACATATGGATTACAAAGAAGAAAAAACTCAATTAGAATTATCAATATATCAAACCGAGAAATCAATAAAAGATTTAATTGAATATGAAAAACAATTCACAATAAATAAATTAAACGGAGAGGTGAAAGACTGATGGGAAAAGGAGTAAAAAAAGTTCACTTAGATTTTGATTGGAGAGATAAAACAATGGACAAAGAAGGATATTGCGAATTATGGAAAGGTTATCTTTTAGAACCAATAAAATGTTTCTTATGTGATAGAACAGGAAAAAATACAAAAGGAAAAGAATGTCCTTTATGTGGGGGAAGAAAGAAAGTTTATCCAATAAGTTCTTGGGATGAAAATAAAGAGGGATTTCAAATTTCAATTATGAGAGGAACCTCTTATGAATCTTGGTTAGCTATGATTAAAGCAAAAGAACTATTTAATATTGTAGAAGAAGACTTCGTAAAAAATAAAAATATAGAATCAAATAATAGTCAGCAACCCAAAGACACACTTGTAAAACAGGGGGGAGTAGCTAAAGCCGATGAGTTACAAGTAGATTCGGATAACGGTTCTCCTGCTGACACTTTTAGTAAAAATGAGGTAAAGAAAGATGAATAGGCTTCTAGTTGAACTTAATAGGAAATTTACAAAAAATCAAATAAATAAGGAAATTGATAAACTTTATAATGAAATAAAAAAAGTATCTCTTGAAAATTTTGAGTTAAAAAAGACTAATGCAAATATTCAAAAAGAAAAAAATAAATTGGCTTACGTTTATGCTAGGAAGATTGGAGTAATTCTAACACAAAAAGAATATAACAGAAAATTTTTGAAGTATATAAAGGGAGAAAAAAAATGAATAAAAAATTTGAAAAGATAATTGAAAGAATTGCAATAATAAAAATGAACATCTTTTTTATAATCATATTTGGTGGAGGAATGATGTATTCAGCTGAAATGTTGAGAAATGCAGATTCATTAAAAGAAATATTCTTTTGGACATCAATTATATTGATAATAACACTTCAAATATTTCCATCAGTTTCAAGAATTATGGATAAAGTTCAAGAATTTATTGTAAACAAAAAGAAATTCGCAAAGAATAAATTAGACGAGGTAGAAAATGAAAAAAGTTAAAATATGTCATGTTTGTAAGAAAGAAAAGAAACCTTATACAGTTTTTTTAACTGATGATATTCTTTCTTTGATAACTCATGAACAAGCAAGAGAACCAGGGGAGATTTGCGAAAGGTGTAACCAATATTTTGCAATGACTGAAGAATTTAAAGATGCAAGTAAAGAAGAATTTCAAATAGCAGTAGATTCAATTCAATTTACTTCAATGATGAAAAATTGGTGGGAAAAAGATAAAAAAATAAATTCAGATGGAAATAATGAAAGGGAATGGGATGGAACTCATTACATAGCAAAATGGTACAGAGAATTTAAATCAAAAAAGAACTGCGTGAAGTCTGGAGGAGATGAAAAATGACTTTGAAATGTTTTGGAATATATGAAATAACCGACAATGGTTTGATATTTCAATCTGATGAAGATCACTTTATAACTTCTAATGAAAAGGATTTAAATGATTTGAAGAAAGCTGTAGATTTCGCAATTTCAATGCTCTCCGAAGAGAAAAAACAATGACCGATATAATACAAGAAAACATAGATTTGAAGAAAGAACTTGAAAAAGCAATTTTAAAAATAAGGCAAATAAAAGAAAAATTAAGAATAATTTCAACAGAATTAAATAAGGTGATTAAAAATGAAAATAAAAAAAGATAGTGATCTAGATGATTTAATAGAAATTTTAGATTAAAAAATAAATAATTGGAAAACCAAAACTATTTAAACTTTATTATTAATAATATTGTATGGTGAATTGGACAAAATTTCAAAATAAATTTCTTAGTGTTTCTGGAGGAACAGCGACAGTTCTTTTAATAGCATTGATTTTAAGTTTTTTTGATTTAATAAAAACAGAAATTTTAACTGCAATTTATTTATTTATTTCTTTACCATTAGTTTTTTCATTTTTGTATACTATTTTTGCAAATAATCCTGATGCTAGATTAAGAACTAGAAAATATGGTTCAATTTTTTATTTTATAATAATTTTGGGAGTATTTTTTTATTATCATCCTACAGAAAATTTAATTGACACTGGAAGATTATTTTTAAGCTTTATAATTGGACTTATAATTGCAATGGTATCTGGGAGCATATATTTATTGGTTTTTAATTTAACAAAAAAAAGACAGTATCGTTGGAGGGCATTACTTGGATTTGGAATTAGTCTAACAGTAACTCTTATAATTATATTTATGGCAAGACAAATAGATTTCATTAGCAAGGCAATAACATAATGGGAATCATGAATTATTTAAAATTCACTTTTGTTCTTAAAAGATATTTGTGGATTCTAGTTCTATTAATTACAATTGTGCCAATAATAAGTAGTGGTGTTCAAGAATCAAAAGAAACTGGAGATTGGAGTATTCTTTTTAATAAACTAGGAGAAGGTTTAGTGACAGTGGATAATACAATTGGCGAAAAAATTGAAGATAAAAATTATGAATTTGAAAAATTTAAGGATACAGAAGATAAGGTAAACAAAACCTTTGAGTTTTTTAAAGATTTATTTTTGGAACTTTGGAAATACGTTGCACTTTATTTGGCTTTAATATATGGGTTAATTCAAGGAATAAAACAATTAAATACTGAGAATCACTGGTCTAAACCAATAAAGTCTGTATTCTGGACAACAATTATTTTAGCAGTGTTCTTTATTTTAGGTAAAGGAACTCCCTTTAGAGGGTTGTGGACATTAATTAAAACATTTTGGGAGTTTTTTGGGTGTTTCTGATGGAGTGGATAGAATCTAAAGGAATTGAAAAAGAAATAATTTTAGTACTTGGAAAGAAGAAAATGTTTATTTCAGAGGTTGCAAATAAGATAAATAAACCAATTCAGACAGTTAGTCCAAGAATAAATCAAATGGAATCTCAAAATTTAATAAACAAAGAGAAAGAATACTCAATTAATAAAGATGCAAGAAAAAGTTTAATTTATATAAACAAAGGAATGATTAAAATAAAAAGAATGGATAAATTTTATAATTATTTTTTTATTTTGGCTCTTTTGACTGTATTTTTTAATTTCTTTTTATTTATAAAAACTTCTTATTTGTATTATTTATACGGTTCTTTAATTAGTATCATCCCAATAGTACTTTATATGGCTTATTTCTGTTTTTTTGAAGGAGACAAGATTACCGTCTATAAAAAAACCAAAGATTAAGTATTTTGAATATATTAATTAGTATTCCCACTATTAACAAAAATCCTTTTATAAAGAAGAAAGTCATTAGTTTTCTATGGAATTTAACCATAATTATATAGCTGAAAGGGAGGAATTGAGAAATGAATAAGAAAGGACAAATAAATACTTTTGGATGGATTGCGATTACAGTGATTGGACTTTTATCGATCATGGCAATTTTAGCTTCAACTAATGTAATTACACTTTCTGCTCAACCAGGCATTGTTTCTGCTTTAGAATATGATGGAGAATTTAACGATTTTACTCTACCAGAAGAAGTTGCTGGAACTAGTTTAATTGCTAATACCTCTTATGCTGAGGCAAGTGAAGCTTTCACAGTTGCATTTGAATCATTTGCTAATATAAATGCTACTGCTGGTTTAACTTACCAATTTGCATCTAGGATGGAGATTGATGGTGACCTAGAAAACTTTGATGTTGAAGTCGCTTTAGGAGACGCATTAGTTACTGAATTTCAAATAACAAAACTTTACATTTTATATGATGAAGAAGGAGTTGTTTTGGAATCTACTAATCCGTTATACACTGGAGAAGTAAATTCAGACCAAGACGAAGCTGAATTCAAGGATTTAAATATGCTTGAAGGAGACTATGTTATTGTTGTTGAAGGTCGTACTTTACCAGCTGTTAGTGCCTTGTTAGGAGGAGAATCTATTTTAACTATGACATTTGATGCCACTAGTGATGATAGTGATGCAGTTGACGAAGGTGTTTTAACTATTTACAACTATATATAATTGTGAATTAGCATACTAAGTGAAGAATGGGCAATCTTTTACTCTCAACCCACAAGACTACGGTAGAACATCGTAGGGCAGGTGAAAATCCTGCTTTATACTCACGGACAAATGTCCGGATAAAAATAAAAAGGAGAAAAAAATAAAAAATGTTAGGAGCTGTATTAAGGTCTGATGGAAGGGACTATGGAGAAATAGCGAAAGCTGGATTTTTTTGGGGTTTAATCTTGGGAGTTTTAGGTTTTATTGGTGTTTTAATTGCTGGAACACCCACACCTATGGCAACAGGATTTTTAACTTTAATATCTAGTTTAGTTGGTATTCCATTATCTTTTTTAATAATGGCTGGAATGTATGACATTTCAAATTATTTTATAGATAACTAAACACAAGTTATTTATAATCACATTTATTTAAATTATTATGAACAAAACAAAAAAAAGAAATATCACAATCTTAGGAATTATTTTAGCTGTGTTTTTAGGTTTTTTAGTAATTGCTGTTCCTAGTTTGTTGAGTTCTTATCCGTCTACTCTTTCTCTTTCTAAAGTTCAATTAAAATCAGATTTTGTCCCATTAGATGGAGATGCTTTTTTATTGACTTTTACTCTCGGTCAAACAGAAGGACAATCTTATCGTGGAAGTTTTTCTGCGAGTGATATAAATAATGAATTATTTGGTGAAGAAGTGGAAAATGGATTTAGTATTGATATTAAATTTGATGATCAGAAATGTTCTTATGATATAGAAAGAGTTGGAAATTATCATGCTGTTTATAAATTAGATGAATATACTTGGACTTGTTTGGCAAGACCTTCTGAATCCAAAGCTTTAGAAAAATCTGGATTCACAACTCTTGAATATTATGGTTTTTATAATTATCAATGTTATGCAATTGGAACAAAAGAAATTCATCCTGTTGGAAATTTAGAAGCACCAGTAACAGAACAATCTTATGATATTACAATAACGACAAAAGATGGAACAGATACTAAAACTTTAAGTACAACTGGTCAAGGAAGTGTAACTTTTGATGATTATGCTTATGCTACTTATCAAGGTGGGCTTTTAACTGCTTATAGTTGTCAAAATAAAGCAATAGACGAAGATAATTATGTTCCAATTTATAAAGATGGAAAATGGATATTATATTCTAAATCAATTTATGATGATTATAAAAATACTTTGAACACTTTAGCTGGTGGTAGACCTTCTCAAAGAGATACATACCTAAATAATGTAAATTATTACGCAAATAGAATTTTATCTGGAGAAAATTTAGATGGATATTTTGAAAATAGATACTCTAAATATAATGGAAAGTTTATAGCAGAAATAGAATCTCCTGTTTTCTTGCCAGTAACAAGTCTTTATATTAAAGCGTCAACTTTGGGGATAGTTACAAAAGTTCCAGAATTTAAGATAAGAAGTTTAGAAACAGATGATTTTCAATTCGGACAAAGTGGTTATGTTAAAGTAGAAGTTGAAAATACTGGCGAGGTGGACGGTAACGCAGAAGTTTATATGTCTTGTCAAGGAGTATTCAGTTCAAATGATAAAGAAATAGTTGGATTAGATGCAGGAGAAACAGGATTTTATAATTTAAGAGTAACTGGAACTGCTCTCCAAAAAGTTTCTGATTATTGTACTGTTTATTTACATTACCTTGATACTACAAAAACTAAAACAATTAAAGTGACTGGTCTTCCTCAAATTCAATGTGTTCCAAATGAAGAATTTTGTTCTGTTAGTTCTACTGGAAAAGACATAATTAAGAGATGTAATTCACAAGGAAGTGCTTCTTCTATTATTGAAACTTGTGGAATAAATGAAATTTGTGAAGATGCTGAATGTGTTGAAGTTGGAAGTGAAGGAGATAATTTTTGGGATAAAATAGGAGATTTTTTTGGAAACTTTGGAAATGGAATTAAAAACTTTTTTAAGAGTATTGGAAACTTTTTCACAATGGTTAAATATATTGCAGTTATAGTCGGTGGTTTGATTGCTTTTGTTTTTTCAAGAGAATATTTAGATAGATTTATTCAAAAAGAAGAAAATAAAAAACAAATAGTTTTAGGAATTAGTTTATTATTAACTGGTTTAGTTGTTTGGTTTTTAATTGCTTTTATTGGTTCTGTTATGTTTTGGTTAGTGTTTGCTGGATTAGTAGCCTTTATTATAATTAAAAATTTTCTGAGGTTAAGATGACTTTTTTAGAATACATAGCAAATAATTTAGTCACTGTTTTAATTTGGATTTTTGTAATTGCATTTGGTATTTTTGTAGTTGTAAAAAAAGATGTGTTCTTAAAAAATATAAAAAAACAACCACTAAATGTTTTTGCTTTAATATTTACTTTATCTATGGGTGTTGCAACCAATTTATTTAATCCAGCACCATTAAAAATCACACAAGCATCAATAGTTCCAGGACAAATAAGTTATTTTTTAATTCCAGTAGGATTTATTGTTTTAATTTTGATTGTTTTAACTAGTGTAATATTCTTTTCAGAAAAAGAAATTAAAAAGAAAAGGAGACGAAGATGAAAAAGCTTTGGATTTTTGGAATAGTTGGAGTTGCTCTTTTATTAATATTTTTATTAGGAAGTAGTTTATTAAGTGTCGTCGGTGTTTCAAATAATTTAGAATATGAAACAGAATGGAGTTTAAATGATTTAGATAAAGGAATTGGTCAATCAGTAGCAATATTAAAATTACCAAAATTAACAAATGAATTTAGTTTTACAGTAGATTATGGTGGAGAAATAGAATCAATAAGAGATAAAGGAACTTGTTATGTAGATGTAGATTATGAAATTTTTAATTTTAAAAATAATCGTTTTGAAAAATTCCACGATAAGAGTTGGAGTATGAAAGAGTATGATAAAAGAGATTCAGAAGTAAGATTTGATGGTGAAGGAGTATATGGCAATGGTTTTCCAGATTATATAGAATCAATAAAAACAAGAGATTCTGACCACAGAGAAAATAGAAGATATGATTATCATATTTCTTGTCTAGATGGAATGAGTGTAAGTGAAGCTAAATTTTTAAGATGTGAAGAAGTACCAACTCTGACAAAATGCACAGATAACCGTTATACTTGGAAATGTATGTATGGTGGAGATGTGATTAGTGAACATGAATGTGATGATGAAAATTGGGAGCATAACGATTTAGTTTTATTTCCAAAATTAAATACTTACGGAATAGATTACATAAATAATGATACTGCTAAATTTAAAATAACTGTAAATAAAAGAAGTAATTGTGAAAGCTTAGATGAAAATGATTTTGAAATTGATTTATGGGATGTTAAAACAGAATTAGTAAAATTTTATAGATTTTCAAATAACGAATGTAACGAAATAGAATTAATGACTTATAGAAAAACAGTTAATGATTATGAAATACTTTTTGATTGTCAAGAAAATATAATTTTAGACAAATATGTTTTAGAAGATAACCAGTGTTCATTTCAAAAAGTTAAATTTACAGAAATTGATTCTAATATGTTTGATACAGAAGAAGAATGTTTAAGTGGTCGTTCTATCTGGAATAAGATTTGGAATTGGATTAAGTTTTTGTTTGAGAAAAAATAATGGATGAAAAATTTGAAAATCTATTTGCACCAATTTTTTTAATTATGTTCATATTTTTAATTATGAGATTAATTTTTATTCCAATAATTAGTATAAAAAAGATTCCAGAACACATTTATAAATTATATGAATCAATGGGGGTTACAAGTATTGATTTTATTACTCCTTGGATTTTATTTGTAGTAATAACACTTGTAATAATTGTAATTACATATTTTATAATAAAAAATATAAAAGAATTTAATATGAATGGTCTTGTTTTAAAACCAAAAATAAGAGAAGGATTAATTGCATTTTTATCGGTTTTATCTTGGTATATCTTTAATGATGCTTTGAATATTCAAGCAGGAAGCAGATTGGGAATTTATGAAGTAGGCATCTTATTTGGGAACTCTGGAGCATTAGTTCTTAACTTTATAGTGTTGGGCTTTTTTGCTTCACTTTATTTTGCCTTGTTATTAGTATTTAGAAAACAATGGGATTTCAATGGAAAAGAACATAAACTAGGAGTTTTATTTGGTATTTTGCTTATTTTATCGTATGTAATTATGTTTATATCAGTAGTGGCTCAATTAAATGGTGTGTGTGGTACTTGTGAAATATTCTGGGGATTAAGCAGAGGAACATTCTATCATTTATTTGGAGTAATCCCTTATGTTTTAAGTTTATTGTATTATTTTTTGTTTGAATAGTATATTTTTGAGAATACGAACATTTAAATAGTCTTTATGATATGTTCTGTTATGAAAAAGGGAAAGAATATTATGCTTGATGAAGAAGTGATAGAAAAATTAGAAAAAATGGCAGAAAAAGAAAATAGAAGTTTTAGTTATATGGTAAATCAAATTCTAAGAGAAAAATTAATACAAGAAAAAAAGGAGGGGAAAAAATAAAAAATGAAAACAAATAAAAAAGTTTTAACTTTTGGAATTTTAACATTATTTGCTCTCGCTCTTGTTAGTGCTGGATTAATTCAGTATTATGGAAAAATAAATCAAGAAGTAAATGTTGAACAAGCAGTAATTCTTAATTGTGAAGGGAATATTTGTAATGAAGTTTTGGATGGTATTTCGTATGAAGATTTTTTAGTAAGTGATGTTTATACATTAATTAATTTAGCTAATACTCCAAGAGATGTTCAATTAATTACAAGTTATGATCCAGAAGTTGTTGAAGGAGAAATTACAACAAGTTATAATTTGATGGATACTTTGATATTAACAAAAAAAGAACAAATAAATGGTATTTGGACACCAATGAGTGGAAGTGAACTTGAAATAGATTATACAGTTATTGGAAATACTTTTGAATCTAATGCAGAATTACCAGGAGGATATATTTTAGTTTATGCAATGGATAACGAAAATAGATTTAGTAATTATGCAACTGTTATAAAAGTTGAAGATATTGATGCAAGTTTGCCTATGGATGGAGATTGGAATGCTAATGCAGAACCAAATTATTGTGATAATAATAATGGAAAAGGAGATTATTATGAAAATTGTGTTGGAGCAAAAATTTGGGCAATACCAGAATCTGATTTAGATGAAGAAGTAGCACCAGGAGTTTATAGTTTAACTTGGAATAATATGACTAATTATTATTGGGAAACAGATTTAATAACTTACACTCAAGAAAATTGGGATGCAAATCCAACAATTTTAGGAGAAAGTGATTTAAGTTTTATTGTAATAAATGAGTTCAATACAGATGGATTTGATGGAACAATAACAACAGAAGTTATTCCAGCATAAATAAACAAATTATTATTTTAAATTTTTTAAATAAAACGGACAGGAGAGTGAAAGTCCTCTCTCCAATCATACTCAAAGAAAATGAAAACACAAAAAACAATACTAACCTTAGTTTTAGGAATAGCACTTTTATTTAGTGTGTCTGCTATATATTCTGGAGAAACTGTTTATTATGATTTAACAGACAGTATTAAAAATTTAGAAAGTTTAAATTGTGAAATAATTGGAAATTCTTCAAATCTTGAAGGATTAAACCTTACAGAAAACAAAACAGGATTTATAATTTCAACACAAATAAATTACAAACCAGATAATTTCAATGTTTCATGTGTTTTAAATGGTTGGAAAGAAGAAAAAATTATTGTGGAACATTCAAATTCTGGAGGTTCTAATGCTTGTTATGTTGCTTGGACTTGTTCAAAATGGGGAGAATGTGTTAATGGTATTTCAAAAAGAAATTGCGAAAAGATTCCTAAATATTGTTTTGCAGTTCCAAATGAAAAACCAACAGAAGTTCAAAGTTGTGAAATACAAATAGGTAATACAACTATTCCTTCAAATGATACAGAAATAGTTCACACCGACACAAATGATGATCCAAAAAGTAATCTAAGTTTAATTGTTTGGCTTTCTTTTGCAGGGTTAATTATTTTAATCTGTGTTGTGTCAGTTATTAAAAGAAAAAAATTAGAAAAAGACAATATCGTGAACGAAAAGGAAAAGATTTTAAAGGAGTAATTGTTTAGTTTCTTATGATAAATAAAAAGAGATTGCTTTCTAAAAAAGCACAAGTTAAGATATGGTTTTTATTCTTTTCTGTTTTGGCAATTTCTTTGATTTTAGTAAGTAGTTATGGAGTATTGGGGAGAGGATATGATGATTCTTTTATCATAACAGAACATACAGAATATGGTTTGTTTGAAAATACAATTTATATAAATATTACAAATAATTTAGAAGAAACAGAATATATAAATATTACAAATATTTTTAATAAGGGAGAATTAATAAATCAAATAAATTATAAAGAAATAAAAAAATTAGAAAAAATAGAAAAAGAAAAAATTGAATTTATTGAACATAAAGAAAAAATATTTGAAATCCACTATGAACAAGAGAGAACTTCAACAAATAAATCAAATAATTATATAGAAATAATAAAATATTTAGATAAAGATGGAATAGAATTAACGTGTGAAAAAATTGAGGGTGATTATTGTATTAATTATATAAAAGAAGTAAGAACTGAATTAGTTGAGGTTTATGTTAAAATAGAAAAAAATCAGAAAAAAGAAAAAACTTTACTTAAAAATAAAAAATTTTATTCACATATTAAAATTAAAAAATATGAAACAATACAATTAAAATTGATTTATTCACATCCATTAGCAATAGACAAAAACAAACCAACAAATCTTCAAAATAAATATGATATTGAAGTATGCAGTGTTGACGGACAGCATTGTAGTTTATTAGACCCAATTTGGTTTAATTCTTCTTGGATTTATGAAAAACAAATAAACATAACAGAAAACTCTGGAAATAATTTAACAAATTATTCTATTTTACTTTATATTAATTATACAAAAGATACAAACAGCAATGCAAAAATAGATTTTTCAGATTTAAGATTTTTAGATTCAACAAAAATAGAAGCATTAGGATATTGGATTATAAATAAATCAAATGGTAATTATGCTTATGTTTGGGTTAAAGTGCCAGAATTAATAGCAAATTCAAATACATCAATTTATATGTATTATGGAAATAGTTTGGCAAATGACAATTCAAATATAGAAAATGTTCCAAACTGGGATATTTCAACTGCAAGTTATGTTGGAAATTTTTATATTTATTCTTATGACCCTACCTTTACTCAAATTGCTTTTTCTTCAAATGGAACTAAAATGTATGGGGGTGGGAAGAATAATGACAGAATTTACCAATACACCTTATCAACTCCATGGGATGTGTCAACTGCAAGTTATGATTCAATTTCTATTTCTACAGCAGGATGTGATAGTGCATCTACTAATGATATGGATTTTAATCTTGATGGAACTAAAATGTATTTAGGAGGAAATTACGATGATGTGTGCATATATAATTTATCAACAGCATGGGATATTTCAACAATTAGTAGTCCAAACAGATATTTGGGATTTTCAGAATTTAGTTCTGGAAAAGGAAATCATATAAAAGAGGACGGAACAAAATTATATGTGTATGGTGATTCAACTATTTACCAATACACCTTATCAACTCCATGGGATGTGTCAACTGCAAGTTATGATTCAAAAAGCTATATTCCAATTGAAATTACAACTTATAATCATGGTTTAGAAATATCACCAGATGGTAAAAAAATGATATTAATAAAATCATATGGGACAGAGGATAGATTTTATCAATATACGTTAGGAACAGCATGGGATGTTTCAACAGCAAGTTATGATTCAAAAAGCAGAAACACTCCACAAACAAATGACCCTCAAGCAATGTTTTTTAATTATGATGGAAGCTATTTTTACAATTCAAATAATGAAAGAGATTATATTGAACAATTTAAAACAAAGACAATCATTTTACCCTATTTTATTGGAAAAGAAAATAATTTCTATGATTTGAAAATTATTTCTCATTCTCCAATAGATAAATATATTTCAAATAGTTCAAATGTTTTTTTTAATTGTAGTGGGACTAGTAAACAAGGTTTACTCACTTTAAATTTAACAATAAATGGTGTTCTTTATGAAACTGTACTAGGGAATGGTTCAACAAATTTATCTCTCCAAAGTACAGAAAGTTTGTCAGATGGAGATTATATTTGGAAATGTATTGGAAATAATATTAATTTAACATTAAATTCAACAACAAGAAATTTAAATATAAATACAACTCCAGATATTAAATTTGAAATTCCCACCCCAACTAATAATTATAATTCATCTATTCCCTCTTTTCCAATAAATGTGAGTTTAACAGAAACATATTTTGATAAAATTATTTTTAATATTAATGGCAATCAATATAATTATACAGATAATACAAGATTTATAAATTTTAGTTTTGGAGATGGTGTTTATTATTATAATGTGACAACTTATACAACTACTGGAGCAGAAAACTCAACAGAGACGAGAAGAATAACTTTAGATACAACATATCCACAAATAAATATATCTTTACCACTAAACAAGACTTATTTTCCAAATGAATTAAATTATAGTTTATTTGTAAATGAAAAAGTAGATAATTGTTCCTTTGAATTAGATTCAACTACTTACTATATGACAGAGATTAATGATTCTTTTTGGAATTATCCAAATCAAATAAGTCAAGCAAATGGAACCCATTTAATAGAGTTCTCTTGTAGAGATTTTGCAGGGAATATTGGCTATAATTCAAGTAATTATACATTAATTTATGTTAAACTTTTAAATCCATTAAATGAAGAAATAATTTATAATTATGATAATTTAACTTTTAATGCAAGTTTATCAGTTGATTTATCATTAAATTGGACAAATGGTTCTGAACAGACAACACATAATCCCAATTCAATATCTAATTCTATTTTATTTTTTGATGAAGACAATGGTACTTCTGCTTCTGGAACGGGGGGAGATTCAACTTATCAAAGATATCAAATTGGAAAAAATTTTACTTCACCAACTTATATTGGCAATGTTTTTATTAAAGCTTCAACAAGCCTAGATAGTATAATTGATAATTGTCAGGCATATTCGCAAATATATTTAAAAATTTATAATGGTTCTTGGTATACAATAGGTTCTTGGACAGATTATGATACTGATCCAGATGTTTGTAATTCTTTGGTGAGTTTAGACGAATTTGTTAATGTTGACCAAGTAATAACTTCATTAGTAGTTGAATTGGGTTCTTGGCAAGATTATTATAATAATAATGACTATGGGGTTGTAAATAATAATTGGTATACTTTAGAATATGAGATTGGAAACCAAATAAAAAATTCTAGCCTTTATTTAAAAGAAGGAGATGGTGGTTGGGAATTAAATGAAACTAAGGATATTTCTGGAAGCAATAATTATTCTTCATTCACCAAATCAATCTCCGACGGAACAATTTGGAATATAGAAATGTGCCAATCAGATGGACAATGTTTTATGCAAGACACTAACTGGTCAGTCCCTTATCTTTCAACTTTCCCTCAAACATGGACTTATATAAATCCACAATTAAACAAACAAACAAAATGGATAAACAGTTTAGTAACAAACATAAGAGGACTTAGTGAATATAAATTAGCCAATATGAGCATAATGACAGACACATTAGCTTTAAACGATACTATACAAGTTTCTTATTCAAACGGTACAGTTATTTCTCACACTTTCAACGAATCAACTGGTTATGTTAATTTTACTGCATTAGTTCCAGGAGGAGATAGAGAAGCCAAATTAAGTAATTATTTTAATGTTCAGTATTATACAAATAATATTTCTTTAACAAATTCTTCTGAAAATAGATTAATAGCAGGAGTTACAAATTTGGTTCATACATTAAATCTGTCTTCCAAATCAACAAGAAATATACTTGATGTTTATTCTTATTTTGCTTTTGATGATACGAATAAAGTTTCAAGTACCTTTTTTAAAGATTCAACAGAAATAACAACTCGTGCAGATGTTTTATTTTCTGATACAGATACAAATGGACTTTCAGATAAATTAGAATGGTTTATAGAAAATTTAACAATTTCAAATGAAAGTTATGAATTAAGAAATGTCGTCGGTAATCCAGTTCAAGTAAGTCAAAATATAGAAATCCTCAATGATAAAGTTGTCGCTTTTGATAATATAAATTGGAGAAATACAATTACAGTATATAATCCAAACAATTTTGAAACAGAAACAGTATTAAAAATAGAATTACCTTTAGGTTCAACAAAAATAGAATTAGATGATATTTCTAAAAATTCCCAATATGATGAATTTGGTATTTTAAAACCTTATATAAGCATAATAGATAAAAATGATCCTGCACATAAATCAAGTATTTATTTATCGTCTGGACAAACAAAAACATTTATCCTTGAATATACAACAGATTCAGTAACAATAACAAGTTCAACAAAATATCCAAGTAATTATAATGTAGGCGATACTGCCGAGATAATAAATATTTTAAGAATTAAAAATCAAGCAGATTATCCAGTAGAAGATGCACAATTCAATATTCCAATTGATTATGCAGAAGACCTTGTGGCTTGTGAAGGAGAATTTTTAAATGGTTGTGACGAAGAATTTGATGAAGCCTTTGATGAAGAATCTTTAGTGGAAGGACAGTACACACTAACAATTGATTCTTTTGATGCAAACGAAGTAAAAGAAATAACCTTAACATATTTTATTCCAACAGTAGAGATAACAAAACATCAAATAGGAAAAATAACAACAAATGGAACATTACTTAGATATGATAAATTTTTAATGGAATCAATAGCACCATTTAAATTAGATACAGTAGAATATACCTTTTTAGACATTAATTCTTCAGATATTGTAGCAATTAAAGAAATATTTTTAGATGGGACTTCAACAGACTTAACACACACTGGCTCAAAAATAAGTCTAGGTTTATTTGATGTTGCTGACGAAAAAGAAATAGTAATCTGGAGCATAGACAGAGAACAACAAAAAGACAGTCTAATAAGAAAAGCACTTACTTATGGTGATGAAATAATTTTAGAAAAAGGAAAAATACTTTATTATTTGTTTGGCTTGTTTGCAGATGAAGATCAGAACGGAATACTGTTCATACACTTTGGAAAGTTAGTATTTATAAGTGTAGGATATTTAATATTGTTAATAATAATTTACTTTTTTGCAAGAAGAAAAAAAGGAGTGTTTGTTCAAAATATAATTCAAAAAGTCAAATGAATAAAGAAAAAAAGATATTATTCCTTATTTGCACAGTGATGTTCTTAGGAATAGTTAGTAGTTATGGTGTTTTAGAAAATCCAAGTTCAGACCTTTGGAATGGAAACACTTGGTCAGATTACAGATGGCTTAACATTGACGGCTCTAATGCAAATCAAAACATAGACATTGGTTCTTATGATTTTTTGACAAGTGGAGATATTTCAGCAAATTGGTTTAAAGGAAAGTTTAATTGGACAACTGATGACTGGCATTCTTTCAATGGATATAATTTGACTTTTAATGAATCAAAACTTTCAAGTATTTATTATTCTCCAACACAATCAGAAATTATCAGAGGAACATTAGATGGAGGTAATATAACATTAATTCAACATCCAGATAGACATTATGATGATATAACTTTAAATATTTCAGAAGTAAGTGGAAGTCCTGGATTAGATGTTAGAATCAATATAACAAATGTAGACGATTTTAATCGTGGGGTTTTACGATATAAAACAAGTAGTTTGTCAGGAGATTATCCAATAAGACAATTATGGAATTATGATACTTCTACTTGGGAAGATTATCCTCCAATTGGGGAAATTACAACTTTTTTAATAGTTACAGAACCAATTTTTGATTCTTCAAGTCATTTACGAAATGGAACAGTTCAAATGAGAATATATAAAGCTAGTAATGGAAACACAAATAATCATTATTATATTGATTGGTTTGCATTGGTTAAAGGATATGGAACACCAGCAGGGCAAGAAGCAGACCCCTATTCTTTTCATACAGATAAAAATTTAGATAATACTGGATTTAATATAACTGCTTCAACTGGATTTTTTGAATTTTTAGGCTCATTAACAAACAAGATAGCAAAAATATTCACAACAGACATAGAGATTTCTGGAAAAATTAATTTAACTAATGGAACGTATAATTCACAGATTTATCTAGATGAAAATGGAACAACAAATATAATCGGACAAAATGGGGTATTCAAAATTTATTAAAATGAAAAAAGTATTATTAATCTTATTTCTAGGTGTATTCTTGTTTAGTTCTGTTAGTGCAACAATTACTATTTCAAATGGAACTGCTTTTGATAGACCAACTTTTAATTATAC
>Ga0190304_1000597_pt1 | contig 16839 bp, 10 predicted proteins | sample 48700712_MG_FD_161670 | JGI IMG/M metagenome (GOLD analysis project Ga0190304, IMG submission 161670) | Hydrothermal vent sediment bacterial communities from Southern Trench, Guaymas Basin, Mexico - 4870-07-1--2_MG | ecosystem: Environmental > Aquatic > Marine > Hydrothermal vents > Sediment ...
GACAGATCTTAACAAGCCTGCCCCTCTCGACCCTAGTTTACGTTACGGTAAATTAGAAAATGGAATGACATATTATATTAAACAAAATATAATTCCTGAAAAAAGAGCCGAATTTTACATTATTCATAATGTAGGAGCAATATTAGAAAACGATAAAGAAGATGGCTTAGCTCATTTTTGCGAGCACATGGCTTTTAATGGAACAAAAAACTATCCTAAAAAAGGAGTTTTAAATTTTTTAGAAGAGATTGGTGTAAAATTCGGTCATAACGTTAATGCATTTACCGGAACCGATGTTACTGCATACAATTTATCAAATGTTCCTGTTATTCGCGAAGGAATAATCGATTCTTCGTTATTAATATTACACGACTGGTCAAATTATGTATCTTTCGACGATGAAGAAATAGATGCTGAGCGTGGCGTTATTCACGAAGAATGGAGAACCAGAAGAACAGCAAATTTCAGAACAAGCAAAGCTCTTGCCCCTATTCTTTATAAAGGTTCGAAATATGCAGAACGCGATGTTATTGGGAAACTCGACGTTATTGATAACTGCGAATACGAAACAATGAGAGGTTTCTATCATAAATGGTACAGACCCGACCTTCAAGCAATTGTTATTGTTGGCGATTTTGATCCTGATGTTATTGAAGCAAAAGTAAAGAAATTATTTTCTGACATTCCTGTTAAGAAAGATGCACCTGCAAGGCCTGTATTTGAAATTCCGGATAACGACGAACCACTAGTTGGAATAGCTACCGATAAAGAATCGCAAAATACAAGAATCACTCTTTACTACAAACACAATATAGTTCCGGCTGAAAGTAAAAATCTTAATTATGTATATACTAAGATAATGCACCAACTATATAACAATATGATAAATAAAAGATTAAACGAATTAACTCAAAAAGAAAATCCTCCATTTATTTATGGTTTTTCTCAATACGGAAGTATGGTTAGATCGAAAGATGCATATTTATCGATTGTAGGAGCAAAAAATGACAATATCCCTGCAGGAATAACTGCTATTGTAACAGAAAACGAAAGAGTTAAAAGACACGGCTTTACAGCTACAGAACTTGAACGAACAAAAGCTGAACTACTAAGAAATCTTGAAAAACAATATAAAGATAGAGAGAAACAAAAAAACAGCAGTTATGTATGGGAATACTTCTCTAACTTTCTAACAAATGAACCTGTTACAGGAATAGAATTTGAATACAATTTTGTAAAAACTCAACTTCCAACTATCAAATTATCTGACATTAATGCTCTTGCAAAGAAATGGATTACTGATAAAAATATGGTAGTAACAGTTACCGGACCGGAAAAAGAAGGAATTAATATACCTACAAAAGATGAAGTTCTAAATATTATCGACAAAGTAAAGCAATCGGATATTAAACCTTATGTCGACAAAGTTTCGACTAAACCTTTGATGTCGGTATTGCCAAAAGCCGGAAAAGTTGTTAGCGAAAATAAAAACGATGAGTTAGGAACAACTGAGTGGGTACTTTCTAATGGTCTAAAAATAATAATTAAAGAAACAAATTTCAAAGAAGATGAAATTCTGTTTTCAGGATTTAGTTTTGGCGGAAGTTCTGTTCTACCTGTAGAAGATATTCCTTCGGCACTTATGACCGGAACAATTATTGACATGAGTGGTATAGGAGATTTTAATTCTATTGAACTACAAAAAATGCTATCTGGAAAAGTTGTTAGTATACATCCTTATCTTTCTGAAAATACTGAAGGATTTAGCGGAAACTCTTCACCCGAAGATTTTGAAACTTTATTACAACTTACAAACATGTATTTTACAAATCCCAGATTCGACGAAACTGCATGTAATGCCTATATGAGCAGAATAAAAGCTTATTTGGCAAATAAATCTTCCGACCCAAATTCTATCTTTAGAGATTCTATTTCTTATATATTAACAAATCGTAATCCTAGAAAACAACCATTTAATACCGAATTATTAAATAAAGTGGAATTTGAAACTATTAAAAATATCTATTCCGACCGTTTTAAAGATGCTTCTGATTTTACATTTATTTTTACCGGAAATATTAACGCCGAAAAAGCAAAACCATTAATCGAAACTTATCTCGGTAGTATTCCATCGATAAACAGAAAAGAAAGCTGGAAAGATAATAATGTAAGACCTCCAAAAGGAATTGTTAAACAAAAAATATTAAAAGATTTAGCTGTGGCAAAAAGCAGCGTTTTTGTTGATTTCAATGGAGAAATGAATTACGACTATTATAATCGTTTAATGTTAAAAACAATAACTCATATACTACAATTAAGATATACAGAAACTATTCGAGAAGAAGAAGGTGGAGCATATGGTGTTGGCGTTTGGAATTCAACAAGTGAATTTCCTGTAGAAAGCTTTCAATTAAATATGCAATTCGATTGCGATCCTAAGAAACAAGAAATGTTAACAAACATTATTTACAAAGAAGTTACAAAACTTATTAACGAAGGACCAAGCGAAACAGATTTACATAAGGCAACAGAATATTTCTTAAAAACCAGACAAGAAAATCTTAAAGAAAATAAATATTGGCTTAATGCTTTAGAACATAATGCTATTCATAACGAAAATATTCTTATTAAAGATAATTTCGAAGACTTAGTAAACAAAATTACTGTTAAAGATGTTCAAAAAGCTGCAAAAAAATTACTCGGACAAGAAAACGAAATAGAAATAGTACTTAGTCCGATAAATTAATTCTAATTATTTTATAACTATTAGCAGATGCTGTCGATTACTTCGACAGCATCTTTTTTTTATATCTATTGTAAAAATTATCAAAATTATTGTTCCATATATAATTGTTAGGTTAGGAATTTTTATCGATTCTTGTTAAATTGCACCATTCTTACTAATTATATTATATACAATTTAAACAATTATATTATGCGGAAAATTTTATCATTATCATTAATTATTGCAAGTGCTTTAATTTTAAGCAATTGTACACAACAACCCAAAGAAGAATTATCTGAGATGCAAAAAAAAGTAAATGAATTTGCCGAAGTAGAATTAACTTCAGACATTAGTGCTTTATCTGCTAACCAAAAAGAGATGTTAGGATATCTTTTCGATGCTGCAAAAATTATGAACGATATATACTGGCAAGAAGCATACGGGAATAAATCAGAATTATTAGATAGCATTAAATGCGAAGCAGCAAAAGAATTTGCTATTATAAATTATGGTCCATGGGAACGTTTAAATAATAATACTGCGTTTATAGATGGTTTTGGAGCAAAGCCTGCCGGAGCAAATTTTTATCCAACAGATATGACAGAAGAAGAATTTTCTGCTCTTGATAACGAAGACAAAACTAGTCTTTATACTATTATAAAAAGAGATGAGAATGGTAATCTTCAAGTAATACCATATCACGAGGCTTTTAAAGAAGAAACAAATAAAGCTGCAGAATTAATAAAAAAAGCTGCAGAATTAGCAGAAGATACAGGCTTTAAAAAATATCTTGAACTTAGAGTAGAAGCGCTATTAACCGACAATTATAGAGAAAGTGATTTTGCCTGGTTAGAGATGACAGACAATATGATTGATTTTGTTGTTGGACCAATAGAAAATTACGAAGATGCCTTATATGGTTACAAAGCTGCACACGAATCGTTTATCTTAATAAAAGATAAAGAATGGAGCGAGAAATTAGCAAAATATACTTCATTATTACCCGATCTTCAAAAAATGCTTCCTGTAGCTGATAAATACAAAGCTGAAACACCCGGAGTATCAGGAAATCAATTAAACGCATATGATGTTGTATTTTACCAAGGCGACTGTAATGCCGGTAGCAAAACAATCGCTATTAACCTTCCTAACGACGAGATTGTTAGAAATACGAAAGGTTCGAGAAAATTACAACTTAAAAATGCTATGAAAGCTAAGTTCGACAAAATTATTGTTCCTATCTCTAATGTACTTATCGACGAATCGCAAAGAAAAAATGTTTCATTCGATGCATTTTTCTCATGTGTTATGTTTCATGAAGTAGGTCACGGATTAGGATTAAGCTACCTTGTTAACGATAAAAATACTACTGTTAGAGATGCTTTAAAAAGCTCTTATACTTCAATAGAAGAAGGAAAAGCCGACATACTAGCCTTAAACATAATAACTTATTTATACGAGCAAGGTGAACTTGGCGAAGTAGATCTTATGGATTATTATGTAACATTTATGACAAGTATTTTCAGATCGTCGAGATTTGGTGTTGCCAGCTCTCATGGTAAAGCAAATATGATGAGATTTTATTATTTCGAAGAGAAAGGAGCTTTTACAAGAAATCCTGAAACAGGAACATATAAAGTAAATTTCGAGAAAATGAAATCTGCTGCTAAAGAATTAGCTAATAAAATAATTGTTATCCAAGGCGATGGAGATATTGAAACTGCCAAAGCATGGATAGAAAAAGATGGAAGAATAAAAGAAGAATTACAAAAAGATTTAGATAGAATAAATGCTTTAGGTATTCCTAGAGATATTAGATTTAAACAAGGAAAAACTGTTCTTGGATTATAAGCTAAACAAGAAAGATAAATTATTTAAAAAGCTGTTTCGTTTATGAAACAGCTTTTTTTATCTTTGTAGTATGAGAAAAACTCTTAAAATACAATATCAATCACTAGAGAAATTAAAAAATCAAATACTAATACACGGAGATAAATTACCGATATTTGTATTCTTAAATAGCAATAACTTTAATGATATACAATCATCAAAATTTACAAATAACAATTACGATTTTATTGCGGCTCTTGGAAGTATAAACAATATAATAACAAACGACACAGAAGGTTTCTCAAAATTAAAAGCATTTGATTCGAATAACAAAGATTGGCTTTTTGGCTATTTCACTTACGATTTAAAAAACGAAGTAGAGAATTTGTCATCGAAAAATAGTGATAACATAAAATTTCCGGCATTACATTTTTTTGTTCCCAAATATGTAATTTACTGCATAAACAATGAAGTATTTCTTGAATACTTACCGGAAATATCGGATAATTCTGAAATTGAAAACCTTATAAACAAAATACAAAACACAGAAATTAGCACAAACTACAAACACAACAAAATTGAAATAAGCCCAAAACTTACTAAAGAGAAATATCTAGAAACAATAACTAATTTAAATAAACATATACAAAGAGGCGATATTTATGAAGTAAATTTCTGTCAGGAATTTTATGGAAAAGGAAAGATTAACCCTATTTACACTTATTTAAAACTAAACAATATATCACCTACTCCTTTTTCGTGTTATGGCAAGTTTAGCAACAAATACTTGATATCTGCCAGTCCCGAAAGGTTTATTAAAAAAGAAGGCAACAAAATAATTTCTCAGCCAATAAAAGGTACAATTAAGCGCGGAAATAATGCTAAAGAAGATAATGAACTAATAAACACTCTAAAAAACGACAAGAAAGAAAGAGCTGAAAATACTATGATTGTTGACCTTGTAAGGAATGACTTATCGCGCACTGCTAAAAAAGGCAGTGTTAAGGTCGATGAGCTATGTGGCATTTATTCTTTCGAGCAAGTACATCAAATGATATCGACAATTAGTTCTGAAATAAAACCCGGAGTAAATTATATAGATATAATTAAAAATGCTTTTCCTATGGGCTCGATGACCGGAGCTCCAAAAGTAATAGCAATGAAGATAATTGAGAAATACGAAGACACTAAACGAGGACTATATTCCGGAGCTATAGGATATATTACTCCCGATAAAGATTTTGATTTTAATGTAATAATTCGTAGTATGCTATACGATTTAGAAACAGAACATTTATCGTTTATGGTAGGTGGAGCAATTACTAATTTATCGGTACCTGCAAACGAATATGATGAATGCATGCTAAAAGCAAAAGCTATGATAAAAGCTTTAAATAATTGTTAATGATTAACAAATAATTTAAAATTGAAATTTGTTTTTTAATTTTATACCTTTCAAAAACAGATGTCTCGATTAAACTTGACATGACAAAAAATAAATCATAAATATTTATACTTATAATGCAAAACAAATTTTTAAATTTCATTTCCGATAATAAACTTTGTAATAAAGACAGCAAAATACTTTTAGGTTTAAGTGGAGGAATAGATTCTATTTGCTTGTTTCATCTTTTAAAAAATTCGGGGTTTAATATGTCAGTGGCTCATTGTAATTTTAATTTACGTGGCGATGAAGCAAATGGCGACGAAGAATTTGTTACCCATATTGTAAAAACAAATAATATTCCTTTTTACTCTATAAATTTCGACACTAAAAAATATGCAAAAGAAAATGGAATATCTATACAAATGGCTGCACGCGATTTAAGGTATAACTGGTTCGAGAAGATTCGTTTAGAAAATAATTTCGATTACATAGCCATAGCACATAATATGGACGATGTTGTCGAGACATTTATAATTAACCTTACTCGTGGCACCGGGATTAAAGGATTAACCGGAATTAAAGCAAAAAGCAATAATATTATACGACCATTATTATTTGCATCGCGAAAAGAAATTACATCTTTTTGTTCACAGAAAAATTACTTATTTAGAGAAGACTCTTCAAACATATCGACAAAATACAGTAGAAATAAAATCCGTCATAATATTATTCCATCTTTCGAAGAGATAAATATAAATTTCAAAAATACTATTATCGAAACAATATCACGACTTTCGCAAGTAGAAGATATATACTTATCGAAAATAGAAAACACTAAAAACGAAATTATATCCTCATCTGAAGATAAAATATATTTATCTGTTGAGAAATTATTAAAACTATCGTCAATAGAAACATATTTGCACGAATTTTTGTCGCCATATAATTTTAACACTCAACAAATATCTAACATCATTTTGTCGTTAAATAACACATCGGGTAAAATTTTCGAATCATCAACACATAATTTACTACGAGATAGAAAATTTCTAATTATCGAAAAAAATACTGAACATAAATTTAGTAAAGCATATATCGACAAAGATGAGAATAATATTTTTTCTCCTATAAAACTTAGTTTAAATAGCTACTCAAAAGAAAAAGATTTTAAATTCTCAGAAGAATTAAATACAGCTTATTTAGATGCCGATAAAATTGAATATCCACTTATAGTAAGAAAATGGCAACAAGGCGATTATTTTATGCCTTTAGGAATGAATAATCTTAAAAAGGTAAGCGATTTTTTTATCGATAATAAACTTTCGCTTTACGATAAAGAAAATACATGGATATTAGAATCGTCGAATAAAATTGTATGGATAATAAATATGCGTATTGATGACAGGTTTAAAATAACTAAAAAAACAAAAACCATTCTTGAAATAAAATTCGAAGCAATAAAAACAATAACATTTTAAATTACTTTATAACTCTATTTATTTTATTTTCGAGCATCATCAAGTCTGCAAAAACAATAGCTGTTACGGCTTCTATAATTACAGGCATTCTTAATGCAATGCAAGCATCATGTCGTCCTTTAATCTCAAGACTGTCAATTTGTTGAGTTCTTAGATTAATTGTTTCTTGTTTTTTCCCAATACTCGATGTAGGTTTAACAGCAACACGAAAAACTATATTATTCCCATTTGCAATTCCTCCATTAATACCACCAGAATTATTCGTTGCAGTTTTGCCGATAACATCTACAATTCTATCGTTACATTCGCTTCCTTTCATGGTTGCTGATTCGAATCCTGCACCAAACTCAATTGCTTTTATTCCGGGAATAGAAAATATTGCATGACTAATTACCGACTCAATAGAATCGAAAAATGGTTCTCCTAAACCAACAGGAATATTCTTTACAGTACATTCTATAATACCACCTACAGAATCGTTTTCGTTTATTGCTGTTTTAAGTATCTCTTTGTAATCTTTTGTTCCTCCTATTTGAGTAATTTTAGCACTAATACTTATATCTTTAAGAAGTTTTTTTGCAATAACACCTGCCGCAACTAATCCTACTGTTAAACGTCCGGAGAAATGTCCACCGCCACGATAATCGTTATTATTTCCATATTTTCCCCTTGCAGTAAAATCGGCATGTCCGGGTCTGGGAATATCTATTTGTTTATTATAATCGTTAGAGCGCACATTGCTATTTTCAAAAACAATAGTTATTGGAGCACCTGTAGTTTTATTATTAAATACTCCGCTTAAGATTTGAGGTATATCATTTTCTATTCGCTGAGTTGTTCCCTCATCACCCGATTTTCGTCGAGATAAATCAGGCATGAAATCATTAATATCTAAATCTAATCCGGCAGGACAATCATCAATAATAACACCTAAAGAATCTCCATGCGATTCTCCAAAAATATTTATTCTAAAAATTCTTCCGAAACTGTTCATAAATTTATTATTATAGAATCAATTTTTCAACAAAACAAACTGCATCTAAAATAAGGATTAAATCTCTGACACACAAGAATATCGTTAAACAAATTCGCCTAACTCTAACCAACGGTCCGATTTCATATCTAAAAGTTTTATTATCTTCCCTATTCTTGCTGATTTTTCGTTTAAATCATCCGATTTTAATTCCCCGCTACTAATTTCCGTTTCGAGTAATAATTTTTCGTTTTCGAGTTCTTCAATCTCTTTCTCTAACAATTCGTACTCACATTTCTCTTTATACGATAGTTTTTTCTTAGCTTGCTCAGTATTCTTAGGCTTCTCCTTCTTGGGCTTCAATGCTTTCTTACTCTCGTCTTTCTCAAGAGTTGTAATGCTTTCGCGATATTGAGAATAATTACCCGGGAAATCTTTTACTTCGCCATTTCCTTTAAACACAAAAAGATGATCGACAACCTGATCCATAAAAAATCTATCGTGAGAAACAACAATTACACAACCACCAAAAGTAACAAGATAACTTTCCAGCACTCCCAGAGTCATAATATCTAAATCGTTTGTTGGCTCATCAAGAATCAAAAAATTAGGTTTCTTCATAAGAACAGTCATAAGATAAAGCCTTCTTTTCTCACCACCACTGAGTTTCTCTACCCTATTATAATGCATATCGTAAGGGAATAAAAAATAATTCAGAAACTCTTTAACCGACATTTCTCGACCATCGCCTAAGCTTACCACATCTGCAATTTCCTTAGCCACATCTATAACACGCTGATTATCATCAAATTTTATTCCTTGTTGAGTATAATATCCAAAAACAACAGTTTCTCCAACTTCAATACTTCCCGAATCGGGTTCTATTTTATTAGTAATTAAATTCAAAAATGTTGACTTTCCGGCTCCATTTTTACCAACAATTCCTATTTTTTCGTTTTTAGCAAATTTGTACGAGAAATCATCTAACAGTTTTAAATCACCGAAAGATTTATTTATTTTTTCTACGTCAATAATTTTCTTTCCTAAGCGATGTCCCTGAACATTTATCTCTAATTTATTCTCTGTACGTTTTTGCGAAGCAACATCTTTAAGGTTATAATAATTATCCTTTCTGTATTTAGCCTTTGTTCCTCTTGCTTTTGGCATTCGGCGCATCCATTCTTCTTCTTTTCGTAAGAGATTTTTTGCTTTACCAACTTCTAGCTCCTTAGAATGTATTCTTTCGGCTCTTTTTCTTAAGAAATATGAATAATTACCATTATATTGAAATATCTGCGACTGATCCATCTCAATAATTTCGTTACAAACTCTATCGAGAAAATATCTATCGTGAGTAACCATAAATAAGGTAATTTTTGTATTTTTTAAATACATCTCTAACCACTCTATCATTTCAACATCTAGATGATTCGTAGGCTCGTCGAGTATTAATACATCGGGTTCGTCGATAAGAATATTTGCTAAAGCAACACGTTTTTTCTCTCCCCCCGAAAGAGTTGCAATCTTCCGGTCGAATTTATCAATTTTTAATCGTGTTAAAATCTGCTTTATTTTCACTTCATAATCCCAGGCATTCAATCTATCCATATCTTCCATAGCCCTTTGCAAATCGTCTTTATTTTCCGATTCTATAGCGCTATTATATGCTTTAACTGTATCGATAACATTATTCGACGATTTATAAATTTCTTCGAATACCGTATTTTTTTCGTTTAATGGTGGATTTTGTTGTAGAAATCCTAATCGTATATCTCGTCTGAAAGTAATCTTTCCTTCGTCAGAAGAATCTAATCCTGCAATAATATTTAATAAGGTAGTTTTACCTGTCCCATTTTTAGCGATTAACGCAATCTTTTGGTCTTTCGAAATTCCAAAACTAATATTCTCGAACAATACTAAATCGCCAAACGATTTTTTTAAATTCTCAACTTGAATGTAACTTATCATTATTTAATATTTTGCAATTTTATTTAAATGCAAAACTAAGTAAATGATTGAGATATTTTCGAATTTATGAATTTGATTATTTACTAAATTATTATATTGTTATATTCTCTTTGAAGGTAACTTGATATTCGTAATTCGTAATTCGTAATTTTAATTAATATCTTTGAGAAATATGAATATTAAAGAACGATACGAAAACATAATTAAATACTTTGTAGAAAATAAGCCTGTTGCCGAAACAGAACTAAAATACAATAATGCATTCGAACTATTAGTTGCAGTAATCTTAAGTGCACAATGCACCGACAAAAGAGTAAATCTGATAACTCCAAAGCTTTTAACAAAATTTCCTACTGCAAATTTAATGTCGAAGGCAAGTGTTGAAGATATTTTTTCTTTTATCAGAACTTGTTCGTATCCAAACAATAAAGCAAAACATTTATTAGGAATGGCGACTATGCTAACTAATGATTTTAATAATATTGTACCATCCGATATTAACGAACTTCAGAAACTTCCGGGTGTTGGAAGAAAAACGGCAAATGTTATTGCTTCGGTAATATACAACAAACCAACAATGGCTGTTGATACTCATGTTTTTCGTGTAGCAAACAGGCTAGGACTAACTATTGCAAAAACTCCTTTAGATTCTGAAAAACAACTAGTAAAATATATTCCAGCTAATTTAATTCCTATTGCTCATCACTGGTTAATACTTCATGGTAGATACATATGTTTAGCCAGAAAACCAAAATGTGATGAATGTGAAATATCAAAATATTGTAAACATTTTAATGATATGAAAAAAAAATAGCAAGCTAATTAATTTTTATACCTGCAACAATTATATCGTCGATCTGAGAATACCCTGCCATCCATTCTATTATTCTTTCATCTAGCATTTGCTTTTGAACAGGCATTTTATCGACCTTACAATCGATAAGTTCATTGTTGTGCACTAAATATAAAGAATTATATGCTCCTGAATATTCTAATGTTTTTCTCATTATCGATAATACAAATTGTCAAATCCATTCCGTCGCGACTTTCTCCCATTTCGCCTGTTTGTCGTAATGATGAAATAATTAAATCTCTTAACTCATTTAATATTTCATCTGCATGTATATCTTCATCCTATTTTTCATGAATAATCTCGTTAAGGAACGATATTCCCAAATTATCAAGTGGTATTTATTATATTCGATTATCAATTAATGATACCTATCTAACTAAAAAAATTATTATTCAAAAATAACTAATTTTACTTTGACAGATTAAACAGAATTAAGATTTTTCAATTTTTTGCCCCTAACCCTAAAGGGAGAAAGCTAAAAAATCAATCTGTTCCCTTTAGGGAGCAAGGGTAAAAACAGGTTGATTTTGTGTTAAAGCATAATCTGTCAAAGTAGAATTAGCCCATAGTATAAAAAATCCGGAACATTTTTATATTTTTGTGTCGCACAAATTAATAAAAACAAACATTACAAATAATGAATATATATCTCGATTATAACGCAACAACACCTATCGATAAAGAAGTTGCAGAAGCGATGCAACCATATTTAGATAAATATTTCGGAAACCCATCTAGTTCTCACAGTTATGGAATAGAAACAAAAAAAACAGTTGAAAAAGCTAGAAAGCAAGTAGCAAATCTAATAAACTGTAAGCCAAGCGAAATAATATTTACAAGTGGAGGTACAGAATCGAATAATTATGCCATAAAAGGTATTGCCTATAAAAACGAACAAAAAGGAAATCATATTATAACTTCAACAATTGAACACCCTGCCGTTCTAGAAGTATGCAGATATCTTGAAACAAAAGGATTTAACATTTCATATATTCCTGTAAACGAGAATGGAATAATAAACTTAACAGAATTAGAAGATGCAATTACACCAGAAACTATTCTTATTAGTGTAATGCATGCGAATAATGAGATAGGAAGCATACAACCAATTAAAGAAATATCGGAAATTGCTAAAAAACACAATATTATTTTTCATACCGATGCCGCACAATCTATTGGTAAACATCCGGCAGATGTGCAAGAACTTGGAGTTGATCTTCTATCAATTGCCGGTCATAAACTATATGCCCCAAAAGGAATAGGAGCTTTATATATCCGCGAAGGAATACAGCTGGAGAAACTAATCCATGGTGCCAATCATGAGTTAAACATGCGAGCAGGAACCGAAAATGTACTAGAAATATCGGGATTAGGGAAAGCTTGCGAAATTGCTAAACGCGACTTAGAAAAAAACATCTCTCATATGCAAGAAATGAGAGATTTACTACACAAGAAACTTCTCGATAACTGGCCTGAAATAAAACTCAACGGACATAAAAACAAAAGACTAGCAAACACTTTAAATATCAGTTTCCCGAATATTGAAGCTAATATTCTTCTAAACGAACTAGAAGCAAATGGGATTGCAGCATCAGCCGGAGCTGCTTGTCATACCGATTCTATCGATGTTTCATCGGTGCTTTCGGCAATAAAACTAAATATAGATTTTTCTATGGGAACAATTCGGTTCTCAACAGGAAGACACACTACTAAAGACGAAATAATAAAAGCTGCCGAAATAATTAACGAAACAGTAAATAAATTACGACCTTCTGTCGATAATTCACCAATAAAACAAATTGAAAATAACATGGAAATAAAATTAACAAAATACACTCAAGGCGGCGGATGCGCTTGCAAAATAAAACCACAAGATTTAGAAAAAATCCTTTCTGATTTACCTATTTCTATAGATAAAAATATTCTTATCGACACAAAAACTGCCGATGACGCTGCCGTATATAAAATAAACGAAGAAACAGCACTAGTGCAGACACTCGATTTCTTTACTCCTATTGTTGATGACCCATATCATTTTGGGGCAATTGCTGCAACAAATGCACTTAGCGATGTTTATGCTATGGGAGCAAAACCAATTTTTGCATTAAATATTGTTGGATTTCCTACAAACAGACTGCCAATGGAAGTTCTAAAACAAATATTAAAAGGAGCACAAGACAAAGCAACAGAAGCGGGAATTAGTATTCTTGGTGGTCACTCAATTGAAGATCCTGAACCAAAATACGGGATGGTAGTTAGTGGAATTGTGCATCCCGACAAAATATTGTCTAATGCAAATGCAAAAGAAGGAGATGCTATAATATTAACTAAACCAATTGGTGTAGGTATTATCTCGTCGGCAATAAAAAAAGGTATAGCAGACAAAAAAACAGAAGACTATGCAATACAATTAATGACAACATTAAATAAAACATCGGCCGAAGTTATTTCAAAATTCGATGTACATGCCTGCACCGATGTTACAGGATTTGGCTTACTAGGACATTTAAAAGAAATAACCAAAGGGAGCAATGTAAATGCTGAGATTCATTTTAGTAAAATTCCTGTTATTCCTGAAGCTATAGATTTTGTTGCAGCAAATATTTATCCGGGAGGATCGAAAAATAATTTGGAATATTTACACGACTATCTCGATTGGGATAATACTATTACAGAACCATCGAAAATTCTTTTATGTGATGCACAAACAGCCGGAGGATTATTATTTACTGTTCCTTTCGACAAAAAAGATAAAATTATAAACGAATTAAAGAAAAACAATATTACCGATGCCTGTCATATAGGAAATATTACAATTAAAGGAAAAGGGAATATTTCGATTTCTAATGATTAACAATTCAGACCTTAAGGCTTTACAAACCTTAAGGTCAAAATAAATTAAAAATGAAAATATTAAATTCTATTTTAACAATTTCGTTTTTTGTCTTACTTCAAACAAATCATAGTACAGCACAAAAGAATATCCCGGCAATTAACAAAACAATAATTAGTTATGTTGAATCGGTAATTGGCAAACAAGTTGACAGAGGTGAATGTTGGGATTTAGCAAATCAAGCATTAATAAAAGTTAATGCAAATTGGGATGGACAATATAAATACGGAAAAAGAATTTTTCCACAAAAAGACACAATCTTTCCGGGTGATATAATTCAATTCGAGAATGTTATTATTAAATACCAAAAAGGAAATACTATTTATACCGAAAAGATGAAACATCACACCGCTATTGTATATAATGTTCTCGGTAAAGGATATTACGAAATAGCACACCAGAACACTCAATTTTCTGGCCATAAAGTAGGTATTAGCGAATTAAAACTATCGACCATTACTAATGGGAAAATTTACTTTTATCGACCTGTACCAACAAAAAAAATTGAAGAATTACCTAAACAAACTATATTACTAAAAAACATACCTTCTATAAACAAAACTATTATTAGTTATGTTGAAACAGTAATCGGGAAAAAAGTTGACAGGGGTGAATGTTGGGATTTAGCAAATCAAGCATTAATAAAAGTTAATGCAAATTGGGATGGACAATATAAATACGGAAAAAGAATTTTTCCACAAAAAGACACAATCTTTCCGGGTGATATAATTCAATTCGAGAATGTTATTATTAAATACCAAAAAGGAAATACTATTTATACCGAAAAGATGAAACATCACACCGCTATTGTATATAAAGTTCTCGGTAAAGGATATTACGAAATAGCACACCAGAACACTCAATTCTCTGGCCATAAAGTAGGTATTAGCGAACTAAAACTATCAAATATTACTAATGGGAAGATCTATTTTTACAGGCCTTTTACAAAAGAATAATTTTGAAGTCATTAACAATTTGTTATTTCATAAACCAATATAAATAGAATTCAAATTACACAAATACAAATACTCTACATTTTACACAAAACTCATATTCGGCTATTTTTTAACACTTTACAGCAATTACTTCTAAAACCAACTACTTTTTTTATAAATCAGATATATCAATCATAAAATAATCTTATAACTAACTCTATATATTTTATTTAAAAAAACAATACCAGATAAATATATATGTTTTATAACATAACATATTTTAATTGAGTTTAATAATATATTTTTCTAAGCTTACAAACAAACTAACATCAGAACATTTCATATTATAAAACATTATTTTAAGTTTTATTTTCGATTAATTTTAAGCTTTATTATGTAAATTTGAAATTATATTTAAAAAGTATTTATATGTCAGATTTCGGAATAGGAAAAACAACATTAATCCCGGTAAGGAAAACAGACTCAGAAAAAGATGAAATGATTACTCAAATACTATTTGGTGAAGTATTTGAAATATTATCAATTAAAGATAACTGGAGTTATATTAAAACTATTTGCGACAATTACGAAGGTTGGATAGACAATTCTATGTTTACTAAAATCTCTAAGGATACAGCACAAGAAATTATTAACTCAAACTCGGTAGTTACAGACAAATTATTTACAATAGCAACAAATACAAGTTCTCAAAACAAGATAATTATTCCGGCAGGTTCTACTTTACCTTTGTTTAATAAAACAAATAATTCTTTTAAATTATTAAACCAAGAGTATAAAATTACTAGTAAATCAAGCAATATCAATGATACAGACTATATTCTAAAAACTGCATTACAATTCGTAAATGCTCCATATTTATGGGGAGGAAAATCTCCTTTTGGAATAGACTGTTCCGGTTTTACACAAATTATTTATAAAATTTTAAATTATAATATTCCAAGAGATGCCAAAGAGCAAGTAAACTTAGGAAAAGAAATAAGTTTCTTCGACAAAGTTAAAATTGGAGATCTTGCTTTTTTCGATAATAACGAGCAAGAAATAACACATGTAGGCATAATATTATCGGATAAAAAAATTATTCATTCATCGGGATATGTAAGAGTTGACAAAATAGACCATCAAGGAATTTATAATACCGAAACCAACAAATACACTCACAAATTAAGAATTATAAAGAGAATATTAACATAAAATTTGTCTTATGTTTAAGCTATACATTTTAACATTCGTAATTACTATAATTATTATTCTTTATGTTATCAATAAACGTAATAATAAAAACAATATGAATGACTCTGACATTTAAAATATTTTAACACAAATACTATGTCATTCTCATATAAATATCCACGTCCGGCTGTAACAGTAGATTGTTTAACAATATTCAAACTTAATATTTTTAATCTTAATTTGAATATGCAAACATAGGAGGACAAGAACATTAAACACTTGTCATTTCGACTTTATGGAGAAATCTGCTAATAAGTAATTCGTAATTCTATTTAACAGATACCTCGACTCCGCTCGGCATGACAACTAAAAGGGTTAGATTATAGATCATTTTGACGTCCTGAAAGGACAAGTTAATATTAGTCACTCCAAAGATATTTTTCGTTATAATCAATACCATATTCTTCCAAAAACATTAAATATTCTTCTTTATAACTCATCTTTTGATGATGTTTTTCCTGAAACTGAATGTATTGTTTTGTTTTATCGTGTAACGAAGGACTTACCGAGAAACCTCCATATCCACCTTGCCATGCAAATTTAGTG
>Ga0190304_1000599_pt1 | contig 16795 bp, 17 predicted proteins | sample 48700712_MG_FD_161670 | JGI IMG/M metagenome (GOLD analysis project Ga0190304, IMG submission 161670) | Hydrothermal vent sediment bacterial communities from Southern Trench, Guaymas Basin, Mexico - 4870-07-1--2_MG | ecosystem: Environmental > Aquatic > Marine > Hydrothermal vents > Sediment ...
TTATCTGGGATTCGGTAATTCAAGATATATCGGGCACAGATGCGGTGGAGTCTATTACTCTCTTTAATCGTACCACCGAGACTGTCTCGAAGCTGGATGTCGATGGTGTCTTTATCTATGTAGGCATCATCCCAAACAACGGATTGCTCAAATCCCGCGTACCCTGCGATGATCAGGGATTTATCTTCACCGATGAAACCTGCCACACCAATATCCCGGGAATTTATGCAGCTGGTGACATTATCCACAAGGTATTGCGTCAGGTAGTTACTGCCGTTGCCGACGGTGCTATTGCCGCCTTTTCTGCGGAAAAATGGATCGTAGAAAACGAGGCCCAATTCATTGATACAAATCTCACTATCGACTCCATTCCAGAGGCATAAAAAAAAGGTGCCCGAAGGCACCTGATCTTTTTGGCCGATTCGTTCAGGATCGGCTATTTTTTTTCATAATCCGTGATTAATACACCTTCTACATAGAGGTATTTCGGCGATTCCGGGGAGCCGGTTTTTTTGATTTTATCAATATCCCCGTCCTCTTCTATGCGCCATATTTCCCATGAATCACCTTGACCATCAACGCAGAAAGTAAGCTTCTTGTTGATGAAATCCTCCACAATAAACTGTATCGAAGTCAGAGGTCCTGCTTTTGTAACCGGAACACTGAATCTTTTGTGTTCGTAGGTATAGAGACTCTTTTTCATTTTTCTTATCCGTCCTATTTTTTGAATTTGTACACTTGATTACAGGTGACATCGTCCAGCCAATAATCTTCCTTTCCGGCTGGAATTGTGATTATTACACGTCCAAACATCGCATTGGGCTTGAGAAAGCCGGCGGTTACCGAAACCTCTTTCCACTGTGTGTCTGGCACAAATTTCTCTGTGAATTTGTTAATTTTCTTCCCTGCACTGTTAAATCCCCAAAACCGAACTGTCACCGGTGCGTTGCCGGTGCCGTCTGTGCGAACAAACGCCCGCAGCAGATAGACATCATGGGTAGAGACCAAAAAGGCATCAGAAACGATATCCACCGGCTTATCTGGATGCAGGATATGCAGGCACCGAGGCTGATCGTGGCCATCAGTCTGTTGCCACTGCACCACACCTTCCGGCTGATCGTACACATACCAATGAGGTGGCAATGCTGTTTTTTGAGGAATTCCCACTTCAAAGGAACCGTTGAAAACCAGATCAGGATTTCCAACAGTATCTTCCACGCTGTATCTGGGCACAGTATTAAAACTGCAACCAAGTACCAAAAGAGCTAATAATTCGCCTACTCGTTTCATCTTTCTACCCAAAAATACTTCGTTCATTGATGAGCTTCAACACGAATCCAACCGCCATCACGTTGATCAGCAGATTTGATCCACCATAACTGATAAAGGGGAGCGGAATCCCTGTAGTAGGAACTACACCCAGATTCATACCCACATTTACAAAGATCTGAAAGGCCAGGTACGTCACAATTCCAATGGAAGCAAAATAGGTTTCATTCCTTTTTAACTTCCTGATGCTTCGAACAAGGCTAAACAGAAACAAAAAAAACAACGTCAAAACAATTAGGCAACCAAAAAAGCCAAATTCTTCACCAATTACAGAAAAAATAAAATCCGTGTGGTGTTCTGGCAGGAATTTGAGGTTCTTTTGAGTGCCCATCAAAAACCCTTTTCCCCAAAGTCCACCCGACCCGATGGCGATCTTCGATTGAATGATTTGATACCCCGCACCAAAGGGATCTCGCATGGGATCGATGAAGGTAAGTATCCGATTTTGTTGATATTCCTTGAGACCGTGCCAGATCACCGGCGATATCAGCGCCACAAAAGTATTGAATACACCGATAAACATCATGGTCACCCAGCCGAGACGCTGGTTGTATAAATACCATAATAACAGCGCCAGCAACACCAAAAAGATGGGGATGGAAAATGAGGCCACAATGCTGATGAGAGGACTGAGGAAAATCACGATATAAAACTTAGGTAAGGGCCCTGCCATCAGAATTGCAAACAGGCTTACGAACAGGGTGAGTGATGTCCCCAGATCTGGCTCAATAAGAATGAGTAACGCCGGAATCGTGACCACCAGCAGAGAACTGTAGATCATCTGCCAATCACTTTGATGCGGTCGGGACAACAACTTTGCCGTTAGAAGGATGGTTACCAGTTTCGCCAGCTCAGAAGGCTGGAAATTGGCAAATCCCATCCCGATCCAGCGGTGAGAGCCTTTGATCTGCGGCAAAAACAGCACTAACACCAGCATCAGCACCGTCAGCACGTAGCCGGGAACGATGAGTACATCCAGAACTTGCCGGGGAATGCGCACAATGATATACAGCATGATGAGAGAAATAAATATCCAGAAAATCTGCCGTATATAAAAATTCTCGGTAGTGATTTCATCGCCAATTTTGGTAGTGGATGCCGTGTAGATAGAAAATACACCCACCAACAAAAGGATGATCAGCAGCACCAGAGCGCTCCAGTTGAAATTTTTCATTTTCCCGCCTTCGGATGTTTCAGGTCATTGTAGAAAGTGACGATTTCCCGGGCAATCGGTGCAGCCACCCTGCCACCTCCGCCACCATTTTCCAAAAACACGGTGAATGAGATTTCCGGTTCTTCCCAGGATGCATACCCGCTGAACCACGCATGAGATTCTTCCCCCATATGATTTTCTGCCGAGCCGGTTTTACCATAGACGTCCACTCCGGAAACCTTGGCTGCACCGCCGGTGCCATGTAATCCATTCACGGTTTTGTACAGTGCATCCTGAATAAGCTCCAGGTTTTGTCGATGCAACGGTAAATCTTTGAATTCCGGCTGATACAGTTTTACCTGATCTTTGGTGATGGTTTTTTGCAACAGGTGCGGCCGTATCCACACACCATCATGGGCTAAAGCATTGAAATAAGCACACATCTGCAGAGGCGTTACCAGAAGCTCTCCCTGGCCGATTGACATGTTTATCTTCAATCCCAGAATGCTCACTTGCTTTCCATAATTATCCCGATACCATTGGTGAGTAGGGTAAAAACCCTTCCGCTCCCCAATGAGATCAACTCCGGTGGGAAGGGTGACGAAATTGGCTTTGGTAAAGTCCCGCATCTGATCCAGGGTAAAATTGGTGGATAGGTCATAGAAAAAAACATCGCAGGAATATTTCAGGGCATCGGTTACATTTAAAAAGCCATGACCCTGGTGATTCCAGCATTTGAAAAATCGGTTTCCCACCTGCAACCCTCCTACACACTCGGCCAGCTTGGTCTGAGAATCGATCACCTGCATCTCCAGTCCAAGGGTAGCGGTAATCGGTTTGAAGATGGATCCGGGAGGATAGGTACCATGGATAATCCGGTCCAGCATGGGTTTGTTTTCATCCTGCATCAGACTATTCCAATCTTCCACACTGATGCCGGTAACAAACATGTTGGGATCAAAATCCGGTTTACTCACATAGGCCAGGATGCCTCCAGTCTGCGCATCCATCACCACTACTGCGCCGTTGAGGTTTTTGGGGAAAATCTCTTCAACATATTGTTGTAACCTGTTATCTATGGTGAGGATAAGGTTAGCTCCGTGGGCAGGCTCCTTGCGCAAATTGTAGTGGAGGAATTTCAGATTTTTCCCTTTGGCATCCACCTGCAAAAGTTCGTAGCCAGGGGTTCCGCTCAACGCTGTTTCATAGAATTTTTCCAGTCCGGTTTTCCCTATATGGCTGTTTATTGTGTAGTGGGAATTATCATTGTTTTTCAGTTCTTCTGGGTTAATTTTGCCCACGTATCCGGAAAAATGGTTGGGATACCGATAGTTGCGAATAGTTTCGTTGCGAAAGGAAAGAGATGGGAAATAATTGAGTTTTTCAGCCACTCTCACCCGTTTTTCGTAAGAGATGTTTTCTACCAGCAACACGTCATGATACAGTCTGTACCGATTGTTTATGATGATACGGCTCACCTCTTCCAGAGGTACATCAAATTCCTTACTCACAAAATCCGCCACCCGCTCTTTATCCTTTATCAGTCCGGGGCGAATATAGAGATTAAAGGAGGGAACATTGAGCACAATGGGCCGATAATTGCAGTCAAAAATCTCACCCCGCACCGAGGGAATGGTTTTGATCCGCACGAAATTTTGTTGGGAAACGACTTGATAAAAAGAGCCTTTGACTATCTGTAAACGCACCAGAGCCAGGAGCAATATGAGGAAAAGCAGCGTTATTGCTACCGTTAAAATGGTGCTGAAAGTAGAGCGTTTAAACATCTATGGAAAGCCGAAGCTTGTCGATAACCAACAGCAGATAGACGCCGATAATGGTTATGCATGAATTGTATAAAACCGCAAAGAGAGCGGGGGTAACCAGCTCTTTCCAATGAGACGAAGCTAACAGAAAATAGAGTATCATCAAAAGATAGTAAAGGCCATTGAGCATGATAAGGCTCAGCGCCACGATGGGGAATTTGTGTTTGTTTATGCTCCGATGCACCAACTGCACCAAGAGGGCTATCAGCAGAAATGAAAATGTGTGCCAGCCCATCTGCAGTGGCGTGGTAAGATCGTAGGCGATGCCCAAAAAAAAGATGATAGAATATGCAGCAGAAGGGGTTGTGCTGATGATAAGATAGACCACAAAGGGCAAAAGCAGCTCCGGCATAACCCGCCACAAAGTGAGAGATGGCGCAATGAGAACCTGCACATAGAGGGCTACAATAGCCCATATCGCCATCTTCACCGTGCGCATCACACTTCTCGCAAGATGCACAAAGGGGTGAGCTCAGCACCTTGTCCCTGAGGATTGTCTTTCATGGCAGCCTCCAGCAGCGCTGCATCAATTCCCCTGCTACCACCGATCATCCAGCTGCCACCGATATCGTTGATATCCATCACCGCCACCTCATGGCCCAGGGCATCGGCTATCCGTTGCGCCTCTTTTCCCGGATGCAGAGGCCCTTTTATCACGCAGGATTCATAGGGCGGCACCGGTGATGTGCTGGCGGCATCCACCAGAGCGGCCTGCATCCCGGCTACCCGATAAAAATCGCCCTTACGCCCCACCAATTTACCCAGAGCGCCAGCGGCAGCAGCGAGCAAAATGCGGCATGAACCAACTTCATCGATGGCACATTGCATGCTGGTAGGAGCCCGAAGTCCAATCCCGTATTTTACATTGGCAACAAAGCGCCACAGGATCGAGGCCAGAAAACCTACTTTGATCTGGCTCACCGGAATGGCTCGTCCCTGGGTGATTGCCAGGGGGCTTTCGCTGACAGTAACAATATCACCGGGGAGCAGATGGGGTGTGCAAAAGGTTTTGGCAATTTCTGCCATATCGTCATCAGGGGTGAGGATGGAAGTCTTCACCGGGATGCGTAGATAGGTTTTTCCCTGAACGTTAATCGTCATAGGTTTCTGTTTCATAGCTGGTATCCTTATGATAATGTAAGACAATCACCTGGTCGAGCATTGCAGTATTTGCGTGAGGAACTATCGTAGCCTGGAGGTGCAATTCGTCAGATGCATCCCGTAACTGGCTTACAACCCCAACAGGGAAGTTTTTTGGGAAAACGGTAGAAAGTTCGCTGGTAACAATTTCATCACCCACATTTATATCGGCGCCCAAACGGAGCAAATTCATGGTTATAGTGCCGTTGATATCACACTCCAGCAATCCCTGAAGATGATTTTTTTTAACCATGACAGCCAATTTAAATTTTCGGTGAGACAGGGGCATAACGATGGCGTAGTTGGAGGATGTGGAGATAACTTTCCCCACAATCCCGCTACTGGATATCACGGGGAAATCAATTTCAACTCCATGCTTTTTGCCACGATTGATGATGAACGAACGATCATCCAGCCCACCCCGATAGGATATGATGTCGGCGATGGTAAATTCATAACCTTCTCCTACATCTTCCATAGAGAGAGCTCGCTGTTTGTCGTAGCTATTTTGTAATTGTTGCAGTTGAATCGTTTTGACGGACAGCTCTTCCCGCAATTTCCAGTTGTTTGCCTGTATTTCCCCCAGATCCTTTATCAGCTTGAGAGAGCTGATAAAGGGAAGGTAGATAGATTTACTGAGAAACTGAGCTTTGCGTAACCGCTGTTCAGCACTGCCAAAAAGAAGAATCAAAGCGATAATAATATAGAGTATAAATAAACTTCTATCTCTCACCTTACTCTTCTACTTTGCGTAATAAAACTTCCCGGTATTGTTCGATATTGTCCAAAACCAGGCCACAACCTTTTAAAACGCAGGTAAGAGGCTCGGGCATCACATGCACAGGAAGATCCACTGTCTCCCTCAATTTACGATCCAATCCCTTCAGTTGAGCTCCGCCTCCAGTCAGGATGATACCACGTTCGGCGATATCTGCTGCCAATTCCGGAACTGTTTTTTCAAAGAGCCGCTTCACCGCATCAATCATCTGTATCACAGTTTCATTCAAAGCTTCACGAATTTCTTCGGATGAGACCTCCACCGTGATGGGATAACCGGTGATAATGTCACGTCCCCGCACTTCCATCTTCAGCTCATTTTCCAGAGCAAAAGCTGAACCGATGGCCATCTTGATGCGTTCGGCAGTTTGAATACCGACATAAATATTGTTGCGTTTCCGCAGATAGGTTACAATCGCGCTGTCCATCTTGTCTCCCCCCACACGGATGGAGCTATGGACAACAATATGAGAAAGGGAGATGATGGCGATTTCAGTGGTTCCGCCGCCGATATCCATCACCAGGTTACCCTGGGGTTTGTGGATGGGTAAGTCGGCACCAAGGGCTGCCGCAATCGGCTCGGAAATGAGATGAACTTCCCGTGCTCCAGCACTTAATGCGCTGTCTCGCACCGCACGTTTTTCCACTTCGGTAATACCCGAGGGCACACACACCAGCACCCGTGGCTTGATGAACAATCTTTTTTTCTGGGCGCGGAAAATCAGGTTACGCAGCATCATTTCCGTTACATGAAAATCGGCTATTACACCGTCTTGCAATGGTTTGATGGTACGAACCTCTTCCGGGTTTTTACCCAGCATATCTTTGGCGTCTGCGCCAATGGCAATAATCTTTTTGGTTTCCCGGGATATGGCAACAACCGAAGGCTCATCGATGACAATGCCAATACCCTTTCTATATACTAATGTGTTTGCGGTTCCCAAATCTATCGCAATATCATTAGAAAACATCCCAAACATCTCATTTAGAAACATTTTGCCTCCAAACAGTTTACAAAAACAAATCGAAATATGCTTTTTGCTGTCAAGGGGTTTATTCTCAAATTTTTAAATGATGACGTAAGAAAAAAGTGCTCAATAAAAATTAACTTAATGCATCATCACGCCATGAAGAGTTTTTCTCCTTTGATAAAATTGGTAAAATAGGTTTTCCCTATAGCAGCGTGACGGTCCTCAGTGAAATCTGCATCCTGAGAAACGATATCCATAGCGATACTCCGGGCTATCCGCAAAAGCTCCTGATCACGAATGATATTGGCATGTTTGAACCCCGGTATCCCGCTCTGTTCTGTGCCAAAAAACTCTCCCGGCCCTCGGAGCTCCAGGTCTTTCTCTGCTATCACAAATCCGTCATTTGTGCTCACCATGGTGTGCAGCCGTACCCGTGCTTCATTGCTCAATGGCGGATGGGCGATGAGATAACAGAAGGATTGCGCCGAACCGCGCCCCACTCTTCCCCGTAACTGATGCAACTGGCTCAGGCCAAAACGTTCGGCGTGCTCTATCAGCATCACGCTGGCATTAGGCACATCTATCCCGACCTCTATCACGGTGGTGCTCACCAGTACGGAAATTTCTCCCTCTTTAAATCGACGCATGATCACGTCTTTTTCTTCCTGCTTCATGCGGCCGTGAAGCAATGCGCAGGAAAATTCCGGGAACTCCTGCACCGAAACATGCTCATACACCGATGTCGCATCCACCAGATCCATTTTTTCCGATTCCTCGATGAGAGGACAAACGATGTACACTTGACGTCCCCTTTTCAGCTCTCTGCGCACTTCGCCATAGGTAAGATTGTTTTTGTTGCTGTTGCGCCAGATGGTTTCCACAGGCCTGCGGCCAGGAGGCAGTTCATCAAGGATGCTCATATCCAGGTCGCCGTAAACGGTAAGAGCCAGGGAGCGAGGTATGGGGGTGGCAGAGAGATAGAGCACGTCCGGATGACGGCCGGAGCGGGTGAGCAATGCCCGCTGCTCCACCCCGAAGCGATGCTGTTCATCGATAGCAACAAAGCCCAGGTCGTGAAAAATCACATCCTTCTGGATGAGAGCGTGGGTGCCGATGATGATGTTTACATCTCCCGCCACAATATCTTTGATCATCTGACGTTTTCCCCGATAGCTACCGCCCTTCAGCAATCCGATATTGATTTCCGGCTGCCCTTCCAGCAACGCGCTGATGCTACGCATGTGTTGATCTGCTAAAATTTCCGTAGGCGCCATCAGTACCGCCTGATAGCCATTCTCTATGGCCAGAAGCATGGCAAAAACCGTTACGATGGTTTTGCCGGAACCCACATCTCCCTGCAGCAATCGGTTCATTTGCGAAGGAGATGTCATATCGCCGACGATCTCCCGAATCACCTTCTTCTGAGCGGAGGTAAGGGTAAAGGGAAGCTGCTGCTTGAGCACAGTAGTGTAGGTTCTCTTCAACTCAAAGTTGATTCCCTCAGACCCTCTGTGGTGATGTCGCATACATCGGGCAAGCATCAGTTGATTGTAAAAAAGTTCTTCAAAGGCAAACCGTTTTCTGGTGCTTTCGATCAGGGAAATATCCTGACCAAAATGCATGATTTGCAGTCCTTTGTATCGGGATGGAAACCCAAATTTCTCCAGCAAATAGCTCGGCAACGTCTCTTCCACAGCTTCGGCATACAACGAAAAGGCCCGATACACAAGGGTTCGCATCAGGTTCATGGAGATTTTTTCGGTGAGAGGATAGACCGGAAGCACTTGGCGATTATGCCAAAAGGATGGCGTATCATCCGAATTTTTATCCAAAATTTCCAGTTCCGGATGCACGATTTGAAAGGAACCTCGGTAGGTAGTAACTGAACCGCTCACCCACACCAGGCATCCGGCATGAAGCTGCTCCTGTAACCAGGCGCCAAAGTGAAACCACGTGCAATAGAGGGCATCCGTGCCATCGGTGAGGGTTACGTTGAGCTGAGATCGGTTGGCGTTGAGACGTCGCTTCTCTACCGACGTTACCCGGCCCACAAAGCTGTTTCGCTTACCGGGAATCAAGTCTGCCACCCGGGAGCTGCGGTTGCGCACAATGTAGTCTCGAGGAAAAAACTCCATCAGGTCCCCCAAAGTTTTTATCCCCAGTTTACCCAGCAGACGAGACCGAAATTCACCTACTCCTTTGAGATATTTGATATCACTTTGTAGCGGGTTGTGTTGTTTTTGTGCATCCATCATGTAGTCCTCTTAACAAAAAGCGGCTACAAACGTCAAGAAGTAAGGTGTTATTTTTTAAGGGTAAAAAGCTCTTTTTGGCTGGCAAAGCTACAGCTACCACAATGTCCGCTGCAACCGCTGCACGCACTCACTACCGGCTGGATGCGTTCTTTTCTCACCAACTGCTCAAGCATTGCATCCATGGCTGGTTTATCCACCCCGAAGTGTACAGCCAGATCCACCGAGCTTATGGTGATCCGCTGATTAAACAGCGCCAAGATTTCCCGTAGCATTATTTTATCAGGATGCGGGTAGCCAGCACCCGAGGTATGATATAGCGGGCATCACCCACGCCAATCACAATGTTGGGTTCGGAACGATCGTTTTTCTGCACCGTTACCACACCCCCCACATACACGCCCATTTCCATGGTCTTTCTATCGGGATTCGATATTATTATATAGCGCTGCTGTTCAGATGCGTCATTGAGAGACATCCCGCCTGCTGCACGGCAATTGCATTGACGATGATGACCTTGCACACCGCATCTGCCGGAGCCTCTGCCTTTTCTTCCAAAACCAAACATATATTCCTCACTTACTTCAAAACCTATCTCGATATATTCGAAATGCAAATAATTCTCAATTGCAATGTGTGTCAAGACAGATTATCTGCTCAGGACGCCGTAAGTGGGCAGATCACCCGCTGCAGATGCGTTTTTGCAGACATCTATCCGAGGTAATTACTTCATCAGCAGCAAGCTGAGGGCCTTTATCACCATACATCCCATCAGACCATACAGGCTGTCGTGATCTTTGCAATAAGTGCGGTTGGTGGCTTTGTTAATTCCACCGGATCTGCTTCGCTGAACATTTGAAAGATAGAAAACGTCTGAACAAAAAAGGCGGGGTGAAGAACCCCGCCTGTGTTTATAGTGGAATGTCTTAGAATTTTACTTCAGCGGTAAGGAAGGCGTTGAACAGAGGAGCAGGTGTTACATACATGTATTTCTCTCCATTCAAGTCATCATTACGGCCGTAATCGGAAGTGTAATAGGCGCGGAGGTAATTATCTTCGCGGTTATTGATGTTTTTCAGGTCAAGGCGGATAGATGCATCTTTTCCACCCAGCTTGAAGTAATATCCCATGTCGGCATTGAGTGCAAAGAAATAGGGCAGCTTGGAGCTGACTTCTTCGCCCAGTTCACCATCAAAGGGATCTGCATTATCCAGGGTATAGGTATTGGTGTAAGTGCCATAATACTCATCCCAGTAGTTTGCAGAGAGACCGATGCGGAGATTTCCGTCCATAGGCAGTTCTTTGAAGGTATAGCCGAGGGCGCCAGAAACCATTTGCTCGGGAGCGTAGGGAACTACTTTGTCCACAATGTTTGAAGCATCCTGACCAAAGATCTGATCTACATTCATATCATCCCAACGATTTTTAGCGATGGTTGCGGAGACATTTGCATCCACATTTCCCATCAGCATATTGGCGGCTATCTCTACACCCTGATGGATGGCTTTACCAGCGTTTACGGTGAGGTATTCACCATTTTGCTGTAAAGAGCTTTCGATTTTGTCTTCATAGGCTGTGTTGTAGTAGTTGGCGGTAATGTTCCAGCCCATGCCGGCATAACCAAGACCGACTTCCCAGGTAGTAGCTGTTTCAGGATCCAGCTCTTCTACATGAGTTACACCCAGAGAATCCACGTATGTCTGGTTGGCATCGGGACCACCACTGCGGCTGTACCAGTCTGTCATCCGTGGCTCTTTTTTGGCGATAGAGTAGTTAGCCAACACATTGAGATATTGGGTGATGTTGTAGTTAATCCCGAATTTCGGAGAGAAAAAGTTGAAGGTTTTTTCATAATCAGAATCTTCAAATTTCAGGGTACCATCACTGTTTTTCATATTTTTGGTGGCATATACATAGTTATCGGTAAATACCCCTTTCTGGAAGTCGAAGATACGGATGGGGTTTTCATCCACTTCTGAGTGATAGCTGGCGAACTGGCCGTCTGCCATCACCGTCATACCTTCGATAGGTTTTACATTAAGGCGCAGGAAAGCGGAGCCGTTGATAACAGTACCGCAGTAATTATAGCGATCTTGCACTTGGTCGTACACGCCGCCATTATAACGATAGTTAAGACTTTGAGCACGGTGAAGTGCTTTCCAGTAACGAGCTTCTCCACCAACAACTACCTTCAGCATGGGATTTACTTCATGATCGAAGTAGGTGTTGAATCCAAACTGTTTGTGGTTGTTCATAGAATCGTTTTGCCATGAGTGGTTATAATCTCTGTTAATGATGTCGTAGCCGTAGTCAATGAGAGAACCATTGAAGTAAACGCTGTCGATCACCGTGGGATCTGTTTCATTCCAGAAGATTTCTATGCCGTCAAGCTCGATGCCTTCTTGCATCGCATAATTGTAGGCATGGCGTCCGAAGTATTTGTTATCGGTATAATCACTCAGAGGCGCATTATACACTTTACCGGTGTTGACGTCGAACTTATCGTTTCTGAGGTATTTACCGCCACCATCACCACGGGTAACGAAGAAATTTGTCAACAACAGCGAGCTGTCGTTGATCTTCCATTCGTCCCGGATTGAGAGCTGTGGTTTGTTGTAATAATTTTCCTGCTCGGGATTGTTATTGCGGTTGTAGTTACGTCCCAGAGCATTTTCCAGCTTCATATCGGTAGTGGTACGCATCTGGTTGTGCCATTGAGGAGCAACGATGAGGCTGGTATTTACCTTGTGGTTTCCCCAGACGTTTTGCACTTCTGCGCCGAAGGAATAGCCATCATAGCGAGAACCTATGTTGTAGGAATCTCCCACTTTACGTTCGACCATCAGGCTGTAGTTCAGCTTGCCATCATACATGATGCCAGACTGATAGCGCAGCATGAAATTATAGTTCCACGGTGCGAAATCCACCATGTTGCCTTTACCGTCGGCTACTTCGTCCTGCACTGAGAATGTACCAGCGGACGAGCGAGCCGTCCAGCCTTTGTCGGGGTCTACGCCAGCGCCGATGGTTTCGATATTGATAGATCCGCCAAAAGCGCCGGATCCATAGAGAGAAGAGCCGGCACCCCGCTGAACCTGTACCGATTTCACGTTAGATGAAAGACCGGTCCAGTTGCTCCAGTACACCTGTTGGCTTTCAGGATCATTTACCGGAATACCGTTAATCAGGATTTGAACCTTATCCTGGTCAAATCCACGGACTTTCAGTTCGCCTTCGCCCAATCCACCAGTGGTTGAGAAGAGGCCGGGAACACCTTCGAGCAACTGTGGCACGTCGTCTGTGGTGTATCTATTTGCAATTTTTTCTTGAGATATATCGGTGAATGCAATGGGCGTTTCCCGTTGTACAGCCCGTGTTGCGCTTACAGAAACGCCACCCAGCTGAATTGCTTCGATATCCATAACGAAATTAACAACAGCAGTTTCATCTGCCTTAACCATAACGGTTTTGCTGGCAGTTTTAAATCCCATAAGACGAACGGTGACAACTACTTCGCCTTCCTGGACATCTTTGAAAATGAAGGTACCATCTTTTTTGGTATACGTACCAGTCTTCGAATCATCCAGAAACACCGAAGCATTAGCCAGGGCTTCACCGGTAGATGCAACCTTTACCTTTCCAGCGATTTTGCCATTGGCGGCTAAGAGGGTAAAGGGGAGCACCATAGCGAAGACGACAAGCAACAGGACTACTTTTTTCATAAAAGTTCCTCCGTTTTTTATTTCCCACACGGGCTATACCGAAAACGTTTTTTTTACTTGTGACCTGTCAAGTACAAATTAACATAGGTTTTAATCGTAACAGGTCTACGATTGAGGAAAATTCATTTTAATCACTATTTCTAAAAGGTTTGCAAATGAGAAAGATACTGTTTGCGGATATCTTCGGGAGTAAGATTAGTCTTAAAATTGTAGAGGGCTTTTTTCCATGAGCCATGCATGGGATTTGGCAAAATGATGAATCGGTTACCAAAATCATCTCGGTGTTCATCCACCAGCGCGCTCCGCTCTGCCACCGATGCCTTGCCGGCATCGATAAAGTCCACAAGATTATCTCCCAAAAGCAGCACCACATCATAGTCTGCCATGATACGCTGGCGGCGAGGTTCTTTGCTGGAGGTGTTGGTCTTCATCAGCACATGAGCCGAATCGGCATTGGGGAAGCCCAATTTTCGCAGATTACGAATAGTGCCCTCTGCACCCCGGGTGCGGCGATTGGTTACATAAAAGATGGTCACTCCTTTTGATGCTGCGTAGGTGGTGAATTTCAATGCACCGGGGATGGCCAAACCACGGGCGCTGTCTATCCAGGCATAAAAATCATCGGGATAGTGTTGCTTCACCAAAATTTCTTTGGCATTATAAAAGGTATTGTTCAGCACCGTTTCATCAATATCGGCAATGATGGCCAGAGGCTTGCTGTGGGGCCGGGTAAGGGATGCATCCAGACGAAGATGTGCCAGATTGTAGGCTTGGTGCGCCAAGGCTTGATACTCTGCCGAAGTCTGGGTCCATAAAACTGAAAGCAGCATCGATTCATTATTGAGTGGGGTCGCCTGAGGTGCCGGGGTTGTGCATCCGACAATGATCAGGGAAATAAGGATAAACCACAGATTTTTCATAGGAGATTCTCCTTTGCCGATATTCTTTCCAGCGGCACTTTGATAATGGTAACGTTTTCCAGAACTTCGTTGGGAAAGCTGAATCCACGGCCGGCGAAGTGATGCAACAGGATGTCGAGCCCCTCTTGCTTCGCTGCCGGGTCATCCACAAATTGTGCTTTGCCGGTGGCCACGACGCTGCGATATTGCATGGACCAGGTATCGGGTGCACCGCTGAGTATCACTTGGGTATCACAGGCAAGCTGGATGCATACCCGTGGATTTTTCCGTAGAACTTCCAGCTTGTGGCCGCTGCCTGCACTGTGGAAATAAAAGCAGTTATCCCGATATCCGTAGTTCATCCATACGCCATAGGGCTGGGAATCATCGCACATGCTTACAGTACAATATTCTGCCGTTTCTATGATTTCTTCGATAGCCTTGGGATCAGTGACTTCTCTGTCCGTTCTTCTCATATACAATACCTCCGCATCCACTGATGTGGGCGGGCAGAGTGATGTCAAGAAGCAAATGGCTCGTAGCCCTGCGCCAAAATCCTTTACAATTTTAAGAGGTTCATTTCTTTGAACCGATAAGAACATAGAGGAGTATTTATGTATAAATTGAATGTGACATCGCAGTTTTCTGCTGCCCATCAACTGAAGGGCTATGAGGGAGCTTGCAAGAACCTGCATGGACATAATTGGAAAGTACGGGTAGGCATCCTGTGCGAAAAAACCGATGATATCGGCATGACAATCGATTTTGGCATCGTGAAGGAAATCATGGAAAATATCCTGGCAAAGCTGGATCATTCCCTGTTGAACGACCATGACTGTTTTGCCGAAGAAAATCCCACTTCCGAAAACATCGCTCAATACCTGTATGTCCAGTTTAAAAGCCGTCTGACAGAGCAAAATTGCCAGGTCGCCGATGTGGAAGTGTGGGAATCTGATCGTTCATCAATGGTCTATTTTGAATAATGCGTTTCGTTGAATCCCGCTTTATAACAAGTGCTACGAAACCCAGCCAATATCCGGCTTCTGCCTTTGTGGATTTCGCCTTTGTGGGCAAATCCAACGTGGGAAAATCATCGATGATAAACACACTTTTGCAGCGGAAAATGATAGCAAAAGTGAGTAGAACTCCCGGCAAAACGCGACTGATCAACTTTTTTGAAGTGCGTTTTAAAGAGGACATCACGGAGGAAACCGGCTTTTTGAATGTGGTTGATTTGCCCGGTTATGGCTATGCCAAGGTAAGTAAAACCGAGCGGGATGCCTGGCGCACAATGTTATCACGTTATTTTGAAACCCGGGAAAACCTGGGTGGTGTGGTGGTGTTGGTGGATATTCGCCACAAAGCCGACACCAAAGACCTGATGATGCTGGAGCTGGTGCAACAATTTTCCATCCCATATCTGGTGGTGGCTACAAAATCCGATAAAATCGGGAAATCCAAAATCCCTTCCTATATAAAACACCTGAGTGATGGGCTCTCCCTTCCTGCCGACCATATTCTCCCCTTCTCTGCTCTGCACAAAAGCGGCGTGGAAAAGGTGATGAACTGGTTTTATCAGCAACTTCTTACGGCGGGAAATCCATCGTAGCAGAAATAAAAGAGGTACAATGCTTGAATCCATAACAAAACCGCAAGATATTAAAAAGCTCAAGTTAGCCCAATTGATAGAATTGGCTGCCGATGTGCGCAAACGGATAATCGAGGTAACGGCAAAAAACGGGGGGCACGTAGCACCCAGCCTGGGAACCACCGATCTTACCGTGGCGCTGCTCAAAGTCTTCAATCCAAAAACCGACCGCATCGTGTGGGATGTGGGACATCAAAGCTATGCCTATAAAATTCTCACCGAGCGCAACGAACGCTTTGACACATTACGTCAATTCAATGGCATCAGTGGCTTTAATAATATCCATGAAAGTGAATATGACGCCTTTGGAGTGGGCCATGCCAGCACATCAATCTCCGCAGCCCTGGGCATCAAAACTGCCAGGGACCTGCAAGAGCGCAACGGCCGGGTAGTGGCCATCATCGGCGACGGAGCCCTCACCAGCGGGCTCTCTTTTGAAGGTTTAAATAACACCGGCCACCTGCAACCAAACATGATCGTGATCCTGAACGACAATAACATGTCTATCTCCCGCAATGTTGGTGCATTACAGAAATACCTCACAAACATCCTGGTGAGCCACTCTTATAATACCCTCAAAGAAAAAATCTGGGCGTTCATTCACCGTTTTCCATCTCGCTATCGCCGACGCCTCATCGCCATGGCCCAAAAATTTGAAGAAAACATCATAAACTCCTTCGTTCCCAATGTGATTTTTGAAGATCTGGGCTTTAAATATGTCGGCCCGGTAGATGGCCATGATATCGGCCACTTGATCACGTTATTGAAAAAGGTAAAACGCAATATGGTGGGCCCGGTGCTCATTCACCTGGTTACCACCAAAGGCAAAGGCTACGATTTTGCAGAGGACGACGCATCCAAATTTCATGGCCTGGGACCTTACGAAATTCAGACCGGTAAATGTGTGAAAAAATCCGGCATCAGTTACTCCAAAGTCTTTGGCGATACACTGTGTAAACTGGCCAGAGATAATTCTTCCATCGTGGCCATTACTGCCGCCATGTCCATCGGCACCGGGCTGGATGGCTTTGCCAAAAAGTTCAGCTCACGGTTCTTTGATGTAGGCATCGCCGAAGGACAT
>Ga0190304_1000601_pt1 | contig 16760 bp, 22 predicted proteins | sample 48700712_MG_FD_161670 | JGI IMG/M metagenome (GOLD analysis project Ga0190304, IMG submission 161670) | Hydrothermal vent sediment bacterial communities from Southern Trench, Guaymas Basin, Mexico - 4870-07-1--2_MG | ecosystem: Environmental > Aquatic > Marine > Hydrothermal vents > Sediment ...
GTTGCTAGAGTCAGTGAAAGCCCGAGTAATTTGCCAAAAATGAGAATAATCCAATAGCCCAAAAAAGCACCAAGTGGACCAATGGGATTGAATACATCGGGAAACTGCAAGGTGATAATCTGCTTAAAACTCAGATGGGCATTGGTGAGGGTGACATAATCATGATACAGCAAATCGACATCTCGCACAATGGCCACAAGCAACAGCAAAGAAACCACAAACAGCAGCGCAGAACCGACAATTTTCCAGGGAGTAGCAGGTTTCGTTTTCTCCATCTTATTGCTCCTAAACGCTAAAGCGGATGTTCAAAATGTCACCATCCTTAACGAGATACTCTTTTCCTTCCAGGCGGAATAGACCTTTATCCCGCAATGCTTTCTCGCTTCCATGCTCTTTCAGCACTTCATAGGAGAAGCACTCTGCACGGATGAATCCACGAGCCAGATCTGAGTGAATTTTTCCCGCCGCTGCCACCGCAGTATCACCCCGATTTATGGTCCACGCCCGCACTTCGTCCTTTCCTACGGTAAAAAAACTCAGGTATCCCAGAAGCTTGTAGGATGCCTGCATAAGCCTATCTCGTGCCGAAGTTTCTATCCCCAGATCTTTCATGAATTCTGCGGCTTCGTCCTCTTCCAGGGCGAGTAATTCCATCTCAAAATTGCCTGCAAATTCAATGCTTAAATAGCGTTCATTGAGCTTTTTAAGCATCTCCTGATGCTGGCCATAGGTATCATCGGGTGAATTCAGAATTACGAGAAGTGGCTTTTGGCTGAGAAATTGAAAACCCCGAATAGCCTTTAATTCATCGGATGCAAATTTAATATTCCGCACCGGAATATCGTCTGAACAGGATGCAACTATTTTTTTGATAGCTTTTTCCTCTATCAAAAGTGCATTATCTTTAATACCGCGTTTTTTACTTAAGGCGATTTTATCCAGCCGTTTTTCAGCCACCAGCAAATCACTGAATATCAGGTTGGACTCGATGGAATCCAGCTCGTAAACAGGGTCAGGAACATCCCCTGATGCTGGATCTTCAAAATTTCGAAGCACCACAGCATAGGCGTCTGCCGTTTTCATCAGGTTCATGGATTCGCTGGAAAACACATCTCCCCGTTTCGCACCCGATGAAAGGCCGGCAAAATCGATATATTCAATCGTTGCATAGATTGTTTTTTTGGGCTCGTAATGTTTTTTCAGCCAGGTTATCCGGGGATCGATCACATCAACCACACCCAGATTGGGCTCGAGTTTTTGCGATGCATAGGATGTAACTTCTGCATCCAGCCCGGTTAGAGCGTTGAAGATAGTTGTTTTCCCGCTATTTTGCGCTCCGATTATTCCTATTTTCATAGTTCCTCTTTCTATTTTTTTTCATTAAAATTCATGAGATTTTTCACCTCTGCCGGCTTGAGAACCCGCCACATCCCTACAGGAAGGGAGCCTAGTTTCAGCGGCCCGATCTGTAAGCGTTTCAAAGTAATAACTTCAGATCCAACAGCTTTCAGCATCCGACGTATCTGTCTTTTACGGCCTTCATAGATAGTCATCCTTAAAAGAGAGGTTGTTGATGTTTGGCTCTTAATGAATACTTTTGCCCGTGATGTCATTTTGCCATCTACCTCAACACCATCTCTCAACTGCTGAATTTGAAACGTGGTGAGTCGTCCCCTGGATTTTACTCGATACACTTTCGGTAATTTAAATCGAGGATGGATGATATTGTTAGCAAAATCACCATCGTTTGTAAAAAGCAAAAGGCCGGTAGAATTGTAGTCTAACCGCCCAACTGAAAACAGATGAACGCCAAAGTCCGGGAGTAGATCGATGGCCTTTTTGCGCCCAAATTCATCCTTAGATGACACCAGATATTTTTCTGGTTTATTGAGCATTACATAGACTTTACTACTATCTGGACGCACCGCTCTACCCTTGTATCGTACGTCATCCATCTCTTCGTTGACTACGTATCCAACGTCGTTAAGGACTTTACCATTTACGGTGATTTCGCCATCAGCGATTAGTTTTTCCACAGAGCGCCGGGAACCTAAACGGCATTGAGACAGGTATTTATTTATTCTTACCATTCTTCTAGGCTCTTCGACAAAATTTCTTCAAAGAGGTCATTAAATATCTCCTTTTGTGCATCAACTTCATTCTTTATCTCGATAGAATCATCCGTTTCCGAATAGGTTTCTTTAAGCATAAGTGAAGGATTTTGATAGATGATTTCGTTTTTTTTCATATCTGTAAAGGTAATGGAAAACAGGATTTTTACCTGATATCCTTCGACATTGGTATCGTCGTATGTAAGAATCTTATTAGAATAATCCAGAATCTTCCCTTCCAGGATGCAATCGGGAGAAAGGGTAGCAATGTCCAGACGCCCGTCTTTTTGAAATAAAGCGACAAAATTCTGTTGCAACGATTCTTCCAGTTCATACTCAGTAGTGGCATTTTCAAAATATGGCAGTGCAATGGTTTTCAAGTGAGGATAACCACTGGAATACACCGAATAGCTACAACCAACAATGGTTGCGATAATTAGCATTAATATAATCTTTTTCATGGCTTTAGCAATCTATCAAACTAGTATCTGTCAAGCAAATACTAGTTATGCTTGACAGAAAAAAGCAACGACGGCAATAAGATTCCAAAGAAAAGTCTAAAAGGAGTGGAAATGGCAGTTAAATACTTAACCGTTAAGCAGGCGGCAACATTTCTCAGGGTAACGGATTCTGTAGTAACGGAGATGGTGAAAGCTAATGTATTCAGTGCTCGAAAAAGAGGCAATACGCTGCAAGTAAGTAAGGATGACGTAGATGAATGGTTGGCAAATTTGAACGAGCGGGAATTTGAGCAATTGGCGCTTCAACGTTCGGTATGTCGGTTTTCTGACTATTTCAGGCCCAGAAATATCATATTAGACTTCGATGCCGACAACAAATATGAGGCGATTGCCGAAATGTGCAAAAAGGCGAAAGACCTGAAAGTCGTTACCGATCACCGGTGGCTTTACCAGGTTGTTGTTGCCCGGGAAGAGCTGGTATCTACAGCTATCGGCAGTGGTTTGGCGCTCTTGCATCCCCGTCATTTCCATCCCTCTAAAGTCAAAAAGCCCAGCATCATATTTGGTCGTTCAAAAAAGGATATAGAGTTTGATGCAGTTGATAATCAACCGGTACGGCTTTTTCTTTTGCTGTTATTGCATAATGATATACAGCACCTTTTTTCTATATCTTACATTTCGAAATTGCTTATCAAGAAGGAGAACATTGCAACACTTCTGGAAACCAACGATCATCAGAAGATCATTGAGATATTAACAAAGAATGTTTTAAGCCGAAAAAAATAGGGATCGTACGATCCCTATTTTCTTGTTTCACGTGAAACCCTATTTTCGCAAATCTCTAATCCATTCTAAGGTTGTAGTATAGTTGTTTGACGAATTCCATAAAATATATCCGCTGCACCCTGCATCCTTCACCGCCTGAATCTGATTTCTCATGTATTCCCTGGTGTAATTAACCCGCCATCCATTTGCCTGAATGTAAGGAATTACCCGGCAAGAAGCCTGAGCATATTTCCGTGCTAAGCGAGAACCGGTATAGGTTATATGATACACTTCGTTGTTTACCTTTCTCCTGAAACCGAAATTTTCATTAAAATGTGAAGAATATATCATCGGATGAATCGCATTGAAATAATCCGATAACAGCCCGATATCCTGCCCCGTCTTCGACACATCCACCTTCCGCTGCCATGATACAATAGCAAATAAATCCCCAGCCAGATCAACATCATACTTCTTACATATTTCAGCTGCCCGCTTTACGAAATCCATAATAATGTTCTTCTTCTCACGCATCACATATAATGAATCGGCAGCCAATCGGAGACTATCTTCCCGCTGAAAATAGAAAGAAGCTCTGTCTGCCATCCCCTGGGTTGGAAATCGAATATAATCCAGCTGAATTTCATCAACACCACTTTTTGCGACAAATTCAATCAACTTCAGTAAGCGACTTTGTACTTCGGGATTTGATGAATCGACCCAGGAAGCACCTTTTTTCTTACTCTCCACCCAAAGGGAGTCTCCCATTTTTGGCCGAAGTGTGCTGTCTGCTCTGGCTAAATAGCTATCATGGAACATAACCACCCGTGAGACGGCTTTCATATCTCGATCATGGAGGGTTTTCACAACATCCGGAAGGAAGAGAATCGGATGATAATTTTCTGCGCTCAGGTGGGAGATTTCGGCGCCTGAAGCAAATACCGATCCGTTCATATTCTTTACATCAAAGATAACCGTGTTAATTCCCGCCGCCTGAGCAGAATCCAATACTTTTTCAAAGGTGGAAGACGATACCGTGTACGCCGTGAGGTAAATTCCCTCAACAAAGGGTTTTGACACCTTTGCATCCATTATACTAAATATACTTAAGAATATTACCAACAACAAGACTTTTCCCATTATTCCACCATACAGCGTAAAGGGTGACTTTCGCCACCCCCACATTTCATTGTTTAATCTCCAAACGAGTAATCGCTCGCTTCAGAGCAAATTCCGCTCGCCGGAAATCCACATCGCTTTTTTCGCCTTGAAGTCGTTTCTCTGCGCGCAATTTTGCATCCTGTGCACGATCCACGTCTATTTCTGCCTCTTCCTCAATAACATCACACACGATTTTTACTACGTCAGACTCAACCGTTACAAATCCATCATGGATTGCGTAGTTCGTCATTTCGGTTTCATCAAACACCTTCAGCACACCCGGACGTATCTTAGTGATAAATGCAGTATGCCCGGGTAAAATACCGAAATCCCCATCCACGCCAGGAACCACCACCTGGTCGCATGTTCGCTCCAGTTTGATCTGATGCGGTTGGATAATCACTATCTTAATCTCAGGCATTTTTCAAGATTACCTTTGCTTTTTCTTCGGCAGAATCGATATTTCCTACAAAGAGGAATGCCTGCTCTGGCCAGGTATCGCAATCGCCGTTGATAATCGCTCTAAAACCTTCGATTGTGTCTTTCAATGGTACATACTGCCCCGGCGTGTTTGTAAATTCTTCGGCAACGAAGAAAGGCTGGGAGAAGAACCGTTCCAGTTTTCTGGCACGGGTTACCACCAATTTGTCGTCATCGCTCAATTCATCCATACCAAGGATGGCAATAATATCTTGCAGGTCTTTATATTTTTGTATGATGCGTTGGGTTTCCAATGCCACGCGATAGTGTTCATCACCGATAATCCGGGGATCCAGAATACGGGATGTAGAATCCAGCGGATCCACAGCAGGGTAAATACCCAGCTCCACAATTCTGCGGGACAACACCGTTTTTGCATCCAGGTGAGCAAACGTGGTTGCAGGAGCAGGGTCTGTGAGGTCATCTGCCGGCACATACACCGCCTGGACGGAAGTGATGGAACCATCTTTGGTGGAGCTGATTCTCTCTTGGAGATCACCCATTTCTGTGGCCAGAGTAGGCTGATATCCCACAGCTGAAGGCATCCTGCCCAGAAGTGCGGACACTTCGGATCCTGCCTGAGTAAAACGGAAAATATTGTCGATGAACAGCAGTACATCCTTTTTGGAAACATCCCGGAAATACTCGGCGATTGTAAGGCCACTGAGACCCACCCGCTGACGAGCTCCCGGTGGTTCATTCATCTGTCCAAATACCAAAGCTGTTTTATTGATCACGCCGGATTCTGTCATCTCCAGGAAGAGATCGTTTCCTTCCCGGGTACGTTCACCCACGCCTGCAAATACCGAATATCCCCCGTGCTCGATGGCGATGTTACGGATCAGTTCCTGAATGAGAACGGTTTTTCCCACACCGGCGCCGCCAAACAGACCAATTTTTCCACCCTTGGAATAGGGCTCTATAAGGTCAACAACCTTGATTCCGGTTTCCAAAATCTCTTCCTCGGTAGAAAGATCTTCAAACACCGGAGATTGCCGATGAATCGGATAACGAATGTCGGTTTCAATTGGCCCCTGCTCGTCTATCGGATCCCCCACCACATTGATGATGCGTCCCAATACCGCTTCTCCCACGGGAACCGTAATCGGTTCACCCAAATCGTACACTTTCTGGCTCCGCACAAGACCATCGGTGGAATCCATTGCAACGGTACGCACAATGTTTTCACCTAAATGCAGTTGCACTTCCAAGATCAGGTCAGGATGTCCCTCCCGATGTATTTTCAGTGCGTTATGAATCGCTGGTAAATGCCCTTCGGGGAATCCTACGTCCACGGTTGGGCCGATTACCTGAATGATTTTTCCTTCGACCATGTTACCCTCTTTATCCTTGTCAGTTATTTATGGCATCAGCACCGGATGAGATTTCGATAATCTCGGTGGTGATCGCGGCCTGACGCGCCCGATTGTAGTGAAGTGTAAGCGTACCGATAAGCTCTTCAGCATTATCGGTAGCCGAATCCATTGCCGTCATCCGTGCTCCTTGCTCAGATGCCGAAGATTCCAGCATGATGCGCCAGATTTCCACATTGATATATTTGGTGCCAAGCTCTTCAATTATCGTCTCTGCATCCGGCTCGTAGATAAACTCCAGGGTGGAGATATGTTCCGATTTCACCGGGATGATGGGCAATAATTGTTTGGCACGTACATCTTGCTGTATAGCAGATTTAAATTCGTTGTAAATCACGTCGATTCTCACGTATCCCTCATTGAGAAACAGTTCTAAGAGATACGATGCCACATCTTTGGAAATGGAAAAATCCATCTCGTTAAAAAGCCCGACAAAACTCTTTATAGGGGTGCCATGATGCTTTTTGATAAACTCAGCACCCTTTCTTCCCAAGCAAATGACGTCGGTTTTCGGATGTTGTTCCAGGTAGTCTGCGGTAGCACGGTTGATCGTAAAATTGAAAGCTCCACTGAGACCACGATCGGCGGTAACTACCACCAGAGCACGTTTTCCTTCAGGATGTCCCTCCGCCAAAAGTGGATGCTCAGTCTCCCTGTTCTTCAGCTTCAGGGTTTGCAACATCTCATTTATGCTGTCTGCATAGGGACGCGCCTTCACGATGTTTTCCTGGGCTTTACGCAGTTTGGATGCAGCCACCATTTTCATCGCTTTGGTTATCTGCCTGGTGCTCCTTACACTCTCAATCCGATTCTTGATATCCCGTATATTTGCCATGATGTACCTAAATCTTCTTTAGTACAGATTCGCAGATTTCCACCATTTTGGCCTCTATCTCGGGAGTGATTTTTCCCTTGATTAAGGTTTCCATGAACTCTTTATACTGGATGTCCAAGGTTGCATAAAGCTCCTCTTCAACCCGAGCAATATCTTTAATCTCCACCTGATCCAACAACCCATGATTTGCCATGAATATAATGAAAACCTGCTTTGCCACCGGAATCGGCACATATTGCCCCTGTTTCAAAATCTCGATGAGCCGTTGCCCGCGACGAAGCTGTGCCAAGGTTGCTTTATCCAGGTCAGAACCGAATTTCGAGAAGGCTTCCAACTCGGTGTATTGAGCAAGAGCAAAACGCAACTGTCCGGTTACACCTTTCATAGCCTTGATCTGAGCACTACCGCCCACACGGGATACCGACAAGCCGGCATTGATGGCTGGCCGAACGCCGGAATAAAAGAGCCGGCTTGCCAGATAAATCTGACCATCCGTGATGGAAATTACATTTGTGGGGATGTAGGCGGAAATATCGTCTGCCTGAGTCTCGATGATGGGCAGAGCCGTTAATGACCCGCCACCCAATTCATCGCTGAGTTTTGAAGCACGTTCCAACAGCCGCGAATGCACATAAAATACATCGCCAGGATAGGCTTCGCGTCCTGGCGGTCTGCGGAGAAGCAGGGAAAGTTCGCGATAGGCCACAGCGTGTTTGGAAAGATCATCGTAAATAATGAGGGCATGCTGGCCGTTATCCCGGAAATATTCACCGATGGTACAGCCGCCATAAGGAGCCATAAATTGCAGTGATGCAGGATCGTCTGCCGACGCAACCACTATCACGGTATAAGCCATTGCCCCACGGGCATCCAGCTCTTTCACTATCTTGGCAACCGACGATTTCTTCTGGCCAATGGCCACATAAATACAAAACACATCAGTCTCTTTCTGGTTGATGATAGTATCGATGGCGATGGCGGTCTTCCCCGTCTGACGGTCACCGATAATCAGCTCCCGCTGACCACGGCCGATGGGAATCATGGAATCAATGGATTTCAAACCGGTTTGCAACGGCTCTTTCACCGGCTGACGCTGAATTACACCCAGAGCTTTCCGCTCGATAGGCATATAACTTTCGGCCTTAATTTCCCCTTTGCCGTCTATGGGAAATCCCAGGGAATTTACGACGCGGCCCAGCATTGCTTTACCTACCGGCACCTGCAGGATGCGTCCCGTACGCTTAACAATATCCCCTTCTTTTATCTTTCGCACTTCACCAAAAATGATGCAACCGACATTGTCCTCTTCCAGGTTTTGCGCCATGCCCATCACATTTCCCGGGAACAGAAGCATCTCCCCTGCCATTACGTTGTTCAGGCCATATACACGGGCAATCCCGTCTCCCACCTGCACCACGCGCCCGGTTTCTTCTATATCAATTTCAAACTTGAAATCGTTGATCTGCGCCTTCAGTATGGCACTTATTTCGTCTGGTTGAATTTTCATACCGACCCTACCTTACGTTAATAACTGACGTTTAAATTTTATCAGGTTATTGTGTATCGATCCATCGATGCGCAATGAGCTGGATTCCGCCACAAATCCACCCAGCACCTGGGGCTGAATAGTTATATCAAACAACACCTTCGCCTGCACTTCCTTCTCCACAATAGCTCTGATTTTCTCGATCATTTCTTCGGATTGCTCGTGGGCCAGGGTGAGGAGTATTTTCATCTTTCCCTGGGCGGCCAACACTTTCTCTTCCAAGTCTCGCAGGATGGCAGGTACAATCTCAATTTTTGCTTTCTTTTTCAGGATGCCAAAAAGATTTGCCCACCGAGTGTGATGTGCTGTTCCATCCAGCAATGTCTCTACCAGAGCATCCCGTTTATCCGGATGCACAACCCGTGAGCTGATGATGGAAATAAGCTGCGGATAGCTGGCAAATAGCGCCGTGAGTTTTTCCACATCCCCATACAAAGAGGGGTAATCCTGCGAAGAAAAGGTAGCTAAAAAAGCCTGAGCATACCGATGAGCAATGATGGCGTATTTCACTTTTCGCCCCGCTCCGTAAGCATCTGCTCGATGATCTCCGTATCTACGCTGGCATCAAGCTTCTTGCTGAGAAATTTCTCCGACAAATCGGCGATCATACCACCAAGCTCACCCTGCAACTGGGCCATCACTTTTTTCCGCTCCAGAGCAATCTGATTCTCGGTTTCCAGGGCAATCCGCTTTTCATTCTCTTTGGCTTCTCTCAAAATCTCCGCAGCACGATACTCTGCATCCCGCTTGGCTGCTTGCTTCATCTTGCGGATTTCCGCTGATGACTTCTTCAGTTCCTCAGAACGGGTTTCCACCAGTTTATCAGCTTCTACCCGAGATGTCCGGGCCGCATCAATATCGTCATTGATCTTCTTCTGCCGCTCTTCCAGAAATGTCTGGATGGGTTTATACAGCACTTTGTTCAATATCAACAACAGCACCACAAAGTTCAAAATCACCAATATGAGCGTATAATCTATATTTATCATATCATCTCCCTCGTTAGTTGGGGATGCATCCCCGTCTCTGCTTCTTAGACTTTTACTGCGAAAACCAGCAGAAGAGCGATAACTAGCGAGTAAATACCGGTGGACTCAGACACAGCCTGACCTACCAGCATGGTACGGGTAATCAGGTTTGCATTTTCCGGTGAGCGGGCAATACCTTCACAGGCTTTTCCTGCTACGAAACCTTCCCCTAATCCCGGTCCTAAAGCACCGATTCCCATACAAACCCCTGCTCCAAGCAGTGCAGCTGCTTTGGCAATACCTTGTGCAATTGTCATTTCCATGATTCCTCCATTATTTTCTTTCTATTTTATCGCAAATATCAGCAATAACGACACCACCAAACTATAAATGGCGGTGGATTCCGAAACTGCTGCACCTATAAACATCGTACGCATGATCGTCTTTCTCTGAGCAGGATACCGTCCGATCATATCATTTGCCCGTCCAGCTACATTCCCAATACCGCTTCCCGGTCCTAACGTGCCAAAACCTATCACCAGTCCAGATGCCAACAGCGCCGTCGCCTTCATGATTATCCATCCCAGACTTGCACCCGCCGGTACCCCTGGAATGGAATAGATGAGCAAGAGCGACACTACCAGCGCAAATATGTTGGATGTCTGTGACAATGCCTGGCCGATAAGCATATTTCCCATGATGTCGTTGGCATGATGGGGCTGACGTCCGATGGCTGCACAGGCTTGCCCGCCCGAGTATCCCGAACCCAATACCGGCCCTACCGAACCTAATCCCACAGCGATACCGGCTGCTAACAGCGATGAGACGGTAAGCCAGCTGAGAACGCCGTTTTCCAGTCCGCTGAATAGCAGCAGCATGGCAATAACCAGAGAGAATATTCCCCCGGTTTCAGCAATAGCCTGGCCCACAAACATGTTTCTAAAAAGTTTATCGTTAGCCCCCGGCTGCTTCATCATGGCGTGAACTGCCTCACCGGCAATGTATCCTTCGCCGATACCACAAGCCACCGACGACACACTCACACTGATGCCAGCACCCAAAAACATGGCGATTTTTACTATTTCAGGACTTACCATTATTCCTCCGTAATCGCTACAGAAATATAAGAAAGCGCGAGCATGGTAAACACAAAGGCTTGAATGGTTCCCACAAAGAGCCCGAAGAAGAGATTAAGCCCCACCGGGAATAAAATGAATTTTACCAGTGACGAGATCACCAGCACGATAATAGCTCCGCCCAGAATGTTGCCAAACAAACGGAAAGAAATGGAAACCACTTTGGAGATTTCCCCTACCGCATCCAGTATGCACATGGGATTTTTGATGGGATTTATAAAGGGTTCCAGATGACGCCAAAGACCTTTGGTCCGGATGGCTGTGGCGTGCACCACAGTGATGCACATGATACCCATCCCGAGGGGTACGTTGAGGTTACGGGTGGGCTCCATAAAACCGGGAATCGGAATCATTCCGATCATGTTACACACCCAGATAAATAAGAATATCGTCACAACGTAAGGCGTGTAACTTCGCCGCTCCTTGCCCAATGAATCGATCACCAATCCATCGAAAAATTCATACACCCCTTCCATAAGAATCTGGGGTTTACTGGGTCTGTCAAATAAATATTTTTTCACCGAAAAGGCGATCAAGAGGATAGCAAGGTTTACGATGATCAACATCCGTATGAGGCTGAATGCGCTGAGAGTGCTCCCTCCAAAAATCCTGTGGAAAAAGTCGTACAGGGCGGTACTCCCATAAATGGTCCCTTCTTCTCCATTTTCGGTCAGATACAGATCCGGCTGAAACTCTTCAGTAATCGCCTCCTGAATACTGTATTTATCTGCAACGTTACGTATCGCAAAAGTACCATCTTCAAAACCGACCTGCAGGGTCTTATTCAATCCCCCCGACAGGATAACTACTGCAATTTCAATAACACCGATTATAATAATCCATGTTTTCAGTGATAAACCTTTATGTGTCATCACGTCCCCTATTTAAACCTTTTATTCCTTCATAAAGGGCATTGATATAGATAGCTATCTGCCCTGCAAACAACCCAAAACCAAAACTGATGATGTCCGGTTTGACAAAGACCATCACCACCACAGCATAGACTAAGAGTATGGCATAGCGTATAAAATACCCCTTCACTGATGCAATCTTTGCTCGCCCTTCATCGGGGCCAAGCACGGATGCAACCTTTTTCGCCAACAAAATCACATTTACCGCACTTGCCAAAGAACCAAGCATCCAACCGATGCTCTCTTTAAAAAGCATCGGTAAACTCAAAATCGCCGGAAAGTTTGTCAAGCAAATAATCAGCAGTATCCGGCGGGGATAGGGGTGTATTTTTCTAAACATTTGACCTCTTATCGATATCTTTATCCCGAAAAAACCGGCTGATCTGACGATATCCTGCATACATTCCGGCTGCGACACCAAGGATGGTCCCCACTATCATCAGCACCCCATTGGTATGCAGCAACCGATCCAGATACAAAAACCCAAAGAAGCATATGAGCAGCGCACTTACCACCGATAACCCCACTTGGGTGAACAGCGAAATATAGCGCATGATTTCAGGATTGGATACGTTCTTCTGAAGCGGATTCTGCATCAGATTCATCCCTCCTCTTTTGCGGCGTCATTGAGGTTTTTCCATTGAAGATTGCACCGGTGTGAACCTTGATAATCTTGGCAAAAATATCTCCTGTTACCCGGGCAGATCGCTCAAGCTCCACCCCTTCTTTAACCCGGATTACACCGGTTACCCTACCCGAGACAATGCACTCATGGGCAGTGATGTCTGCCTCCGCAATCCCTGAGGGCCCTATCGCCACAATGCCGTTGGATTCCACCGTTCCCTCTATGCGACCATCGATGCGAACGCCGCCATTGATCTTCAACGCTCCCACCACCTCCGATCCTGTTCCAATGATAGTAGAAAGCTCTATTCGTCTGTTTCTCGACATTATCACTCCCCTTCTTGCGGTATATCCAGCAGAGTCAGAGGATCTACCTCCTCGCCATGTACCAAAATCTGAAAATGAAGGTGCGGCGCTGTACTGTTTCCAGTATTTCCCACCAACCCTATGGTTTGTCCCCGGTTCACAGCATCACCCTCCTGCACAAAGGTGGCAGCCAGGTGAGCATACATGGTAAGATATTTATTGAGGTGATCCACCAACACCACGTTTCCAAAAAAGGCATCCTGATACACCGAAGCTACCTCCCCATCGGCAGAAGCAACAACTTCGGCACCCCGAGGTGCGGCAAAATCTACCGCCGGATGGGCGGCAGAATAGCGTTGACTGATGGCAAAATCCCCTTTTACCGGAATGGTAGTGGGAATGTTTTCTGTGGTATTAGGGGCCTCTGCAGGCTGGATGTCCGTAGCGGTAGCCTCCCGGGGTATTACATCCTGTTGCAGAGAACGGATATACCGGTGAGTAACATCCAGCTCCTGCTGCGCTGCTACCCGCAACTTCTTCTCCTGCTGATACATCGCCATCATCACGAGAGCCGCAGCCACCGCCACGATGAGAAGTATTACCACCAATTTATTCATTGCTGATATTCAGTGCCTTAAGCAGTGCATCCAGTTGCGAGCGATTGCTAAAATAGAAACTCACCCGCCCTTTATGGTTTTTTTGATAAATCTTTACCTGGGTATGAAAACTCTTGCTCAGAATTTCCTCTACCTGCATCAATTCCGGCTTATCCTCCGGCTCTTCCCGTTTGGCAGTCACTACGCCCGTTTCCTTGATCTTCTTTGCCATCAGCTCCGTCTTACGTACCGACAAACTATTTTTGATAATAACTCCGGCAAATTCCTCCTGCAAAGATGCATCCACCTGCAGGATAGCCCGGGCATGACCAGAAGACAATTTGCCTTCCAGTAACAGATTCTGGATGTTTACACTGAGTTTGAGAAGCCGGATAAAATTGGAGATGGTGGCACGGTCCTTTCCCACAATATTAGAAATCTGCGCATGGGTAAGACCGAATTCATCGTTGAGCTGCTGATATGCCATGGCCTCTTCTATGGGATTCAGATCTTCACGTTGCACATTTTCGATGATGGCAAATTGCAACTGCTCCTTATCGGAAACACTGCGGATTATCACCGGCACTTCATCAAAACCAGCCAGCTTAGATGCTTCCAGACGCCGTTCCCCCGCAATAAGCTCATACTGGGTTTCGTTGCGCTTTGTCACGATGATCGGCTGGATAATTCCGTTTTCCTTCAGGCTTTCAGCAAGTTCCTGCAGCTTTTTCACATCAAACCGCTTCCGGGGCTGATACCGGTTTGGAATGATCGAATTGGTTTTCAACGTGGTAATGCCGGTGGTCTTGTCAGTAGATTCCGGCCCCGAATGTATCAACGCATCCAGTCCTTTTCCTAATCGTGTCATCGTTCCATCACTTCCTTTGCTAAATTAAAATAACTCTTGGATCCCGGGCTTTTGATATCGTAGTGAAAAATCGATTTCCCAAAACCGGGAGCTTCACTCAATTTCACACTGCGATGGATAATCGTTTCAAAAACCATTTCCTGAAAATAACGCCGCACCTCTTTGGCTACCTGGTTAGACAGATTCAGACGACGATCGAAGAGGGTGAGTAAAATACCCATGATATTGAGGTCGGGATTCAGTCCTTTTTTCAAAAGTCGGATGGTGGTTATCAACTGGCTTACCCCTTCCAGAGCAAAGTACTCGCACTGGATGGGGATAATCACATCCGAGCAGGCACTCAGAGCGTTAACGGTGAGCAATCCCAACGAAGGCGGGCAGTCTATGAGGATAAATTCAAAATCATCTTTCACCTCTTCCAAGGCGGTTTTCAGTTTATATTCCCGGGAATATTCCTTCACCAGCTCTATTTCCGCCCCACTGAGATCAATGCTTGCCGGCACGATAAAAAGGTCTTTCAGAAAAGCCGATTGATGGATCACATCCTTTATGGATGCTTTTCCTATCAGCACTTCGTAGATGTTTGGGCTCTCTTTTTCCAGCCCTATGCCGCTGGTGGCATTCCCCTGAGGGTCAAAATCGATCAGCAATGTTTTTTTCTCGTAAATGGCCAGCGCCGAAGCCAAATTGATTGAGGTCGTGGTTTTCCCCACACCCCCCTTCTGGTTTACTATCGTTATTATTCTTCCCATACCAAACCTTATTTTGCAATTTCCACGATTCGTCGTTCACCCACCAGCTCATGCTTCCAGTGGTTAACTTTATAGGATGCAAAAAGCTCACAATCTTTCAGTTTCCTGCTTTTGTAGAGCAAAATCTTTCCTCCGGGCTTCACCATATTCAGCAGAGGCGCGACATATCGCGGCTCTATCTTTACCGAGCGGCAGACGATGTAATCAAAGCGAGCATACCATCGCTTCCCTAACTCTTCCAGCCGTGAAACAATCGTGAAACACTCGTCACCGTCAAGACTTTTCATTATCTTTTTTATTGCGTCTATTTTCTTTTGGCGGGAATCCAGCAAATAAACCACTGCATCGGGATGCATGATTTTCAGCGGGATCCCGGGAAGTCCGCCGCCGGTACCAAAATCGAGAATCGTGGCACCGGTAAAGTCATACCATAGCAGAGGTACCAGAGAATCGAGGAAGTGAAGAGTCCAATACTCCTCGGGCAATGTTTTACGTGAAACAAGATTCACAACGCTGTTTGCTGCCAGCAACGCTTCCAGATAGCGCTCAAATTGCTCCATCAGAACATCGGGGTTAGCAGAGCTGACATCCGTGATGAAATACTTAAAAGCCTCTCTTTCTCTCATTGTCTCTCCTTTATATTACCCAATTGAAAGCTCTAGTGCACACTGTCAAGGCTCAATCTTGCTACCAAAGAAATTGACATACAAAATCCATTTCATTACCCTTGCATCCGTGAAAAGGAGTGATCATGGAAGAAACAGAAAAGAACATACTCACACGCCTTACTGAACTCTCGGAAGAGATTGCCAAAGGCAGCTACCAACATTCCGAAGAACTCTTTGAGCTCACCAAAGACGATACCTATTCCCACAATATCGCTCACCTGGCAGAAGCTTTTGGCATGATGATGATTCAAGTGGAAGCCCGGGAATTTCGCCTGGAACAGATTATCTCTCAATTGCGGGATATCAACGAGAGACTCCGTTTCCAACTGGATAAGACAGCCTCACATTACCAAGAACTTCAGAAAAAACACATCCAATTGGAAGACCTGGTGGAAAACCGCACTGAAAATCTTCTCCAGGCCATTACCAAAAGTAAAAACCTGATTCTGCGCATGAAAGATCTGGAATTTTCCCTGCGCAACAATACCGGCCTTTCCGTGATACCACTGGAAACAGCTATCGCTCAATCTGCCGAAAAATTTCCCTCCCTTACCATTTCCACGAAAGGAAAAGCTGAAGTTCTGGCCGACCAGGCCCTGGACTCGGTACTGGATAATCTCATGCACAACGCCCTGCATCACGGAGACGCCAGCCACATTGAATGCCATATAACAAACGACGCCAGCCATACCGTGCTTTCCTTTGCCGATAACGGTTGCGGCATCCCTGATGCAATAAAAGACAAGGTTTTTGACGAACGCTTCAGCTCAGGGAAACAGGCACAGAGCGGATTGGGACTCTTTATCGTGAAACAGACTATGGAACGTTATGGCGGCTCCGTTGACGTGATTGACAATCTACCTCGGGGTGCAAAATTTCGTCTTTTTTTCAAACGGGTTCGGTAAGTTTTTGGTAAAAATCAAGAGAATGCATAAAACTTTGGTTGACACAACCCCACTCAGATTTACTTATTACCCACGATATGGTAGAACAAACAGTGGAGTTATTAGTTAGCGGCCGCGTGCAAGGCGTTGGCTTTCGCTATTTTACCCTTCAGACGGCGCACACGTACTGCGTGCATGGATATGTGCAAAATCTGGTAAACGGCAGTGTGAAAATAATCGCACAGGGAAACCCCGCAAACCTTCAGGCCTTCATCAGTGTTATCCAGGCTGGTCCATCACGGGGGTTTGTCAATT
>Ga0190304_1000602_pt1 | contig 16755 bp, 14 predicted proteins | sample 48700712_MG_FD_161670 | JGI IMG/M metagenome (GOLD analysis project Ga0190304, IMG submission 161670) | Hydrothermal vent sediment bacterial communities from Southern Trench, Guaymas Basin, Mexico - 4870-07-1--2_MG | ecosystem: Environmental > Aquatic > Marine > Hydrothermal vents > Sediment ...
AGTGGGGGGAGCAAAATCAGCAGGGTCAATAAGATGGCGATGAGCTTTCTCATCATCACTGAATTATTATGACTTGAACCGATAAAAAATTTTGGTTGGGATTGGTAGTTTGGTATAAACTTTGGAGCGAGAGATGATAAAATCGCCGTGCCATATATGTACATCGACTGATTTTCCTTTTTCCTATTTTAAACCATGCTGTATCTTCCATTACCTGGCATCTCGAAGACAAAAAGCTTTATACGAGACATTGTTATTCTCGCATCACGCGATGGATATATTGGCGAGAGTTGTGGAATCACTGAATCACTCCATCATTATAACCTTCTTCGTTTTCTCGATGATGATAATCGTTGATTACATCAACATCCTTACCCAAGGTAAGATAAAGGATACTCTGGTAAGGAGCAGAAGGAAACAGTACATTATCTCCTCATTCCTTGGAGTAACACCGGGCTGTCTCGGAGCTTTTATGAGCGTTTCCATGTATGTTCACGGCATAATAACGTTCGGCGCATTGACCGCCTGCATGATTGCAACATCCGGGGATGAAGCCTTCGTCATGCTCGCTCTTTTTCCAAAAGATGCCGTCATGCTGTTCTCCTTAATGTTCGTGATCGGGATCGTGTCGGGTGTGATCGTAGATAAAGCCATCAAAAAGATGAACATAAGGGTGTGCGAGGAATGTAAGTTGCAGATATACCATGCGGAGAAGACGGAAAAGATATTCTCACCGAGGCCGGCGCCCTCTCTGGCAAGAATCTCCATGATTCTGGTCTTTGTTCTCCTGCCCATACTCAATATACTCGGTATCTTCGGTCCAAGGGAGATCAATGCAGAAAGGTTCGTTTTTCTCTCAATATCCGGATTTATGATTTTTGTTTCCCTGTTTTCATCCGAGCATTACCTGAGGGAGCACATCATAAAGCATATCATAAAGAGGCACATATGGAAGGTTTTCCTGTGGACGCTTGGCGCGTTACTCTTTGTTGATATCGTCATATCCATGTTCAATCTTGAGACCTTCATTCGTTCCAACATGAACCTCATACTGGTGCTCAGCGGTATCGTTGGACTGATTCCGGAATCGGGTCCCCATCTGGTTTTCGTAACAATGTACTTCAAAGGCTTGATACCTTTCTCCGTACTGCTCACAAGTTCCATCGTTCAGGACGGGCACGGGATGCTCCCCCTCTTTTCATACACCATAAAGGACTCGGTCCTCATGAAAATCATAAATCTGCTCATAGGTCTCGCGGTGGGGTCGGTTTTCTATATCATGGGTCTATAAGTCCAGCACTTTCGCCTCATCGAGGACTCTCTCGATGAGAGACTCGACAGACAATTTTCTCTCCTCTTCCAGAACTTTTGAGAGATTTGCTCTCGTGGCCGGTTTTCTCGGTACAGCCTCGCATGTGATATTCCCTTCCATCGATAGATTGTATGTGCCTATTTCCCTGGCTATCCCGATGATCTCTTCCTTGTCCATTCCTATGAGGGGTCTTATGACCGGAAAACCCAGATTATACTGCTCCACAAATATGTTGTTTAGAGTTTGTGAAGCCACCTGACCGAGAGATTCACCCGTGACAATAGCATCTCCTTTCTCCATCTCCGCTATACATCTACCATATCTCAGCATCAACCTCTTACACAGCACACATGTAAGTTTCTCTTCGCATCTCTTCTTGATTTCTGAGAGAGCGATGCCGTGAGGTAGAATGTACAACCTCATCGCCTTTCCGGTAACCTCTCCGAGTTTTCTTGCTATCATCTCCGCGATTTGAGAGGTGTCTCTGCTCACAAAGGGGTAATTGCTGGAATGAACCAGGACTGTATCCCCATATCTGGACATGAGATAGGCTGCCACCGGCGAATCTATACCTGTTGATATCAGACAGATGAATTTCATGATGTCTCACTTTTAACATAATCTGCAAAATCCTTCAACACCTCCGTCGGAGGTATAACAAGGATGGCGGGCAACTCATAGGGATGGAGTTCTCTTATCCTCTCCACAACTTTATCGGCGTTTTCGCTGGTTGTCTTTGCTATGAGGATGCTCTCCTCATCCTCTTCTATCCTCTCCCTCCACCAGTAGAAGGAGTGTATCTTTGGAATTATATTCGCACACGCGGCGAGTCTCTCTTCAACGAGAGTTTTTCCCACTCTCTTTGCATCATCCGGATTTCCAAACGTTGAATATACCAGACATATTCCCGATGCCATGCTGCTTCACCGGTTGATCATCAAACATGGAATTTTTAACCATTACTGCGGGTTCTTATGTCGATAACTTAGCATTGCAGTGGTTACTATGGATGACTCGGGAGATCGTACATCGTGCGGTGATAAATCTTTGATTTAAATCTTTGTAAAGCCTCGTAACGTGTTCAAGGGTTTGCTACCCCGTAAATCCGGGGAAGATGTTTGATTCGAAAATAAACGATTAAATACACTCTCCTTTTTTCTCATGCCAATGAAGAGAGGGATTCCGCTGGCTCTGATGATTCTGCTGATGCTTTTCATATACGCATCATCCATACTCCTCGTGGATGATTTCGAGAGCTACGGGGTCAGGGCTTTCGAGAAACCGGAGGACCCGATGAACGTGCTTTACTTCATATCCATACTCCTCGTGCTGACCTTCATCATAATCCTGATAGCTAAATTCTCCAGAAAGGAGATCATCTATTTACTGTTCATCTTTGCCATCCTCTCGACAACGTTCACCGTCTTTGAAGTTATTCTTCATCACCTTCTCTTTGAGCCGTTTCTCGCGGTGATTTCGATCTTGCTCTCCACCCTGATAACCTTCCTACTCGTTGTCTATCCGGAGTGGTACATCATAGACATATCGGGAACGATCCTCTGCGTTGGGGCGATGGTTATGTTCGGCATATCCCTCTCCATACCCCTTACAATAGTTTTACTGGTCGTTCTTGCGATTTACGATGCGATTTCCGTGTACAAAACAAAGCACATGATCGATCTCGCGGATGCTGTCGTTGACCTCAAACTACCCGCTCTGTTCATAATACCCCATACCATAAAGTACAAATTCAGAAAACAACCGGGAGGAATAAAAAAGCAGATAAAGAGAAAGGAAAGAGAGGCTTTCTTCGTCGGTCTCGGCGATGTCGTTATGCCCGGAATAATGGTTGTTTCGTCATACAAATTCACCGGCTCCCTGGCGATTAGCTCCTCCGTTATCGCCGGCATTATCGCAAGTTTTATAGTTCTCATGATTTATGTATCCAGAGGCAGGGCGCACGCCGGCCTGCCCTTCCTCAATACGGGGGCAATCATGGGATACCTCGTATCCTCTCTGGCGATTTACAGGACTCTCGTCGGTTTCTCTATCTGAATATCACTCCACATCTCCTGCAGTACAATCCCTCTTCTCGCTCCCTGAGCTTACCGCCGCAGTAGGGGCATTTGCTCTCCTTTGCAAGTTTCTTCAGCCACTCTATTTTGATTTCAGGTATGCTCTCAAATCTAACTCTTTCTATAATCTCTCTGTTTTGGGGCGTTGATAGTTCGGTTATATCACGAAATTCGAGCACTCTTATTCTCCTGCTTTTTTCTCTGAGAAGAATAAAGGAGAGAACAACTCCTGTGACCAGTCCACCAACATGTGCAAGATGTGCGATATTATCGTATCCATAAGACAGTAGCACGAACAGGAATTCGAAGAGACCGAAAAAGATTGCTGCATAGAGAACCTTTATCCTCGTTAAGAAAGCAATGAAAAAAACCGGTAGGGGCATAACGATTTCATCGAAAGGATAAGCAGATGCGAATGCTCCGAGTATGCCAAATATAGCACCGGATGCGCCCACCAGAATGAATGGACCAGGATTCACTATGGAGAAAACTATGCTGCCTCCGATTCCTGATATGAAGTAGATGAGGAGGAACTTTTTCCATCCTATTCTTCTCTCAAAAGGTATCCCGAGGAAGAACAGTGTTATCATGTTTCCAAGTATATGGGAGAGGTTTGCGTGGAGAAACATCGTCGTTACAACCGTGTAAATCCGGTACTGGGAATGATGAAGATATACTGGACTGAACGCGAGGTCGGCATTCATGACCGCTGGGAAGAGGGTATAGATGAAGAAGACGATGAAATTGGATATCAGGATCGCCAGGGTGAAGGAGTATCTTCTGAAATATGCTACAAGTAACGCGATGACGATAAAGAGGACAGATGCAATGGATGGGAGATGATCGATTATATCCATCTCAATTGCCTCCATCTTCGAAACACTATCATAGAGGTTGCGGTCAGAGTGAGGAGTAGGCAGATTTTGCTTTTATAATCTTCCCTTTTTCCTTCGTGTCTCTCGATATTCCAGTCATGGAAGAATGCTCTGGCAAAATATCCGGAAATCTCTCTGCTCCGTATAACGAGACCCACTCCCCTGCTGGTGTGCATCGATGAATCGATGTTTACCGCCAATATAACGGTCGTGGAGTTATCTATTATCATTCCGGTGGTACAGATGTTATCATACCCCGGGGTTCCCCGCTCAATGAATTTCACATCTATTCCGTAAGCCCTCAGTACCATCGCCTGTCTCTTCTTATCTCCGCTCATGCGTTCAGAGTTTGTGATGATTTTGACATCAACTCCTCTCTTGGATGCGTTCAGAAGCTCTCCGAATATTCTTCTCGCACCATATACATCGATGCTCTCATCCTCGACATAGATGCTATTTCTGGCGGACTTTATAAGAGATACGAGTATCTCCTCGCCGTTGTCGGGAAACAGTAAGGGGGTTACAGTGATGTTTGAGATGATGTGAAGGGGTGAAGATGAAGGATAGTATGATGGTTGATCTCCGCTATTTCTCCGGAAGACGTTTGAGAGGGTAACTTCTGAAACATCTGGCATACTGGCATCTTTCCCGAAAACATCGTAAAAGAATCTTGCAAGTTCGGAATTCTTTACAATCACCATCCACGCCCTCCCTCTTTTAATTCTACATCCCGGTGCATCGCCCCAGACGTTCGAGCTTCCCACAATCAGGGTGTGATTATCTATGATTACATAGTTTCCGCAGTTACATGAGTATCTTCTATATCCACCATCTGAGTTCATCATGAGTATCCTGATATCTGTACCATTCACTGGAATGGTACATCCTCCTCTGTATGCACAGGATGTTTCACCTTCCAGAAGGATAATGATTTTAGTGCCGGCTTCCGCCCTCGATTTCAGATATCTCTCGAATACATCCTCCGGGAGATATCTGGTGTTTATCATAATGTATTCCTTTGCCCTCTCGAACTCTCCGATCAGTTCATCGAGCTTGCAATCCGGCAGGAGGAGGGCAGTCACTTCCATGACTCCCGAAAAATTGAGCCACCCCACATCCGTGCATCCGAGAGATCTCACGAGCCAGTCGGATGACGAGTTCGTATCGATATACCGATTATCCATTCTCTTCCTCTCAAGATATTCTCCTTTCCGCGGAGAGCTTATTGCTTTGCCGTGCCATCCCTCTATATCCCTGTTCTCACCATACACCACCGCATCAACGGTTCTGTTAAACCTGTCTTTCAGAATGATACCATCGCTATACCTGTTTAATATAACTCTTCCATCTTCCACCATGTTTCTGATAGGCGATTCGCATCCATACTCAAAATCGGGTCGCCTGCCAAAGAGGTTTTCATAGGATGAGGAATTGGTAGTTATAACAATGGAAGATCTTTTCTCTATCACACTCCCCTCCGGAAATATGATTTTTGGTTGCCGATCAACGCGTTTTGATGGTTTATCGGTTATATACCATCCCGAGATATCGACGGAAAAGTTGTTTGGATTGAAAATCTCTATGAACTTGCCATCAAACCACTCGAAATCGTAAGAGAATATCTTGACGATGAGGAGATTTATTCTCTCACTCTCCTTTACTCTGAATTCTACGGTTTTCTCCATAACTTCGTTCTCGTGAACGATCTTGACTTCGGCAACGTTGATCTCTTTAAGTTTCGATGTGTCGATCTTCACCGACGGACATATCATGTATCCCCTTATTCTATCGTAAACTTTCCCGCCAATTTCTCTTCCGTTCAGGTAAAAATGTACGATCACGTTCTCGATTTCTCTGTAAATCCTCACCTTTGCTCTCAACCTGTATACCTTTCCTCTTTCGATTTCGGTGCCATCAACCCCATCAAATCCCACCCACCTTATAGACAGATTTTTCTCCTCCGGTATCTCGAGCCATCTCTCCAGTTCCGGCTCCTCTCCAACGGAAATGCGTATCCTTTCGCTGAAATTGTTAGATATTCGGATATTTACCATCTCTCCGGGAAGGAGAAAGAATGCCCTATTTATTCCGGAATGTATCATCACCGTCTCGCCAAAATCCCCGGTGTTCTTTATCCATAACCTCCCTTCTCTTATCCATGCCCTGAAATCGAATTTTCCCCTTTTTGCGGTGATGTTCTTCTTCAGAATCTTTCCATTCTCATCCATGATGCTCAATTCCATACCGGCGGGCGCATACGCTTTGTAGAACGCCGTAACACCTGAGAAATCATCATCGATGCCGATGGACCTGCATACCGATACAAGTTTTCCCTCTCTGTCCATCAGCATAAGATATCTGCCCGCCTCCCTTATTCTGCCCGTAACCATACCTCCATGTACACCGTGAGATGTTGAGTTATCCATATCCAGAAGCAACACTTCCCTGTAAATCAAGAGACCTCTCTTTCCCATCGCGCATTTTACCAGGATGAAACATTTGCTGTTATTCTGAAGGAGTTCGTATTCCTTGTATCTTCTGCAGAATCTCAGCGAAACCCATCCCTCCCAGTTTCCCTTGCCATGAATTGAATACCTGTAAGAATACACCCAATCTGTTCCATTCCACGTCTGCGTCGCCGCCCTTCTATTAGAGATGTTTTCTGAGACCCACGCCTTCATCTTCCAGGTATCATTTTCCCCTATGCCGGATAACCTGATTCTGATGAAAAACTCCATGCCGTAATTTCTATTTTTCTCCACTTTGGGAATGTAGAGAGGGAGCTTTTCTATCTCCAACTCCACATCCGATGAGCTATAGGTAAACCTCCCCCATCCGGTGGGGAGGAGAATATCGACCAGTAGAAAGAGCAGGATACTGAGCAATATCAGCCCTCTATCCTCCACGGAAAGGGCGGGGTGGGATTCGAACCCACGTAAGTGGATCTGCAGTCCACCACATAGCCCCTTTGTTACCCGCCCTTTGGTCGCTCTTTATAAGATAGCGGGGGGTGGATTTGAACCACCGATCTGCGGGTTATGGGCCCGCCGGGATATCCTGGCTACCCCACCCCGCTATTGCTATCAGAACTAATTATAAGGAGATTTATAAAGTTAATCCTCCGAATAATAACGAGAAATGGAGTTAAAATTTCAGCAATTGACGAGAAGTTATTAGAAACATTTAAATAGCAAAGTGGAAAATGCCCAATCTACCATGGGAAGGGATGGGAATATAGTGAGTGATATTGCAGCCGCAATTTTGTATGCGGTACTTGCTATGCTCATTTCCATGTGGATGCTCATAGTACCCTAACAGGAGCTGTGTTCTATCGCATTAACGGGACAGACACTAACACATATACAGCACTCCACACAGTCCTCGACTCTCTTGGCGACGCTCTTCTCATCGACCAGCTCATAAACATCCGCGGGACAGTTCTTAACGCACTCTCCACAGCCAGTACACTTATCGTGATCAATCCTTATAACGATATCCTTCCCACCAAACTCCTTCACTACCATTGAATTCGGTCAATACCTGCGGGTTGATAAATTTATCTCAGTAGTATTCTCTCCACATCCTTTGCTCTATCTCGATATCTTTCATCGGAAACAACCATCAGATACCAGTCCGGTATGATTTTCTCCTTTATCGCCCTCGCGATCGGTGTTAACTTATCCAAACCCCTGATTCCGTCATCGCATATTACCGGTATCCTCACCTTGTTTATCCTCGGCTCGGATAGAACCAGTTCTCTCCTTGGGACGTCAATGATAACGTGTCCTTCTTTTACACCAAGAAAGTCCTCTATCTCTTTCTCCTTCTCTCTCCTCATGTCCGGGTCCTCGAGATATCTGAACATCTCAACCTTTTCCGCATCGATAGCCTGAACCTGATATACCTGTTTGAAGAGCCTTCTGTACTTCAGTCTTGTAACGATCTCCTCCTGTAAGCCCCCTCTCTTCTTCAGTTCGCTCATCATCTCGAGATCGTTCAGCTTGTAAAATTCGAAGACATCCTCCAGATATTCCATGGCTTTTAAGAGCATGAGTTCGGCGATTCTGACCGTTTTGTGAAAATAGACGGAGGAATACATGAGTTCTCTCGATATGAGAATATTCTCGACAACACTGATTCCCTTCCTCCTGATGGCGAGTTCGTTATCATAGATTGTTAAGGTATCAAAAAATCTCTCAACATCCACTCTGCCGTATGCCACACCCGTATAGTAGCCATCTCTCAGCAGATAATCGAGCTGGTCCACATCTATGGGGCTGTTCAGCAACTGGTACATGTATCTATTTTCGCCATACCTACCCCTTATCAGGTCCGCTATCTTCCTTCTGTCTATACCTTCCTCCTCGAGAATCTCAACAACCGATTTTGCATCAACATATTTTTTCTCGTTTTCCAGCACTATCTCCTCTTCACCTTTAAGGATTTTCTCCGTGAGATCAACATGGTCAAAGCCGAATCTCTCCCTGAGTATGGATTCGAGGGTATGAGAAAAAGGACCATGTCCTATATCGTGGAGAAGAGCCGAGCACTCAACATATATCCTTTCGTCCTCATCGAGAGAAAGAGCATCGCATGCTCTTCTTGCCATCTGATAAGCACCTATGGAATGTTCCAGTCTGGTATGATTCGCTCCCGGAAAAACCATGTAGGCAAACCCGAGTTGTTTTATGTTGTGCAATCTCTGCAGTTCCGGACTTTCGAGAAGGTCGAGAAATATACCCTCAAATCTTATATTTCCATGAATTGGGTCTCTCACCACCTTGTACTCGTTACCGTTCATTTCACATCCCTTGGGTCGGCGATTCTTCCATTTATCGCGCTCGCCGCCGCGGTGGCGGGGCTGACGAGATATATCTCTCCTCCTTTTCCAATTTTTCCGGGATAGTTTCTGTTGCTCGTTGAAAGGGTTACATCTCCTTTTGCAAGTACGCCGGGATGACCTATCGTACAGAGGGCGCAACTTGGATTTGTAACGACCGCTCCCGCTTCCAGAAATATCTCGATAAGTCCTTCCCTGAGTGCCCGCTTCGCCACCTCCACTGTGGAGGGTGTTATAATCGTTCTCGCTTTCACCCTTTTTCCTTTCAGTATCTTCGCTGCGATTCTCAAATCCTCTATCCTTCCGTTGGTGCAGGAGCCGATGAATACTTGGTCTATTTCCTTACCCTCAACCTCCCTCACGGCTTTCACATTATCCGGAGAGTGTGGACACGATATCATGGGTTCGAGGTTTGAGACGTCAAAATCGTGAGTCTCGATATACTCGGCATCCTTATCTGGAGATATGGGCTTTATGTCCTTACCGGTTTTTTCCTTCAGGAAATTGATAACCTCGGCATTCGGAACCATAAATCCTATCTTTCCATCCATCTCCGTTACCATGCTCGCTATCGTTATTCTTCCATCAAGTCCGAGATTCTCTATGAAATCTCCATAGAACTCCACAGATTTGTAAGATAAACCATCCGCGCCAAAATAGCCGACGAGATGGAGTATGACATCCTTTGGTGTTACAAATTCACCGGGTTTTCCGTTTATGTTAATTTTCACCGTCTCAGGAACCCTGAACCACAGCTTGCCATATCTCATCGCGGTAACTATATCTGTTATTCCGACTCCTGTGGAGAAAGCCTCCGCTACTCCCAGCAGATTCATGTGGCTGTCTGTCCCTATTATGACGTCATACGGTTTCACCAGACCATGCTCAAGGAGAGTGTGCTGACCCACTCCGTGATTTATATCGAACAGTTTGACACCTTTCTCTCTGGCAAACTCTCTGCAGATCTTCTGATTCTCCGCTTCCTTTATCTGTCTTGGTGGAATGTGAAGGTCAAATGTTATCGCTATCTTTTCCGGGTCGAAAACCGGTTCATCATCGAACTCCTTCTCATATTTCAGTATAACATTTGGTCCTCCGAAATCTCTCATTGCAACGAGGTCTACCTTCGCCCATACCTTGTCGCCCGGCGCAACTTTCTTTCCAGATGCCTTTTCCAGGATTTTCTCTATTATCGTGGAACCCATGGCTTTCAGATAAAGAAAGAAGGTTATTTATCTTTATTCCTTGCCCTCTCTTCCCTGAGTTTTCTAAGATAGTTCTCCCTGTCCTCTCTTACCCAGTCCGAAACACTGTACCTCACGACCTCGTTATTGGGTTTGATGGTGACCACTTCCTTTATTCCAGAATTTATCAGCGCCCTCTTGCATCTGTCGCAGGGTTTTCCCTCTTCGGTTATGCTTCCATCCGGGCTCTCACCATAAAGATAAAGTGTACCTCCGATAACGCTCGAGCCGTGCCTCGCAGCATTCAGCAGGGCATTTTCCTCGGCATGGACGGCGGGGCAGTAATCATAGCCGGTATATGGCGGAAGATTCATAACATCTTTGAGACAACCAACCTCATCACAGTTCACGGAGCCCCTCGCTGGACCGTTATAACCGGTTGATACGATCGTATCATCCTTAACTATTATCGCTCCAAACCTTCTTCTTATACATGGAGATCTCTTCGCAACAGCCTTCGCTATGTTAAGATAGTAAAGGTCTTTCGATATCCTCTTCGGAAATTCGCTATCCGACATTCAAATACCTCAACAGGTTAGAGTTTTTGAAATTTCCCATCATAGGTAAAGCGATATTGCGGTAAGGATAGCAATAAGCAGTACCAGTACATAGAAGACTCTCCTGATGAACTTCTTCGCCACGCTCTTCTCATAGTACTTCCTGGGACCAATGTCAAGAACAAGAACCGAGAGCAAACTTCCTATCATGAGTCCGATTACGTTATCGAGTGTCAGAACCAGAGGGGCGGTGAAATTCCATGGAAAAGCGATTATGCATATTCCAAAGACAACGGCCGGCGGTAATATGGCTACCGCAACGGCGATTCCCGCTATGCTCTCGGATACTCCTTTAGAAAGTGCGAGAATCGATGCAAATCCGAGTAATACCGCTATGAGGATGTACACGGGATTCGCGGAGAGTCTGGTTATTATCTCCGGTGTTTTTCTTATTTCCATAAAGCCGGACAGAATGAATGTAGAAATTATGCTCACCGCGATAACAAAGAATATCATCACCAGCAGATTGAGTATGCTTTTCATGGAATCCTTTGCATCCCCGACCGCGAGGTTAATCGCGAATGCATATATGGGACCGAGAATGGGAGATAGAAGCATCGCCCCTATAACGAGTGCCACATTGTTCATGAATAAACCCATCATCGCTATGAATCCGGCTATTCCTGCGAGAATCACTTTTCCAAAATCCACGCTGGTGTAGATTTTCACAGATTCCAGCAGTTTTTCAACGGGGAGTTTTCCCTTTACACCCTCCCTCTTCTCGATTCTTTCGAGAACGGATGATTTGACGAAGAAGGGAGAAGAAACTTCTATCAAACTGTCTTTGAATCTGAAATCCACAACATCATCGAGTTTCTTTATCGTCTCATCGAGTTCGTTATCCGGTATGTAAGATGTTATTACGGCACATTCTCCTTTAACTTCGGATGTGAAAAATCTGTTCCCAAAAATCTTCGCGACCTTATCCATATCCTCCTTTTTTGTTGTAACAACAATTTTCTTCATGCTCTGGTATAACTGCTTTGTTGGATAAATATTGAACTGCTCGTCTGCGCCGTCACAGTGAATCAAAAACGTTTATAATCGCATCCCGCATTCCCGTATCGGATAACATGGTTGTGGTAAAACCTTTCAAAGGGATAACTTACAACAGTGAGAAGATAGGGAATCTCGATGATGTCATGGCACCACCTTATGACATAATATCTCCGGAGATGCAGGAAGAGCTTTACAGAAAAAACGAGTACAACGTTGTGAGGTTGATTCTCGGTAAGATTTATCCAGATGATGACGAAAAGAACAACAGATACACCAGAGCCAAGGAATTTTTCGAGAAATGGCTGAATGAAGGGATACTCGTAGAATCCGATGAGGAAGCAATCTACCCCTACAAGGTTGAGTATGAATGCGATGGCGAAAACAAGGTGATGAGTGGCTTCTTTATCCTGCTCAAACTCGACCATAACTATGAGAAGGTAAAGGCTCACGAGAGGACACTTTCAAAACCAAAAGAGGACAGGCTAAAGTTGATGAGAGAAACCAGAGCGAATCTTGAGCCCATCGAACTGCTGTACATGGATGAAAAAGATGAGATAATGAAAAAGATAGATTCCGCTCTCGGTGAACCCATCATAGATGTGCTCGGATACGATGGCTTCAGACACAAATTGTGGAAGATTTCAGATGGAGAAATCATAGAGTTTGTCAAGGATAAACTGTCGGACGAAATCCTCTATATCGCGGATGGACATCACAGGTATCAGACGGCGATAAATTACGCGGAAGAGGTGGGCGCCGGAGAAGAGAATCCTGAGAACTACATAATGGTTGTTCTTGCAAACATGTTTGACAAGGGATTGACGATACTGCCAACCCACCGGATGATAAGGATGGATATCGATATCAACGAACTCATGGAGAAATGCAAGGAATATTTCGATGTGGAGAGGGTGGAACTCGAGAGAGAGCTCTCGCCTGTGGAGATAGGCAAAAGATTGAGCGAGATGATAAAGACAGATAAGGAGCATAAGTTTGCGGTTTATCACAGAGATGGAACATATATCCTCACCTTGAAGGATGAGAGCGTGATGGATGAGCTTGCGCCGGATAGGTCAAAGGCATGGAGGACTCTCGATGTTTCGATTCTCCATAAGATTGTGATAGAAAAACTGATGGGCATCACCGATAAAAACCTGGAGGACCACGTGAAGTATACCAGAGATACCAAAGAGGCGATTGAGGTTGTGAACGGTGGCAAATTCGATATGTCATTTATACTGAATCCCACAAAGATCGAGGAGATAAAAGAGATCGCGAGTGCTGGAGAACACATGCCCCAGAAATCGACCTACTTCCTGCCGAAGCTTCTGTCGGGTCTGGTCATGAGAAAGTTCCACTAGTTGCAGTTTATTCTGCTCACTCAGAGGATGAACACATCAGGCTAATCCCTGATTCCTTCCTTGGTTATGGAAAAGACCACCTCACCCTCGGGAAGATGAGGAGAATCTATCAACCTTGCTATTCTCTTATCCCCTCTACTCTTTCTGAGATAGACCCTGAATGTCGCGGTATGACCGACGATATGTCCTCCTATAGGTCTGGTCGGATCGCCAAATAAGGCATCGGGTTTTGCCGAAACCTGATTGGTTACGCAAACCACTCCATCGTTGAGGTCGCTCCATCTCAGTAAATCGTGCATGTGTTTGTTCAGTTTCTGCTGTCTATCAGCGAGAGCCCCTCTTCCAACGTATTCTGCCCTGAAGTGGGCGGTGAGGGAATCAACGATGAGAAGTTTTGCGGGCACTTCTTTTGAGAGTTCTTTTACCTTTTCAACCAGGAGCATCTGATGGCTCGAATTGAAGGCTCTTGCAACATGTATCCTTTTCAACGTTTCCTTCGGGTCAAGTCCCATGGCTTTTGCCATCTGTGTTATTCTCTCTGGTCTGAAGGTGTTCTCCGTATCTATGTAAAAGGCATGTCCATCGAGACCGCCTTTTTCTTCGGGTAATTGAACGTTCACACACAGCTGATGGGCTATCTGGGTTTTTCCAGAGCCAAACTCGCCAAAGAACTCCGTTATCGCCTGCGTTTCCAGTCCGCCGCCGAGCAATTGATCGAGGGATTTCGACCCCGTCGTGAGATGCCTTAATCTGGACCTCCTCTCGAAGATAACATCCCCCGTCTCGAAATCGCCAACATCTGCCATCTTTCTGGCGGCGATGATGATTTTTGCTGCCGTGCTCTCTCCTATCTCGGCCGCATCTGCTAACTCTTTTGGAGACGCAACGGCTATAGAGAGAATATCGTCAAAGCCCGCATCCCTGAGTTTCTCCGCTGTGGCGGGACCAACGCCTGGTAAATTTTCTATGGTTACCTCTTCCTCCACCATAAATCTCAATCGAAGAATAGATTTAGACTTATTAATCTTTGGTGAAACGTTCATTCTGGCATACTCACCGCGATTCTGCCTGCAGGAGCCACTTCCATATGGGTACCATCTCTATATCTCTGTGATTGATTCTTAACCTCTCCTCGGTGTTCGCTGTGAGAAGGAGTAACTTATCCACAGATAACTCCTCAGCCGCTGATAGTATGGCTCTTATCTCTCTATCCCTGGTTCTTCTATTTCCTACATCCCATGTAACCTGAATCAGCTGCAGTGGTTTTCTGTTTTCTACTATGACAAAATCTACCTCCCTCCCCATCCTGTCTTTCCAGTAAAATACGCTGTTATCCCCGTATCTGTGGAATAATTCTGTAGCCACAACATTTTCAGCGAGTCTACCCAGATTTTCTGACATCCTGAAGGCTACCGCATTTATGAGACCTGTATCAACACAGTACACCTTTTTGGGATACTGCATATGATCCTTCACTTTATATGAAAATATGGGCACAAACTGGAACAGCAAACTTTCCTGAAGATAATGCAGATACTCATTAACCGTGACTGGGGAAATCTTTACACCCGTACTTTTCAGAATGTTTACAACCTTCTGCACACTGCTCATGGCAGAGATACTTTGAAGCAATATTACAACGCTTGATTTGAGTTCATGAATCTTTCTTAAACTGTATCTTGCTGCTATATCCCTTGTTACTATCGACTCAAAAAGTTCTTTCAGGAATTCTCTGCGCATCTCCCTGTCTTTCGTAAGCACCACGGTAGGGAATCCGCCATATTCCAAGTACTCCATAAACGCGTTCTCCACCTCCCTCCTTCTTATATCAATGTTTTCTGTGGAAACATCCCTGAATCTGAGATATTCGATGAAGCTCAGAGGATATACCCTTATGTCGATATATCTCCCCGTGAGTATATGTGATAGTTCTACACTCATTATCTTGGATGATGACCCCGTAACTATGATTCTGGTGTCTTCATTCTTCTCCATCATCGCCCTAACCCATCTCTCCCATCCGGGTAGATTCTGTACTTCATCAAGTACCATGACTGTTTCATCTCCAGGGTTAAGATAATGTCTGTATGTATCGTATAAGTCCTGGAGAAAATCCGTGGATAAATACGGCTGGAGAGAAGGGTCTTCAAGGTTGATATAGAGGGTCTGTTCCTTTCTCATACCCCGCTCTATCAGTCTCCGGAGAACCTGTCTGCATATGTAGGTTTTACCTGCCCGTCTAACACCCGTCACCGATACCACTATGCTGGGTATGGAGAATGCCCTCAGGATTTTCTCCACATAAATGTCACGCCATATGCCGGTATCCACCTCTCTACCCCAGAAATTGTATGGTGCAATGATTTCAAGATACTCACGGCGTAACATACAGTATAGTATATGATTTTATACGATAAATAGTTTACTATACTGTATGATTTTAGGAATTTGATATACAGAGAAGTGGTTCCTGTATGAGACCATGAATGGAAGGTCAGGCGGCAAAGAAGATAGAAAAGCGTACATTGAGATTCGGATTCACAAAAAGGGACACAAGATCAATAAAACGCGATTTTTTCAGGCTTATTAAATGGGCCCGCTGGGATTTGAACCCAAGTCTATGGCTCCCGAAGCCACAAGGATACCAAGCTACCCCACGGGCCCTGAAAGAGGGAAGAACAGATGATTTTAAAACCCTTATCCTATCAGTTTTTCGAGTTCCTTAAACTTATTCTCCAGAATTTCGGCAGCTTTCATGATCAGCGTCTTTGCATCGAGAGAGCCATCTGTCTCGTAAGTGAATATGAACTTTGTTTCGTCGCCCCTCACCCGAATAGCTCCCTCCTCCACTACTTCCACGCATGATTTGCAGAGGGTGCATTTCTCGACATCCTTGACGACGAGTTTTCCTTCCTTTTCTTCCAGAATTTTCTTTGGACAGATCTCTATCGCTTTTTTGATGCCGTCCTCATCGAGTTTATCCTGATTTATCTCTATAATTGGATAGTATTTGTATCCGGGCGCAACCACGGCCTGCCACTTTGCGTGGTCTTTACCTTTTCCAAGTATCGCCTCCGCCTCGAGAATGAGTTTCTGTCCCTCAAAAAGCTCCACTATTGGGATATTTGGATCTATTACCCTCCATTTCTCATCTTCTGGCTGTAAATCTCCAGAATAAACCATCCCCGGCTCCTCTCTGCTCAGAGTATACCTGACCGTGCAGTTGGGACAACCTTCTCCATTGCATGTACACTCTTCTCTCGGAACGAGGAGATCAAGATCTGTTGGAAGTGGTATCATTCCAAGCCTGTGGGCAATAATCTCATCAAAAAGAGGCGAACTGTTCTCATAAAATATAACATCCTCTATAGCAAGCTTCGGCACCTCTCTGAGCATGGCTCTTCTGAGAGCATTCACAAAGTATGGCGATGTATCTGATATAATGAGTCTTGCCTCTCTCTCTTTTATATCTGCGGATTCGATTTTAACCAA
>Ga0190304_1000604_pt1 | contig 16717 bp, 22 predicted proteins | sample 48700712_MG_FD_161670 | JGI IMG/M metagenome (GOLD analysis project Ga0190304, IMG submission 161670) | Hydrothermal vent sediment bacterial communities from Southern Trench, Guaymas Basin, Mexico - 4870-07-1--2_MG | ecosystem: Environmental > Aquatic > Marine > Hydrothermal vents > Sediment ...
GCCTGGGCCTGGGCGATTTGCGCCTCCAGGAGGGCGGTGTCGAGCTTGACCAGCACCTGCCCCTCCTCCACCTCGTCGCCCTCATCGGCCAGGACCTCCACGATGCGCCCCCCCAGCTCGGCAACCACACTTACCTCCTCCGCTTCGATGAAGCCTGAGGCGGAGATTCCTTCAGGGGCTTTCGCCGGCTGCAGCTCCAACTCCACCAGCGGTTGATTCAGGGCCTCAGGATGGGAGCTGAGATACCACCAGCCGGCCCCACCGGCAGCGATGAGCAGCAATAGGATCAGCGCAACCCACAACCGTTTGCCCATCTTCCCTCCTTACATCCCTCCTACGAATTCCCATGAGCCTCCAAGAGCTCGTGGGAACTCGTGGGCGCTCCTGATTTCGGGGGAGATTCTTTGACGCTGGATATGAACACGTCCTCCAGGGAAGGGGCGATGATGTCCATGCTCCTCACTTCCACCCCCCTCCCCTGTAGGATTTCACTGATGACCGACTTGTGTGCCTCCATGTTCTCGGCTACCACGTGGATGAGGGCTCCGTAGAGGCTCACCTCAAGCAGAGGCAGTCGTCCTTGGCTGCTTGCCTCCCGCAGGGCAGCGATGGCCACCTCAGGGCGGGAGCAATCAATTTCCAGCACCTGCCCCTTCATCCTGGTCTCCTTGATGCTCCCTGGCGACCCGTAGGCAACGATGCGCCCATTGTGGATGAAGGCCAGGCTGTGACAGTTCTCCGCCTCGTCCATGTAATGGGTGGTGACAAAGATGGTAGTACCCCCCTTGGCCAACCGATAAAGCAGGTCCCAGAAGGCACGCCGGGAGATGGGGTCCACCCCTGCCGTGGGCTCGTCCAGGAAGAGCATCTCCGGCTCGTGCAGGATGGCCGCGCCCAGGGCCAGGCGCTGCTTCCAACCTCCGGATAGATTCCCGGCCAGCTCCCTCTCACGCCCCACGAGGCCCGCCATCTCCAGCGCAAAAGCCTTCCGCTCCTCGAGGCGCTTGCCCCTGACCCCGTAGATTCGGCCATAGAAGTCGAGGTTCTCGCTGACAGTGAGGTCGTGGTAGAGGCTGAAGCGCTGGGACATGTAGCCGATGCGTTTCTTGATCTCCTCCGATTGGCGCACGATGTCGAAGCCCAGCACGGTGGCCTTGCCTGAGGTCGGCCGCAGCAGACCCAGGAGCATCCTAATGGTGGTGGTCTTTCCCGCCCCGTTAGGTCCCAGAAAGCCGAAAATCTCGCCCCGCCTGATGGTAAAGCTGACGTGGTCCACGGCGGTGAAATCGCCGAATTTTTTGGTCAGCTCCTCGGCCACAACGGCCATCGAGTTTTCCCGATCATCCATAGGGACCCATCCCTCGTCGCTTCACGCCTTACAACGTGGGTTTCTCAGCGAGCCGGCGGCGGATGAGGGAGATAAACGCCTCCTCCATTCGAGGCCTGGTCTGGCGAATCCCTTCTACGGCGATGCCCTGGGCAAGCAGCCCAGCCTCGACCTGCGGCATCCTCTTGGCCGCATCATCCACAAAGATGTGCAACAAATCCCCGTAGGTCTGAACCTCCTGCACACCGTCCATCTCGGCGGCGATCTCCCGCGCTCGCCAGACATCGCTGGGCCGAAGCTCGATCAACTCGCCCGTCACCAGGCCCTTGATATTGTCCGGCTCATCGCAGACGATAAGCTGCCCTTCAAACATCAATCCCACCCTGGAGCAGCGCTCCGCCTCATCCATGTAAGGGGTGCTGATGAGGATGGTCACCCCCGCGAGGTGCAGCTCGGAAATGATGTCCCAGAACTCCCGCCGCGAGACGGGGTCAACCCCGGTGGTGGGCTCGTCTAGGAGGAGTATCTGGGGGCGGTGGATAAGGGTGCAAGCCAGGGCGAGTTTCTTCTGCATCCCTCCGGATAGCTGGGCCGCCCGGCGATTTTTGAACTCGGCGAGGCGAGCGAATTCGAGAAGCCTCTCGATCCTTCGCCGCCTCTCTTCGCCCCGCACATCGAAGATATCGGCGAAGAAGGTGAGGTTCTCCATTACGGTGAGGTCCCCGTAGAGGCTGAAGTGCTGGGGCATGTAGCCGATGATCCTCTTTATCTCCTCGGCCTGCCTCACCGTGTCGTAGCCGGCCACCCTCGCCCACCCCTTGGTGGGGTTCATGATGGCTGCCAGCATGCGGATGGTGGTGGTCTTGCCCGCCCCATCGGGTCCCACCAGGCCGAAGATTTCCTCCCTGCGGACGGCAAGGTTTAGGCCGGCCACGGCGAGGGTGCGGCCAAAACGTTTGGTCAGGTTCTCGGTGAGGATGATACTTTCGAATTGCTGCATCGGTTCACCTACCGAAAGACTTCGGCAGTTTCCAAGCGCACAATGGGAAGTACGCGGCTCCTCATGCGCTCCTTTGTCGAATTGAATCAGACAGCAAGAGCGCATCCGCCGCGAATCGCGTGCCAGACGCGCTCAGCCGAATTCATCCTGCAAATTGCGGAGACAACCGTTCCGCAGCTTGAGCAGGAGCATAGCGCAGCCACGCTCCTGCTAGGCGCCGTTAAGGTCGAGCAGATAACTCAGCAGGATACAGACCACCCCCGCGCCTATCATCTTCAAGCCTGAGAGGATCAGGTTTTCCTTAGATACCTTCCCCAGGAAAGCCCCCAAGGCGAAAAGGGTGGCTAATGCCAACCCCAAAGAAAGGCCGTAGCTGAGGGTGATATCCGCCAGGAAAGCGGCGAAGAAGAACGGCAAAAGCACCACCAACGCCGAAACGAACGGGGATAGACCATCTATCAAGGCCACGATGACCACTGCCGCCCGCGAGGCTTGGCCGATCTTGGTTCTGCTAAGGTCGGTCAGGGTGTGGTTCTCCAGGATGTCCAGGCTTCGTCTGCGCTCGGCGGATTCCGTTAGGTAGGCCCCCCACAGCCCGGAAACGCCCATAGCCACGCAGGTGGATAGCCCGGTGGAGATCACCACGCTAGGGGTGCGAACGCCCGCGGTGTAGTTGCCCATCAGGACGCCGATGATGGTCAACACTCCGTCGAAGGCGTTCATGGCGAAGTAACGACGTGCGATCTCACCTATGCCGGCGATGTCGCTGTATTCTTTGAACCTTTCCAATGTGCGATTCAGGAATCTCATTTACAGGCTAGCTATCTCAAGGCGTCCTGAGGGGTTTCCGCATCCTCGATGATCATCTTGCCCGCCACCACCTCGTCTATGGAGTGCACAGCGCCGCCGTTCTCTTGGATCACCTGTTCCACTTTCTCATAGCGGAGATCGCCTCCCTCGATGGTGATTTTGGCGTTCTCCACCTTCCGATCAATTTCGTAGATGCTGATGTTGACCGCCTCGACCCCCGGCAACTCGCTCAAATGCCCAGCGAGCTCCACGATGGTGGGCTCATGAGGCTTCAAAACATCAAGCACCAATCGTCTGATTTTACCCATGGTCTTGTTTCACTCTCCTTTTTGTCTTTAATCGCCTTCCGGCGAGATTCCCTGCCCCTCGCCGGCAGCCTTAGGTGCGGGCTCCCGTTCGATCTTGCGGGCGAAGATGAGGTAACCGGTATGAGCTACCATGCGATCCATAGGCCGCAAGCGAGCGGGGACAGCCTTGTAGGGGCGTAGAAGCAGTTCTTCCACCTCGATGGCGTCGAAGCCATAACTGGGAAGGGCGCCGATCAACTGCACGACCTGATTGGCCGTGGGCAGGAGGGCCCCAAAGAAGCCGCCGCCCTTGAGGGCCGCGTAGGCCTGGGCAAGGTAGAGCCAAGGTGTGCGCAGGTCGAGGAAGAGGGCGTCGACGCCTACCTCGTCGAACCCCTCCTCGATGTCCCGCTCCTTCAGCTCCACGAAGGGCAATAGCCCCAGCCTGTCCAGGTTCTTGGCGGCCAACCTTAGTATATCAGGCCTTGCTTCATAAGAGTAGACCTGCCCCGTGGGCATCACCGCCCGAGCCAGGGCCAAGGTCAATCCTCCGCTGCCAGTACCAGCCTCCACCACTCGGCTGCCGGGCTTTATGTTCATCTTCAACAGCACGTAGCCGATGTCCTTGGGATACATGATCTGAGTGGTGCGCTCAAGGCCCAAAATCAGATCGTGAGTGGAGGGCTCCAGGACGAGGAAGGGGTAGTCCAGGTGGGATCTGATCTCCCGGCCCAAAGGCCGACCGAGAATGTCGTCGTGGTACACCACACCTCGATGGGTCTGGAGTTGGGCACCGGGGGTCAGCCGCACGATAAAGCGCTTTCTATCCTTGCCGATCAGGAGCACCAGATCGTTTTCCTTGGCTACGTTCGTCTGTCCAGTCATATTATAAGGGCCTTTCAACTATATTATAATCCACGGCTACTTAAAATGCAACTGGGGCTCGCGCCTCGTGCATCCCAACCCTCTGGCCTTGCAGGTGACAGTCACCTCTACGAATTATACAAGGGTCTTGCAAGTGACAGATGGCCGGTCATAGGGAGATTTGTCCAAAAATGCTCAAAGGGACTTGACATTTCCCAATTTTGGTGCTAGAATGTATGCAAGAAGGTTCTTTAACAATAGATCGGGGGTCAACAAGGCCCCTTTTGCCCGCCCACTTCAAGGGCGAAGGAGCCGTCAATTTGCCCCTGGCGACATAGGACCGGCTCATTGCTGTTTGTCCAGGGAGAAGGTCACGCGGAAAGGGGGTGATCGAAAGCGATATAAGCGACGGGAAAGCCCGGCTCAGCCCCAACGAGCTTGTAGATTGGAAATCGCGTTGGAGGATGAGCAGCCTTCACGGAGAGCGAAAGAGCTCTAGCGCGAAGGCCATGCACAAAGGAGGTAATCATGACTCCCTTTTGGTTTGTTGTAATCGCGCTGGTTGCCTATGCTATCGCTTATCTCTGGTACGGCAGGCGGTACGAGCGGGAGATCTGGCAGCCGGACCCCAAGAGGACAACCCCGGCCCACATGTACATGGACGGGGTGGAGTTCTTCCCCTCCAGCCGATACGTCCTTTGGGGCTACCAGTTCAAGTCCATCGCCGCTCTGGGGCCCATCCTCGGCCCCTTCATCGGCGTCACCTACGGATGGCTCCCGGCGTTGATCTGGATCATCCTAGGCAACTTCTTCATCGGCTGGGTCCACGACTACAGCGCCATCATGCTCACCGTCCGCAATGAAGGAAAGTCCATGGGCCCCATCTCCTACGAGCTGCTCGGTCCGGCGGGAAGGAACACCCTGCTGGGATTCCTCCTCTTCTACTTGCTGCTGATCTCGGCGGTGTTCATCTACCTGGTCTCCCTCTTCTGGAACATCTTCCCCACCACCTTCATGGCCACGTTGGGGGTGATCGTCACCGGGATCATCGTGGGCCAGTTGATTTACAGAGCTAAGATGAGCATCGTCCCCGTCACCATCATCGCTATCGTCCTGGTGATCGCCAGTATCTTCTTGGGGATGGCCGTGCCCATGCCTAAGAACTTCCTGGGGGCTTGGACGGTGCCCTTCTGGGCGGCGGTGATGTGTGTCTTCCTGTACTTTGGGGCAGTGCTCCCCATGCCCACTTTCGCCCAGCCTACCATCTACGTGGCCTTCTTCCCCGCCTTTGCAGGCGTTATCCTGATCATCCTCGGGGCTTTGCTCTCGCCCATAACGGGGGTGCGCCTGTTGCAGCCGGCTTTCACCTCTGTCTTCCCTAAGGGAATGGCGGGGCCGGGGCCGATATGGCCGATATTGACCGTTTCCATCGCCTGTGGCGCCATCTCCGGCTGGCACAGCCTGGTGGGGACCTCCACCACGGGCAAGCAGTTGGACATCGAGACCGATGCCTACCCCGTGGGGGCGGGGGCCATGTTGACCGAGGGCCTGCTGGCTCTGGCTTCCCTGGCCGCCTACATGGTGTGCACGCCGGACATCATCGCTAAGGGCAAGGTGGGGGCCTTTGTCGCAGGGGCGACGAAGCTCACCTCAGCCTATCTCGGCAACGAGGTTTTCTTCACCACCTTCTTCGGCCTCTTCCTGGCCATCTATGCCTTAACCGTGCAGATCCTGGTGACCAGGTTCATGAGGATGTTCTTCGCCGAGATGTTCCCCGACACCATTTGGGCTAACATGCACGTGGCCACGATCATCAGCCTTATCGTCGCCTGGCTCTTCGCCGTGTCAGGAAGCTGGATCAACCTCTGGCTATATTTCGGAGGAAGCAACCAGCTCCTGGCCGGGATGGCCCTCATGTTGGTCACCATCTATCTGGCCAGACAGAAGCGTAGCACCAGCTACACCTTAGGCCCGGCCATCTTCATGCTCGTCACCACCCTGGCTGCCCTGATCTGGGAGACATGGGTCTTCATAAGGGCCTTCATCGTCGGCAAGCCGCTGGTGAAGCCTCCGCTGGATAAGATCGCCTATCCAACGCTGGCCTTCGCCCTCAACGGCCTCTTCGTCATCGTGGGCGTGGTGCTCTTCATCCTGGGCATCAGGATGACGATAATGGCTTGGCGGCGCTATCAGGAGGCTAAGGCGGCTTAGGCAACGATTCGGTCAACCTTGGGAGGGCAGCTAAGGGCTGCCCTCCCAAAGGCGCGGTTTTTTTCTTGTTGTGCTTGTATGCTGAGAATGCACAGTTTGAACCCCACACTTTGGTGTGGGGCATTTAGCGAAAGTGGAGGGTAGATTCGATGGCGGAAGAAAAAAAGAAAGAAAGCATAGGGACGATCATCAAGGGCGTCCTGTACGGAATGGCTTCGCACGGCCAGGTTACGGCCGCCCTCAGGACAAGGATGTACCTTGAGCATCTGTTCATGTTCATGACTCTGGGGGACATGCTAGGCGTCCCCGTCCTGCCACCCTACTACTCGCTGCGCCTTCTGCCTTATGCCGTCCCCAACATCAAATCGTGGAAGAGGCGCGTTTTCAAAGAGAGAGACTTCACTGACGTCATCTACTAACGGGTGGATTTGCAAAGCTGGCCACTCAAGGGGATCGGAGAATCGGCAGATCACAATGGGTAGAGGAATTGGCATTCTTTTGCGCCACAAGGGCGTTGGAGAATGCGCCATTCCTCGATGCCAATGTGCTGCTCCAATTGCTCAGTTTTGTTTCGGTTTGGAGAACCAGATGAGCTTGAAGAAGAAGGCAAAGGAGTTTTTGTGGGGCCTTTTCCTCTATGACTTTTACTTGGATGCTGTACGGACAAAGACCAGGTACAAAGATGCGGTGAATTTGTTCCTCTTGGGCCAATTTTTGGGCCTTCCCTTGATGAACTCCAGCATCTCCTTGAGGCTTTTGCCTTACCTCTTCCCTGAGCTCAGCGATTGGAAGAAAAGGCAGTTGAAGGAGAAAGAGATCATCGAGTTAGCGCCAGATACCACTTGATCTGAGCCTGGTTCCCAGCGCAGAAGCAAGACGGAACTTCTCCGGTCCGTCGCGTTTTGAGCAAGCCTAACAATAGGCTTCATTAATTTTGAGGGGGTTTGTCAACAATGAGAGGACTTTCCGATTTCTTCGCCCAAAAAGGAGATACAGAGATCGTCATCTTCGCCGGCAAAGGAGGGTTGGGCAAAACTACCTGTAGTGCCGCCCTGGCTTATCACATGGCCACAAAGGAGGGGAAACGCACCCTCTGCTTCTCCACCGACCCCCAGGCCTCCCTTTCCGACATCTTCGAGAGCGACTTCTTCGGCAAGGGGGTCATCGAGGTGGTGCCCAATCTCTACGTGATAGAGATAGATGCCGATAAGCGTGTCGCGGACTATCAGCAGGAGGTCAAACAGAGGATCTTGGATATGTATGGCCTGGACGAATTGCCGGAGGAGATAGATGAGTACATTGATGCCACAGCCTCCGAGCCAGCCATGTATGAATCCGCCACCTACGACGCCATGGCGGAGCTTGTAGCGGCCAAGGAGTATGACCTCTACATCTTCGACATGCCCCCCTTCGGTCATGGGGTGAGGATGGTGGCCATGGCCGAGATCCTCTCCAAGTGGGTTGATAAGATCACCGAGGCCAGGGAGAAGGCGCAGGAGTACGAGGCTGTGGCAGCCACCCTCAAGGGCACCAAAGCCAGCGAGGATGAGGTACTGAGAGAGCTCCTGGACATCCGAAGCAAGATCAAGGCCTTCACAGACCTCATCACTGACAAGAAGAGGACCGCCTTCTTCATGGTCTTAACTCCTGAGAAGATGTCCATTCTGGACACAGAGAGAGCTCTCAAGATGTTCGAGGCCTTAGACATCGGGATGTCTGGCCTGATTGTGAACATGATATACCCTCAGGAGCTGCTGGAGAAGACGACCACGAGCAATCTCCTGCGCAGCAGGATCGAGATGCAGCGGAAGTATGTCGAGACCATAAAGCAGAAATTTGCTGGCCAAATCGTCTGCGCCCTGCCCATGTATCCCAGGGAGCCTAAAGGCCTGGACATGATCGCTCAGGTGGCGGACGATTTGATGCAGCCGAAGATAACCCTTTAATTTAAGGAGGCATGGATGCTTCTAAGTGAACTGCTCGATACACGGCCGGATCTCAAATTCATCTTCACCGGTGGAAAGGGCGGGGTGGGGAAGACCACCGCTGCTGTGGGGCTGGCTTATCACTTTGCCTCCGAGGGCAAGAAAACATTGGTGGCCTCGTTAAACCCCGTCCACTCCCTCTCCAGCGTCTTTGGCCAAGACCTCGCCGGCGGGAAGACGAAAGAGGTGATGGATAATCTCTACGCGGTAGAGGTCGAGACCCAGGATGTCGTGGAGCGCTACCGGCAGAACATTGCCCAGCGGGTCAAAGACTTTCTTAAATGGGCCGACATCCCGGTAAAGGCGGGCCCCTTCATTGATATTGCCGTCACCAACCCGGCTTTTGAGGAGTCGGCCATGTTCGACAAGATGACGGACATCATGCTCACCGAGGGACAGGACTACGACGTCCTGGTTTTCGACACGGCTGCGGTGGCCAATGCCATCAGGCTAATCGGCCTGAGCAAAATCTACGGGCTTTGGCTGAACCGCATGATCGAAAGTCGCAAAGAAGCCCTCTCGCTCAGGGTGTCGCTCTCCTTCAGAAAGGAAAAGGTGATGGAGGAGGTGAAGAAAGACCCCATGATGGCCGACCTTCTCGCTATGAATGAGAAGTTTAAACAGGTCAAGACCATGCTCGTTGACCCTGGGAAAACGGCCTTTTTCTTCATCACCCTCCCCCTGGCCCTCCCCATCGCTGTGGTAAAGAGGTTCATCAGGATGGTTCAAGCGTACGACATCCCCGTCGGTGGGGTGATCGTCAACCAGGTGCTGCGGAAAGAGACGGTCGAGGCTAACGCCGAGGACGAATATCTACAGAACAAATATCGCGAGCAAATCGGCTACATGAGGACCATCAAGCAGGACCTGGGCGAGCTTACGCGGGCCTTCATCCCCCTCTATCCCCAGGAGGTGGCAAGCTTGGACACGGTGGCCAAGGTCTCTGAAGACCTGTTCCAATACATACCTGCTTTCTGGGAGGAGCTCTAGGTGATAGAGGCCGAGACTAGGGATCACCTAATAGCGGCTTCCAACTTCCTGTTCGGCGTCGCCAATTTTTTAACCCTGACCCTCCCTGAACCCTGGAGGCTTGGGAGGGGGATATCGCCCCCCGAAGTGAATTCCTACACTCGGCGGGGCGATTTGCTATGGGTCACCTCCGGCCGGACGAGCCACATCGTCTTCGATGAAGATAGGAAGATTGGCCTTGAACTTTTGGTGAGCATCTCCAAGGGGAAGAGGGGGGAGTTTAAACCTCGGATCGGCGTGGTGAGCGCCCAGGGGGTAACGCATGCGGGAGGGCACGAGGCCGCTTACGTGTTGGGGGAAACTAAGGTAGGACTGTTCAAGAAAAGGACGATCAAAATCCTCCAGTTGTCCTTTTACTGCGACAAAACGGAGAGGACGATAACCCTGACCCTAACCGGGGATTGCGCGGAGGATGACCTCATCCAAATTCTAGAGGTCATCCCCCGACTTGAATGCCACTAGCCAGGGGTCGAGCTAGCTCGGCTGACTGGCCCTGATCACCTGCTCCAAAAGCGTGAAAACAGCCTCGGCCTCCATTCCCTCCAGCCCTGGAAGGGAGAGATTGGCCAGAAGGTGAGGTGATTGCTTTCTCAAGGAGAGCCTCAGGACGTGAGGGGCACACTCGCGCAGCAAGGGGGTCAGCTTCTCGACCAAGGGAGCCACTTCCCCGTCCTTTAGAATCACTATCAGATCGGTGTCCTCCAGCTTTCCCTTCGCCCAAGTCCCCTCCTCAACGGCCTTGAGGATCTTCTTGGTGATCCTGCCCTTCCTAGGCACGATCTCCAGCTCGGCTTTTGGCCTGGTTCGCAAATCGGCCTTAAAGCTCATCATGTCCCTTCGGCCCCGGAGGCGATTGAAAAGCCAGAGCAAGAGCACTTCCCTGGGTTCCAAAAGGACCATCATCTCTATCTTCTTGAACGGGCGTTTTGGCCCTTTCACGCTCACTTGAAAACCTGACGTCCTTCCCAGCCAACGCATGGTGGCCCGGCCGCCAAGTTTTTGAACACCCTCCCTGACCCACCTCAAGAGGTTTAACGCCCGCCTGCGGTTAAGCCATGATCCCGCCACGTACCAGATAACAAGCAGGATGGAGAGGGCGATCACCGCCTGAGTTAAAATTCCAGACATGTCTACTCCTTTCCAGCTCAATCGAGCATTTTGGCCCTAGTTTAGCAGAAGATCGCCTCACTGTCAACTCGAAGCCGACGCGAAAGGAGGAAAAGCCCATGGGTGAATTAAGGACCGTCGCCGAGTTGATGGTCATCTCAGCTCGCACTGCACCCAAGTCGAAGGGCGAGGACTTCGTCGTCACCGAAATCGTGGAAGGAGAAGACCTGCAGCGCTTAGCAGAAGCCATGATCGCTTTTGGCCAGCGGACGGGAAAGGCCAACTTTGACCGCGATGCCGAGTGCGTGCGTCGCTCCAGCGCTGTGGTGCTTATCGGTATCAAAGATGCTAAGCCGCTGGAGGGCCTCAACTGTGGGGCCTGTGGCGCGGCCCAATGCATCAAGCCCAACACCTTCGAGGGCGAGTTCAAGGGACCTCAATGCGCTCTTCGCCTCCTGGATATGGGCATCGCCCTAGGCTCCGCTGTGAAGACAGCCAGTCTCCTTAACGTGGACAACCGCATCATGTATCGGGCGGGCGTGGTGGCACGGGAGATAGGTCTCATTGACGCCGACTTCGTGATGGGCATCCCCATCTCGGCTACAGGCAAAAACATCTACTTTGACAGGTGAAGGATATGGGTGACCGCTACGAAATGCGTCTGGCTGGCGCGGGGGGGCAGGGGATGATCCTGGCGGGGTTGATCTTGGCCGAGGCAGCAGCCCTCTATGAGGGCAAAAACGTCGCCCAGGCTCAATCCTACGGCCCTGAGGCACGCGGCGGAGCCAGCCGGTCGGAGGTGGTCATCTCCGAGAGCGAGATTGATTATCCCAGGGTCACCAGCGCTGATCTGCTCCTATGCATGAGCCAAGAAGCCTGCGACAAATACGCCCATGCATTGAAGGAAGATGGCCTTCTGATCGTTGATTCCGTCAACGTGAGTCGCGTACCTGCCCCACGGGCCCTGCGCGTGCCCATCACCAAGATCGCTGAGGAAGCCACCGGACGGCGTCTCGCGGCCAACATGGTCGCCTTAGGATTGATCGTCGGGCTGACAGGAGTGGTCTCCAGAAAAGCCATCGAGACTATCGTTGCTGCCCGCGCCCCTGAGGGCACGAAAGAGATGAACTTGAAGGCCCTAGCAGCGGGCTTTGAGAAAGCAGAGGAGATCAGGCGAGGGAGGTGAAAGGGGGGAAATCTTGGGTGCTGTTCCTGGCCTTCCCACCCATCTGGATTTGACCCCCTACGCCGGGCGTTGGGTGGCCATCGTGCGGGGCCGGGTGGCCGGGGTGGGCCTTTCGGCTGAGGATGCTCGCCGCCTGGCCAAACGCAATCGGCCGAAGGAGGAGGCGGCGGTGATCTTCGTCCCCTCCGAAAGCCCGCACGGGGACGGCGACCTTGATCCGCCCCCTACGCCAGCGGATCGCAACGCATAACCTGCTCGCTACAGATTGCGGGTGCGAAGTCTCCAACTTTGCAAGCACGCTTTAAAGGGCTATCCTCGCTCCATTCTGGCGGCGAGGACGCCGCCCAGAGCTTGTTCTTGCGGCGTACTGAATCCCCGACTGTCGCAAGACTCCCCGGCAAAAATACAGGGCTTTTCAAAGAATTGACCCAGGTGACAGTCACCCTCGATCTGCCGGTGAGAAAGACACTCAGGGAGCCGTATCTTGCCATCTTTTGCGAGCCTCCCGTGCCGAAAAGGTGACTGTCACCTGGCCTGCGTTGAAACTCTGAAAAGCCCTGGCAAAAATAAGAAAGGGGCTACAGAGCTTGGCTCTGTAGCCCTTTTCTGCTCTCTAAGCCTTTCAGACGTCGCCACTGACCGGCGGTGTCGGCGTGGGAGGAATAGGCGTGGGGGTGGGTGTCGGCGGGATAGGCGTAGGCGTATCGGTTGGTGTTGGCGTAGGCGTGTCAGTGGGCGTAGGAGTGGGCGTTAGGGTGGGCGTCTGGGTAGGCGTAGGCGTGTTAGTGGGTGGGGGCGGAGGGGGCTTGGGCGTGTTAGTCGGCTTGGGTGTGTTGGTGGGCGGGGGCGTGTTGGTAGGCGCTACTACAGGCCCAGGCAAGCCTGCGGGTGTAGGCGTATAGGTGGGCACGGGCGTCTCGGTTGGAGTAGCCGTCTCGGTAGGCGTGGGCGATGCCACTTCCTCCGATGCAGGGGCAATCGGCGTAGGGGTGTAAGTGGGCAAAGTGATGGAGATAACGGTAATAACATCTGTGGGATAGGCTGGGGTCTGAAAAGACCCCTGTGACACCGAAGCGGGCGTGCTCGAAACAAAGGGCCATGACCTCGCTGCAAAGACAACCAACGCCACCAGAACAATGGCAGCGGGGAGCGCCCAAGCCCAACCACGCCATCGGCGGAGAAAACTGGCCCACCTACCTTGCCCTCGTTTTTCCTCAGGAGGATGAGGGGCGGCCAGCACCTCCAGGGGACGAAGTTTCTCAGCGGTCTCGTAGACGATCAACTTGTGATATGAGGAAAGTGCGCGATAAGCCTTGAGCACCTCCTCCTCATCGGGCGATAATTCCTCTCCCATACCGACCTTCTCTATCGAGTGACCCCCACCTTTTCCCTCTTCTCCACGCCTTCATGGGCTTCCTCGGCCACTGAGCTTCGCTGAGCGACCTCGATGTAGCGGAGGCCATCAATCATGTCCAGCAAAGCTCGCTGATGTATGGGCGAAAGGCGGCGATATAGTTCGACGAGCTCCCTTTCCTTGTGATCGAGGGACGACTCCGAAGAGGGAGGAGTGGAAGAGAGGTAACCGGCGGCCCTCAGCAGGTCTTCTTCAGTTGTCTCAAGGCACTTGGCCAGAGCTTTCAGGATCTCACGAGAGGGCAACTGGATCTTATCGCCCTCTATCTGGCTCAGATAGCTTCGGTCTATAACGCACCCCAGCCTGGCCATGCGTGCCACAACCTCTTCCTGGGTTAGGTGTAACATATGTCGCAGTTGAGCGACGCGTTTTCCCATTCCCATTTCCTTTTCCCTCCTTGAGTTACATTATATCACATTTTGTGAGAAAAGTCCAGGGAGATTCGTATACTCTTCGTGAGAATTTTTCACAAATTTAAGGTTGTTATGTAAAAGATGCATTGACAAAATCCCCTTTTGTTGTTATAATTCTTAACAAAATGTGGGGTCAAATAACAATGACTTGGATTGCTACTTTGAACAAGCCCAAGAAGAAAGATAGATACATATCCTTCTTCACGACCAAGGAGCAGGCTGAAAAACTGGAGGAAATCAGCCGCATTGAGGGTATATCTCGTAGCCAACTCATCCGCGAGGCTATTGATTTTTTCTTAATTTCCTATGCGGAAAGATTTGAAAAGGGGAAAGCAACCGAAGTTAAAGCGAAGTGAGAGAAGCCCAATGGGAAGCCCCCCATGATTCAAGGCATATGAGCACCTGCTGCCCTTTGAGTGTTCAAAGCGGCCCCTGTTGGATTAATGGGAAATTCATTGACTTATCCTACACACAAGTTTTTCAAGAGGCTGTTCTCTTCCATCGCCGATCGAGCAGCTTCGATCATCGAAAGCGCCCGCCTGGCCTGGGAGACACGGGAGGATCTGGCCCAAACCACGCGCCTTTACGAGCTAAGCACCGAAATCATCTCCGCTTTGACCCTCGAAGAGGCAGCCGGGTTGGTTATCGAGAAGGTGGTGGAAGCTGCCGGAGCCCACTCGGCGGTAATCAAGCTTTTGGACAAGGATGGCAACCTGGAGTTGGCTCTGGGGCCCAGGGAACCTCCGCCCGAACCCTCAGGCATCACCATGACCGTCTTCAGGACGGGGCGGCCTTTGACGATTTCCAACGTGGAGAAGGCGGGGAGGTGGGTTCCTCCTCACCTGCGCGAGCAAGGGATCAAATCTCTCATCGGTTTGCCTTTGAAAGCGGGAGGACGGACCATTGGGGTGCTCTTTGTTCGCTATGATCGCCCCCACCGCTTCTCCGATAGGGAGATCAAGCTCTTTTCCATCTATGCCAATCAGGCCGCGATGGCCATCGAACGGGCCCGGCTCTACGAGGAGGCGCGCGAGGCGCTTCTCTCCACCATCGCCGCCCTGGTGCAAGCCGCCGAGGCCAAGGATCACTACACTCGCGGCCACTCGGAGCGGGTAACGCTATATGCTATGGCCATAGCTGAGGAGCTTAAGCTCCCCGCCGAGGAGATCGAGGCCCTGCGGCAAGCAGGGCTGCTGCACGACATTGGCAAGATTGCCGTCAGCGATCAGATCTTGCGCAAACCGAACGAATTGAGTCCTGAGGATTGGAAAGCCATACGCTCTCATCCTCAACGCGGCGTGGAGATCATACGCCCTGTGCCCGCCCTGCGTCCACTCATTCCTATCATCTTATATCATCACGAGCGTTACAATGGAAAGGGCTATCCGAAAGGATTAAAAGGCGAGGAGATCCCTTTGGGCGCGCGCATTCTGGCCGTGGCCGATGCTTACGAGGCCATGACGGCGAATCGCCCCTATCGCCCAGCGATGTCTAAAGAGGAAGCCATCGAGCAATTGAAAAAGGAGGCAGGCAAGCAATTTGACCCCAAAGTCGTCGCCGCTTTCCTGCGATTGCTGAGAAAAGGCTTGATCCAATGAAAAAGATAGAGGTGGATGATGAAGGGAAGGATTTTAATCATTGACGATGACCCCAATCTAGTGAGAGTTCTCCAACTGAGCCTGGAAAGAGAGGGTTACGAGGTCGTCAGCGCCACCAACGGAGCTGAGGGTTTGCAGCAGGCTTATAAAACCCAGCCAGACCTGGTCATTTCAGACATAACGATGCCTAAGGTGGACGGGTGGGAAGTCTGCCGCCGCCTGCGAGAAGTATCCGACGTGCCCATCATCCTGCTCACGGCCAAGGCAGGAGAGACGAACGCGGCTAAGGGCCTGGAATTGGGAGCGAACGATTACATCACCAAGCCCTTCAGCATTGGGGAATTGACGGCCAGGGTGCAGGCCCATCTTCGCCATACTAGCTTGCCTTCATCGCAGGAGCCGTCCGTATTCGCTCTGGGAGACTTGGTGGTGGATTTTGCCAGGCAAAAAGTCACGGTGAGGGGGAAGGCCGTGAACCTGACGCCCAGGGAATTTCGCCTCCTCTCCTACTTGGTGCGCAACAGGGGCAAGGTCCTGCCTTATACGACTATCCTGAGCCAGGTTTGGGGACCGGAATACGCCGATGGGGATGGACTCGATTACCTGAGGCTATATATCCGCTATCTCCGTCAGAAGATAGAGGAAAACCCCAGCAAACCTCGATATATCCTCACCGACTGGAATGTGGGCTACTATTTTGCGGGCTAAGTCCCCACGGGATTAGCGGTTAGGCACGAACTTCGCGGACAATTGCCGCTTCAAGGCTCCTGAACAACCGCAGAGTAAAGGTCCGATAAAGGCAAACCCGTCGAAAGACGGGGACGCAAAGCCACGGGTCTAAGGCGCTTTGTCAAAGCTATGACGGCCGGGCTGCCGAAGACCGACAGCGCAAGCGCGAGGTTGATCGGCATGACCGGCCAATCTCGCGCTTTTGTTTTCGCGAGCTCTAAGGAGTGGAAATGTACGGCAGATTCGCCGTGTATTTTTAGAGGATCTCAAGCGGCACTCCATCGAGTGCAAACACCAATGTAAAGGAGTCGAACCATGTACAAGCACGATTTATCCACCAAGGGCAGGGAATCCAATGTCCTGAGCGTTGATGGCTTCACTCTGGACCTGGATAACCGCATGCTCATTATGGACGGCACCGTCCGCAAGCTCACCCCCAAAGAGTGCCGGCTCCTGGCCCTGTTCATACGACATTACGGGCAGGTGCTGACACGCAAATTCCTGATGAAGGAGGTCTGGGAGACCGAGTACATGGATGATACCCGCACCCTGGACGTCCACATCTGCTGGGTGAGGAAGAAGATCGAGGAGGATCCCCACCATCCGCAAAAGCTGTGCACCATCCGCGGCGTCGGCTATCGCTTCGGCATGTGAGAGCCGGCCGTGGCCCACCTCCTGGCTCAGAGGCTAAAAAGAAGGGTTAGGGGGCACGTTTAGGCCCCCTAACCCCCTTGCCCTTCGCAGAGCCCCTTTTACC
>Ga0190304_1000605_pt1 | contig 16713 bp, 14 predicted proteins | sample 48700712_MG_FD_161670 | JGI IMG/M metagenome (GOLD analysis project Ga0190304, IMG submission 161670) | Hydrothermal vent sediment bacterial communities from Southern Trench, Guaymas Basin, Mexico - 4870-07-1--2_MG | ecosystem: Environmental > Aquatic > Marine > Hydrothermal vents > Sediment ...
CCCTTTATCGCACGTGAGAGACTTTCCTTAAAGTATTTCCACCCTGTAATAACAACCCATAACCCGATACCGAGAACCACACATCCATAAAAACAGAAAGCAAGCCATGCTATACCTCCTGTAGTTCTACCCCAGTAATAAGACCACATACTTATACCTGGCGATACAGCTCCTGTCATTACACCAACCGCAGGATATAACCAATATACAATAAAATCAATAACTATCATCGTTAGCAAAACATCAGTAGGCATCAATGAATAAAATGGTATCATATTTAGATCAATGAACCACCAACCCTGTATATGAAAAGGCCTAAAAATAGGCTCTAGGTAAGGTGTTAATGGTATTCTGCCAAATACATGTGTCGCAGGCCAGATAGGGTAGAAATAATTTATTGAAGAGGGAAAAGCCCACAAAGCACCAAGAAGCCATCCTATCCAGAAGTATTTATGCTTCAAAAGAAGAGGCTTAGAATCTTCTTCCTTCTGATACAATTTAATGAGTGTTATACCTGGCATAAATCCTGGGAAGGGAAGCTTATCTATTTCTATAAACTTCTTCCATAACAGTGTAGCACCTAAAATTATTAATCCATCGACTATAATTGCTTGGTAGAATATCCACAAATAAACCACTGGAAGGGCCTGTCCCCATGGAACCGGAGCTCCACCCGTCCATGCACCTGGATCAACAGTATACATCCATCCAGGTATAAGTTTTAAATAGTCTGATTTAAGTGTATTTCCAATAACTAACGAATCCCAAAAAGCAGCCTGCCATCTACACCTCCATATATTTGACATAAAGTAAAGAACTCCCATCAATATACCAAATTCCTCAGGCTTCAAACGCAATTTACTTTTCTTACTAATAAAAGCCATTATTAACATCAAAAGAAATATAACACTATATGGAGCATTATTAAGCTCAGTTCCTGAGCCACCAAACATTCCTGCATCTTGACCACTATTCCATCGTACAACAATTCCAAGAGGACTACAAACAATTAATAACAATATAGCAAGGCCGATTACTCTTATAGAAATTTTTTGACTAATTTCCTTTTCCATAATTAAAACCTGTTTTTTAGTTTTTCTTATAATAAATTTATTCAAATTTTATCTTTATAAATTTTTCGAAAAAAGTTTATATCTAATAATTATTAGATATAAAAAATTAAAAAGTTAAAAATATTAATATTTTAGCTTTAGGCTAGAAATTTTTTAACAAGACGCCAAGAGTTTTTGAAGGATTTGATATTATTTTTTCATATGCTTTCTCAGCTTCTTCTAATGAAAAAGTATCTGTTATCAAATGCTTAACCTTAATTCTACCCTCTTCTAAAAAACACATTATTTCTTCAAGATTCCTCTTCGTATTCCATCTAATCAAATTAACATAATCCTCTCCATGCTCCCATATAATATCATGGTATCCAGGTCCAGTTCTTGAGGAAGGCAAAACGTCAATATTGCCGAAAAAAGTTGGAAAACTTAACGAAGCCTTTATACCACCTACTACTACGATCTTACCAAAACCATGATTATCAGGAGCCTTATGTATTGTTTTAATAAGCAAATCAAATGTTTCATCACCTTTACCTCCATAACATATAAAACCTGAATCCAAACCATAACCCCTTGTAAACTCAATTATCTTATCGATAATATTCTCCTCTCTAGGGTCTAGAACTCTTTGAGCACCATATACTAGGACTTTCTCTCTCCTCAAAGTATAAAAATCTAAACCTACAACATGGGCACCAGAAATATATGATAACTGAGCACAGAACTGACCTATTAACCCTAGCCCTACAACACCAACATATTCTCCGATTTCTACTCTACCTCTCCTAACAGCATTCAGAGAAGTGGCAATAAGATGATTAAAAGCTGCTTCCTCAAAACTTACGTTATCCGGAATATGAACACATAAATTCTGTGGTACAATTCCATAAGTACCGTGAACAGCATATCCCACACCCATACACGCAACCCTATCACCCTCCTTAAACCCTTTAACTCCAGGACCAACAGAAACAACCTCTCCAGAACTTGAATATCCTATAATATAACTTTTTAAATTCGGATTCTTTAACTTCCTCCTAGATTTAATTCCGGAAACTTCTGTTCCAGAGCTAATAACAGAGTACTTGGTCTTAACTAGAATCTCTCCTTTACCTGGATCACTTATCTCATCATCGACAACAAGTATATTTCCAAAGCTATCAACTTTAACAACTCTCCTAATCATAAAAATACTCTCCCGAAATATCAACTATTTTTCTTCATCAATAAATATAACGCATTAGCAATCTAGAGAATCTATTCGAACAAATTACATTATTTGATCAATTATAGAAAACATCTTATCAATATCTTCCTGTGTATTATAGAAATGTGTAGAAACTCTTATTCCTCCTCTCCTCTCCGAAACAATAATACTATATTTTTTTAACTCTTCTACAACCTTTGATGAATTAATCCCTGAAAATTTAAAGAAGACGATGCCAGCCCTTTCACACTTATCCTTGGGAGTATAAACAAAAACATTTTCAAACTCCTCCAATCTTTTAATCACATAACGACTTAATTCCAATATTCTTTCTTCAACATTACACGTACCAAGTCTACCAACATATCTTAGACTTTCATTTAGACCAACAATACAAGACAAACATAAATTTCCTGTTTCATATTTACGTGCATCAATAAAATAGTTTAAAGACCTAGTAGAAAAATAATCACTATCAACAACTGATGCCCATCCTGGTAAAGAAGGCTTAATATCACTCAATCTTTCTTCCTTCACATAAAGAAAACCCACACCGGTAGGAGACATTAACCATTTATAACCTATACCTACAACAACATCAACATTCCAATCCTTTACATCTACATTTACAGCACCCAAGGATTGAGCCACATCAATTACAGTTATGGCATCGTGTTCATGAGCAATCTTTACCAGCTCCCTAATGTTAGCCCTGTAGCCAGAAGTAAACTGTACATGACTTACCGCTACAACTCTTGTCTTATCATCTATTACCTTCTCAAAATCCCTTAGACTAAACACTCCTTCTCTACTCTTGATATATCTAATTTCTATGCCTTTATTCAGAAATGGATAGACAACACTAGGAAAGTCAGAATCTACAACAATAACGTTATCATCTTTCTCAAAGTCTATTCCATTAGCAACAATATTCAAACCATGTCCTGTATTTAAGGTAAAAGCAATCTCACTACATGAAGCATTCATAATCTTCGCTAACTTTTCCCTTGCACCGTTAATAATATCTTCCTCATCTATCTCCGTTATACCATATTTTCTAATAGATAGATACCTTTCTATACTCTCAATAGTAATTTTTGGAAGTGGAGAAAAAACAGCTGTATTCAAATATACATATTTTTTAAAAACATCAAAATCTCTCCTAATACTCTCTATATTCATCTATACACCTAGTTTATGCTAAAAGCTATCAAAAATAAAACATTTAAAAAAATAAATGTTGTCTAGAACATTATAACGCTACGTATCTAATTATAACTTCATAAAATACGTTACATGTTTAACTAACGGCTTAAAACCACACTTCTCATAGACTCTTCTAGCAGCCGCATGAGCTTCATCCAAATCAGTGAAAACCATAGCATATCTCATCCCCCTTTCCTTGAAAACATTAAGTGCTTCTCGAACAAGTCTTGTTCCTATACCTTTTCCTCTAAAACTATAAGAAACAGCATTATATCCGATATGACCAATCTTCCTATCATCATCAAAACTATATATCAAGAATCCAGCAACATTACCATTAACTTCAGCAACTAGCGTATTATTCAGATTTTTCTGTAATAGGCCCGATAAGGTCTCACGGATTCTTTGTCCAGGAGTTCTACTCCCTACAATACCAAATTTTTCTTTTAACCTATAACTCATACCTTGTTTAGACCATGCCTCTTCTCCAATATCTAAGATTTTTGAACAATCTTCTCTTCTAGCTTTCCTTATAACTATTTTTTCATTACAAGATTTAGAGGGCATCCTAACTCAAACTAAAACTACCTTTAAAAACTTAAAAATGTTATTATCTCTAATTCTATTAAATTATACTTAGTTCCAAGATAATATTAATGAATAAACAATTAATTTTACAAAACATTATAAGTCAAAGAAAAAGTTTAACTGTTAACCTCTTTTTAATCTAAGTTTAGCGTCAACAAGCTGTACATCATAAATTTTTTCACTAGGAATACCAAACTCTTTATGCTTATGCTGATGAATATACCAATGAATAGGAACCAAAGTATTTGGAGAGATGATAACATATCCAACATATAATATTTTTCCAGTTTTAACAATCTTTACAACAAATGTTACATTTTTCGCTGGAATATAAAATCCATTAATGCTAACATTACCTACACTCTGTATGCTATAATATATTTTATAGACCCCACTACCTGAATCCAATGAATAGCCTTTACCGTCAGGCTGTTCAACTATTTCATACATATCCTCCCATAGTTCAACAGGTTCAAGGAACGATACTACTCCATTATTAAAAATATGAGCAATATTGTATAAGTCATCTATAACAAAAATATCGCCTTCATATACAGGCATATATTCCTCTTTTCCAATGTTTTGAGGATAATACCTAATCTCCTTTTTACCTTCATGTAAGCCCATTATCACAACAGCATCGGGTACACCACCTTGGAAACCTAGTGTTGTAAAACTCCTTATATACCATAACCCCTCAGGCTTAGCCATATATATTTTAAGTATATACTCTCCGCGAACATCAGATACATATCTTAAACTCATAACATATAGGTTATATGTACCAATATTTACTGTTTTATCATTTTTATCTTTTCCTTTAACTAAAATTGATTTATTTCCAAAACTGTAATAGAACATAAATTTCTCCTTTAAACCACTTTTTAAAACAGAGAAACTAATAGTAGAAGAAGAATATTCATATATTTTATTTGAATAGATAAAAGGTGCAGCAATAAAACGGTTTGAGCCAACATCCTTATAAACTATCATTGTATAAGGTTCATCTACTTCCATCATACCTTGATCTACCGAAAGTTTCCAAGCATTCACAAATTTTTTAGTATCATTCTCATGTGTATTATTAGACGCTCCATTACTATTTTCATTATCAGACACCTGTTCGGAGGTATTTTGTTTTAAAGAACTAAAATATTCATAGTAAACAAACCCACCAACAGCTACCAAAATAACTATTATTAAAGATATCAATTTTGCAGATAGCATTTATACACATCCTCTAACATTGATGCATTATACTGTATAAATATAAAATTTTAATTTTTCGATTAATCAAAATACGACACTTTAACAATGGCAGCAATCTGACATAGAAGAATAATTTTTCTATTATAGTGTAATTAAAATATTATTTAAGTCCCCATTTAAATTTCTTGGCAACGATATATAAGGTTGCAATAAGCCATACAACAACTGATATAATGGAATACATCGGATTACAGCCTATTGAAGCATATCCTGTCATCCATCTTGCTAACTCCATTATAGGTACAGAAGGTATAATTAAAGCAATCCATCTAAGTGGATATGGAAGAACATATAGAGGATAATATATAGGGGGAAGAGTAATAGTCAAAGTATATAGAGGGTTAGTGATAGCTGATATATTTGTTCTCTTCTCTATCCTTAATATAATTGATAATGATAGAAAAGCACCTAAGAGTAATGCTATAAATGATAGAGGAAGAAGCACTATTATAGGAAACAAACTCATTCTAAAAATTAGGGCAACTACGATAGACGGAATAATACTAGAAACTAAAAATGGACTTGATCCAACAACAGTACCAAGGAAATATACAGATAATGTCACTGGAGAAGCCACATAAAACTCAATATCATGGTTTATTCTATCCCATCCAATAGTCTGAGCAACAATATTTAAACCAATACCCCATGCACCAGTGATAATATATGCTATCACTAGATTCCTTAGGGCGTCTAGACTTCCCCAAACATACAGGAGCATTGTGAATCCAATAGCACTAATTAGTCCTTGCATAATCCAAGTTGGTTGACGTTTAATCCAAACCATTTGAAGATAAGATATACCTACAATCTGTCTAATATATCTAAACATTTCTATCACCGGAAATCAATCTTAGATAAGCATCTTCTAGACCAATACTTTCTATACCAAAAATATTTGTAAACTTACCATATCTACTCGCTATTTCAATAGCTTCATCATAGTTCGTAGCATATATAATTAACCTGTCTCCAATATCTATGTACTCGTTAACGATATCTAATCCTTTAATCTTCTCAATTATTATTCTGTATTTATATGGCATAGACCTAACCAAATTAATGGGAGTATCCTCTACAATTGTCACACCTTTATTAATCAACACAACTTTGTCTGAAATCATCTGGGCTTCCTTCATATCATGAGTAGTCAAAATTATACTCGATCCCTCTCTCAGACAATCTCTTATAGCTTTCCAAACAGTATTCCTTATCTCTACATCTAATCCAATAGTTGGCTCGTCCAAAAAGAAAACATCGGCATTCGTTGCTAGGACCGTGGCAACTGTAGCTCTCCTTCGTTGTCCACCGCTTAAAATCCTTAGAGGTTTATCTTTAACATTCCATAAACCCATTAATTCAAGCCATTTCCTAGTCTGTTTTTTAGAATCAACAATAGACCAACCTCTAGCAACAAGATTCCATGTAACTACTTCAAGTGGAGTATGATCCCAACCAACCGTGAATTCTTGTGGCATATAGGCTATCCTTCTTCTAATCTTCTTATATTCTTGAACAATATCATATCCTAGTACCTTAGCACTACCCTTAGTTGGTTTAAGATTAGTAGTTAGAATGTTCACAGTCGTTGTTTTACCTGCACCATTAGGACCAACAATAACAACAAGTTTTTTATATTGGGCTGTAAAAGTCGCATTTTTTAACCCCCAAATTTTTCCATATTTTCTACCAAGTTGTAATGCTTCAATAGCATTATCCATTAATAAACACCAGGATTTTAATGAAATTTATAAAAAATGTATATCATCTTGAGAATAAGATAGTTTAAAATTTATGTTGCTCACAAAAAGTGACTTTAAAAGGATTATCGAGAAGCATAGTGTAGAGGTATGCAATTCATAAATTTACATCAAATTTATTATTAAGAGGAGGAAATTACAATTTTTATAGGAAATAATGAATATATATTGAAACGAGGATTAATATGACTTCCCATATAGCTATTGATTTAGGCGCAGAGAGTGGAAGAGTTAACCTTGTTTCTTTAAAAGATGAAAAATTGGAAATAAAGGAAATATTAAGGTTCCCAACAAGAGGCACATTAATACCATTAGATAGTAGAGTTTCACTAAGATGGAATTCCTTAAGATTTTTTGAAGAAATAATAAATGGATTAAAAAATATAAAAGAAGAAAATGTTAAGAGTTTAGCAATTGATACATGGGGTGTAGACTTTGCTCTTCTCGATAAGCATGGAGAACTAATTTCTTGTCCATACCATTATAGAGATAAGAGAACTGAAGGCATAATGGAAAAGATTGTCGAAAAACTTGGCAAGAAGTATATTTATGAAAAAACAGGTATACAGTTTATTCCAATTAATACACTATATCAACTATATTCTATGGTTTTAGAGAAATCATCACTTTTAACTATAGCTGACAAGTTTCTTATGATGCCTGACCTCTTCAATTATTGGTTTACAGGTGAGAAAAAATGTGAATTTACAGACGCCACTACAACACAACTATATAACCCTAGAAGTCAAGATTGGTGCTATGAATTAATGGAGAAGCTAAACATACCAATAGAGATATTCCCTGAGGTTATTGAACCAGGAACATCATTAGGAAAAATAAGAAAAGAAATTATAGAAGAAATAAGTTATCCACTTGAAATTATAGCAACAACATCTCATGACACAGCGTCAGCAGTAGTAGCAGTTCCAGCAACAACTAGAAATTTCACATATATAAGCTCGGGAACATGGTCGCTTGTAGGTATAGAGATAAATCATCCACTTATAAATAATAAATCTCTCAGATATAACTTTACAAATGAAGGAGGATACAATAAAACATTTAGATTTCTAAAAAATGTGACTGGTCTATGGCTTATACAGGAACTACGAAGAGAATGGTATATTAATGGTAGAAATATAGACTATCCAGAAATAGTAGAAAAAGCATCAAAGGAAAAAGGCTTTAGATTCTTTATAGATCCAGATTATAAGGAATTTATATACTCTTCTCATAAAACTATGTCTCAAAGAATAATTGAATACTGTGAAAAAACAGGTCAAAAGAAACCAACTACACTCAGTGAAATAGCTAGAACAATATTTGAATCTCTAGCTTTCAAGTATAGGTGGGTTATTGAAAAAATAGAAGAAATAAATGGTGAAAAAATAGAAGTTATCCATATTATTGGAGGAGGATCAAAAAATGTATTACTAAATCAACTCACGGCCGATATATCTAGAAAAAAGGTTATAGCCGGCCCCTCCGAGGCAACGACAATAGGTAATGCTATAGTACAAATGTTAACTCTAGGAGAAATTAAGGATATAAAAGAAGCTAGAAAAATTATTAGGAAATCCTTTAAATTGAAGGAGTATGAACCTCAAATGGATGAAGGATTAGTAGAAGAAGCTTATAGGAAATGGCTACAGATAGTTCTTAAAGAAACATAAAATTATTATTTATATTTATGCAATATTGGTTTTATTCCCTTAACCTTACATATTGTTTCTAACTCTTTACTGTAGTCACCGTATACCATGACCCAATGGAAGCCTTGCCAGTCCTCTAGTATCTTAGTAGCATCCTTAATCTTGACTTCGACTTGTGAACGACAGATCCTTAAACTTGGACTCTTTATGACCTCGCCAGTAATTATAAGCATTTTATCTAAGTCAAAAGAAAGTCCGGCTATAGTCACTATACCTTTCTCAAATACAGGTTTTGGCGTTGCACCATAGTTAGTTTCATGATGAGTCCTAACCTCAAACTTAAATCTAGGCTTATCAAAACCAAGCATCTTAGTAGGAGATGTACAATGAGCCAGAATCAATGTCCCATCCTTTTCATTAACTGTAGGATCATTAAAGAAAGCAGGCTTACTAGCTATATGTCTCATAATATATTGGAGAATCATCTCTGTCGGATCAGCTTCACAAGTAGCAACATATCCCATATCATTCAATATACTGAATGACATACATGGGGTTGCTTTTACATCAGAGACCAGTCTACTTAAACAATTAACCGTAATCCAATCTGAACCATTTTCTTCAAGATATTTTTTTAAAACCAAATGGTATACTGCTGCCCTGAAAAGTTTCTCTTCAGTTGGTTCAACGATACGTTCAGCATCCTTTACAAAAATCTCAATAACCTTCTTTGCATCATTACTTTTAGTATCAACCATCTCATTAAAATCACTCACTAAATCATCATATCTATAGAACTTTGTCTTAAAACCAAATAGATCCATACCTTTTCTAAGTGTAGGCCATCCACCAAATGCTTCATTTATAGGACCTACACATATAAGCTTAGAATTAGAAATCTTAAATAAGCTATATAATGCACGAATTATAGACTTAAGTTTCTCTAAATCTCCCTCAACCAGAAAAACATTGTTTGACATCTTTCTCTTCTCTAAATATTTTATAGCTGGAGGATTAAACAAGGTACCAGCATATGTGTTTGGTTTAAATTTATCAAAATAGACAACGAATCTTGATGCTGATGCAATAGCATATGTCAAAGATCCTGCACTCCATACACCACCAGGAAAAACCGCATAAACAATATTTAGATATGCTTCATTAAGTAAAGAAAAATTGTCCATCACATCATCTATACTACTAGCTTCAAAAAGTGGTACCAACTCTATTTCTTTTCCCTCTGTCTTCAAAGAAGAAACAAGTTTTTTTAGCTCTTCAACAATAACTTCTTTCTCATTCTCATAATCACTTCTACATCTAATAAACCCCCAATAACCATCCTCAACACATTTATCCTGAAGCCAATGATCAGAGGGTTTAATTATTATAGGCCTAATTTTAAATAATTCATTCATAGGATACAAAGCTATAAAATAAATAAAATAATTTACCGTAATGAAGAATACTTTTGTACCCCAAAACTTGCAGTAATAGTTTGATTAGGAGCAAGCCTTATCAATCCTAATCTATGCATATTATAACTGTTTGGAGCAGAAGACCAAGGCTCAATAGCTATACTTTTTCTATGGGCAGGGGTATACACAACAATATATTTATACGGATAAGTTTGCCATATCTTTACTCCACTACCACAACAAGTTAAATAAGTAAAGGCTTTATCACCATCAAAAACAATACCTGAAAACACAGTATCCATAACAATTTCCTTAATCTTCTTACCATAACTGAAATCATAACATGACCCTCTAACCCTTTCCTCTACGCCAGTTGGTATCTTTCTTACATCATCCAATACAATAATTTTCTCTGCCGGAATCTTTAAAACATATTTATCTATATCCTCATCAAATAACCTGAAATATGGATGCCAACCAAAAGATAAAGGCAAAGATTTACTACCAGTATTCTTGAAAAACGTTACAACTTTTAATCCCTTAGTAGAGAGAGAAAATTCGACATCTATACTTAAATCAAATGGATAACTTTCAAATTCATCCTCCTTAATCCTATAAGAAAAAATAACACGACCGAATTTTTCATCAACACTCTTTATAGTCCATTTCCTATCATATAACAAACCATGCTTCACGTTTTTTTCTTCAAACTCATATCTTACCCCATCAAAAACATAATATCCCTCGGGAATTCTACCAACAAATGGTACAAGGAAAGCACCCGAAGCAGAAAAAGGATCCTTGCGCAAATCACTAATATTTCGATGACTATATATAACATTTTCATTTTTACCTTTAATATTCAAATTTAAACTATAGATATTTAGTCCATAGAGATAATATATCTCTACAAATTCACCGCTTATCCTATCTAATATTTTACAAAACCCTTCTTTGAAACTAATCTTAAAAAGAGATATTATCTTTTCACCCCAAATTATAGGAAAAGTTTAGTCAACTCTAAATAATCATCTGCTTCGACCATAATAGTTCTCTCATCAATTTTTTTAGCCCATGGCCTACCCCTCACAAAATTCTCAGCATATAGAGGATCAATATACTTTCTAGTCGCTCGATACGGAGGATCTGGTAACTTAGCAGGCTTTATTTCATCAATCCTTCTCATAGCTCTTTCGGCTGCTTCCTCAATTATTCTCTGAGCTATCCTTGGAGATTTACATATGGCCATTGACGTATTTATCCCCTTCTTTACGACAGCTACCTCCATATTCGGAATATATTTTCTAGCTTCCTCGCATGCCTTATCATCCCCAGTAGTGAGTATAACCGGTATACCAAAATAAGCTGAAAGATAAACATACCAGCCTATCTCACCTATAGGTTCACCATTTAATCTACACTCCACTATAGTAGAATGAGACCAACTGTGACAAAGATTAGCTCCCTGGGTACCAGCCATAGCATGATGTGCAAATAAAACAACTCCATTATACTTTTCACTTATACCAAAAGGAGCATACACAGGTCTTCCATAAAGTACATCAACATCCTCCTCAATGAGCTCAAAATTAATACCACCCCATCCATGACCGTCTAGAAAAATAATGTAATCAGCACCACCCTTTCTTAGCCCTCTAATGAGAGCATTTAACTCCCGAGTAGCTAATCTTAATGATCTTTCGTAGTTTTTTCCTTGAGGCGAAGTATCTGTATCGAAACTTACTACTCCACTAACACCTTCTAGGTCGCCTAAAACAAAAATTTTTCTACCCATACTTATTTAAAGAATGAAAGAGAGTAAAAACAATTATGTTTATCAATTATTTACGGAGGTAAGAAATCTGCATCTTCAAACAATATCTCAACAGAATCATTACTGTTCCAATAAACATATTTGAATTTATAGTTCGCTGCCGCACCAATATTTAAATCTTTATCTACAACTACTATACCTAAGCTATACTTCATATTTTCTCTTCTTCTGATTTCGTTTACCCTCCTTATAACTTCTCTAGCAGATTCTTGAGCAGAATATCCAAGTTTTAACAAATCCAAAGATGTTTTAGCAGCTACTAACCTAATAGCTATCTCTCCAACTCCTGTACATATAGCCGCTCCATCTTCATTTGATGCATATAATCCTGCACCAATAATAGGAGAATCACCTACACGACCAGGTATTTTTAGACCTAGTCCACTAGAAGACACGCCGGCAGCAAACCCTTCTTTAAAAGCAATAACTCCTATTGTATCATGACCAATAACATCTTCGGCTAAATGTCTAAAGCTTTCCTTATCATAGCCTTTAATATCGACTTCCTTTTTCTTTTTTAGATATTCTTCATAAGACTCTTTTAAAGGAAGGTCTATTTCCTCCATCCTAAAAAATTTGGCTAGTTTTAATGCATTATCGCCAACTATAAACACATGGGGAGTTTCTTCCATAACCTTTCTGGCTAAAGATATAGGATATTTTACTCTTTTAACTGCTGCAACAGCGCCACACTTCAATGATCTTCCATCCATTATAGCAGCATCAAGTTCTACTTCACCCTCAAAATTGGGTAATCCGCCTATACCTACACTTCTAATTGTTTCATCCTCTTCTATTACATTTATACCTTTCTCAACGGCATCCAGAATATCTCCATCATGCAGTAATATTTCCCGAGCTTTTTCGACAGCCTTTATACCGAAATTGTAGTAGGATACTATTAGCATATTTTCTCTCAATAACTTTTAGGTTAAAAATTTTTCTCCCTCATACAAAACATATATGACCACAGTTTAATATTATAAAATAGATGATGAAGAAGAGACGAGCTAATAGATGAAGAAGATATACTTAGCTGAACCAATAAAAATCATTATTCTTATCCAAATCATTTATTAATTAAAAAGCATAGCTTCTTGATAAACCACCATTTCTTATCTTGGAATAACATGTACAGTAGAAGCTTTAAATGCAGCATAAACCTTACTACCTTTTCTCAATTCCAAGTCTTCAAAAGCCCCTCTAGTTATAACAGCTTTAAGCACGCCCCCTCTACACTTCATAATAATTATTATTATAGTGCCTTTATCAACAATCCCATCAACCTTACATTTAACAACATTTCTAATACTTGTATTAATAATTCTTTGTTTTGATACCACTATATCTTCTGGTCTAATAGATACTAAGCATTCTTTAAAATCTATAGACCTATATGGTAATGAAGTTATTATTCTTCCAATATCGGTCTCAATCGATAAAACACCCTTATACTCCTTTGAAACACTTCCTTTTAGAATATTAATTTCACTAAAAATTTCAAAGTATTTAGCTACATTCGGATCACGTATAACATCTATAAAAAAACCCTCTTTTAACAGCCTACCATTAACTATAAGAACCATTCTATCAGCTAGTTCAGCTGCATCAAAAAAATTATGTGTAACATGTATAGCTGTAAACTTCAACTCTTTGTGAAGTTTTTTAATAAATTTTTTTATCTCAGATCTTATACGGTTATCTAAAGAACTTAAAGGCTCATCTAACAAAATTATTTTAGGTTCTATTATAAGAGCTCTAGCCAGTGCCACTCTCTGCTTCTCACCACCACTTAGGGTGTACGGCCTCCTAGTCAATAAATTAAGTATCTCTGTCCTTTCTGCTATCCATCTAACTTTTCTATCAATTACATCTTTTGAAAAACCTCTCAACTTTAAACCAAACGCGATATTTTCATATACAGTCATATGAGGAAACAATCCATAATCCTGGGGTACGTAGCTAAAACCTCTTTTTTCGGGCGGTAAGGTACTTATGTCCTTCCCGTCAAGAAATATCTCCCCACTATGCTGTCTTCTTATACCTAGAATTATCTCTAATAGAATCGTTTTACCAGCTCCAGAGGGCCCCATTATAACAAAATACTCATGATCGTTTACACTGAAAGTTATATCCTGTAACTTGAAATCCTTTAATATATATGAAATATTATTTAGCCTAAGCATTTTAGCTTCTCCTAGCTAAACTCCTTATCATCAGGAAAACTAATATACTAATTACTAATAATGGAATCATCGTTCCTAGAGCTGCATTAAGACCAATATTATAAAATCTTTCTATAATCAAAATGTTAATAGTTTTTGGATAATATGCTATTATTAAAAGAGCTCCAACCTCACTTATAGCCCTAGCCCATGATAAAAGTGCCCCAGTCACAACTCCGTTTATGGTTAATGGAAAAGTAACATTGATAAATGTTTTAAAGGGAGAAGCACCTAAACTTCTTGCTACATTTTCTAAACTTCTGCTAACTGAATTAAAACTGTTTTCAACAGTATCAATAATCAATGGAGCAGAAACAAAAATCATACCTAACACAATACCCCAAAAAGAATCTTCTATTCTAAATCCAAGTGTGTTGAATATGGAACCTATAGTACTTCTAGAATTATAGGCTAATAATATCATTATACCAACTACACTATGAGGAATAACTAAGGGAATATCTATTAATGCTTTAAAAAACTTTTTACCAATAAAATCTTTTCTAGAAAAAATATATGCTAGAGGCACACCTAGAAAAATCAATATAATGGTGGATGTTGTAGCTGATAAAATAGTTATAAATAAAGCATTTATTGCCTCGTTATCTAAACCATATCTAATTATATATTCAGGCGAAGTAAATACGAACACAAGTATTAGAGGAATAAATAGAAAAAGTATAATTAATGCTCCTCCAGCAGCAAATAAATGAAACATCTTCATATTTTATCTGTCCTCTAGAAAATATTTATTAATTTTTAGCTACTATATCACTTAACTCTTTTGGTATATTTCCAAAACCTAATGGAGGATCGATGGGTTCCTGACCAAGGCTATACAGTATATTAAGTCCATCACTACTTAGCATAAATCTTAGAAAATTAAAAACCTCACTTCTATTAACATATCTTGGAACAGTCAAACTATATGTGATCAGCTGACCTTGAACTATTTGCTCTTTTTCACTATTATAGTACAGGTAAACTTTATATTTCTTATAATTCTCCGCGTGTTTCAATGATGCAAGGTTTATAGCATCTGGTAAAGAAATATATTTTAACCCATGCTGTTTAGCTACACTCTGATATTCAAAAGCATAATCAAGTACTCCTGCTTCCAGAAGAGAAATTAAACTCACGCTTTTATCTCTTACAATTATCTTCTCAGAGGTAAATACTTTAAAATCTGCTGGAACAAATATATCAACATAGAAATTATCTCTTCTTATTTTAATATTTGAAGAATCTAAAATAATCTTTTCAAGTGTTGAATCATTATAATAGCTGGTAGCCATAGCAATAACCATTAAACTTCTATATCCACAAGGATCAAGATTAGGATTTGAAAATCCGAATCTTACATCGTTCTTGAGAAGAATCCTACACCAATTGTTAGCATTTATTTCCCTAGCATACTTACTTTTATTCGTAAAAGCTAATACAATTTTATTAGTCGCAAATATAACATACCAATCAGTCCATTTAGGTATCATCATTTTTGGAATAAGAACATAGTCTGCTACAGCAATTATATCTGCCTTTTTTCCTAATTCAGTCACCTTTCTAATAGCTAAAACGCTTCCCGAAGACTCTATTTCAATCTCTATGTTTCTATAAAGTGATTGATATGCTTCCTTAATCCTCTCAAGAGGAATAGATAGAGACCCTGCTGAAAATATTTTAATAACTACTTTGCTTTTTCTGCTTAAAAAATAATTATAGCCAAATGTGAACGATATAACTAATATAACCATTATCAGCGTCGATATCAATAATAACCTACTATTCATGCAGTCACCGTTCTAGGATGACTTAAAAATCGTCAATGATATATTTAATTTTCTTCTTTAGAAAAATAAACTTAAAGATGTTATATTTATTAAATTCATTCTAATAAGGATAAAATTATGATACATTTTTCAATTATAGGAGCTGGAGGAATGGGTTCAGCTTATGCAAAAATCATTAATTCACTATCAGATGCCAAAGTTGAATATATTTGTGATGTCGATGTAGAGAGAGCAAAGAGACTAGCAAATGAGCATAATGCTAAGTATACTTCTAATATTAGGGATGCTATTATAGATGAAAAAGTAGATGCTATTATAGTTACTACTCCTCCTTTTGTTAGAAAAGAAATATTTAGTTTGGCTGTTGAGTATAAAAAGCCTATATATTGTGAAAAACCTTTATCAACAGATTATAGGTCTGCAGTTGAACTTTATAGATTAATAGGGAATAAAATTCCAGTGATGATGGGATTTGTACTGAGATGGTGGCCAGTATATGACTTTATAAAAGAGAAAATTCCAAAATTAGGAAAAATATCATTTGCATATTTTACAGTTATAGGAAGCTGGATTACACTGTTGGATAGAACTCCTTGGAGGAAAAAAAGATCACTTAATTCAGGACTAATGGAACAGGCCATACATGAAATTGATATTGCAAGATATTTATTAGGAGAAGTTAAACAGGTTTATGCGA
>Ga0190304_1000606_pt1 | contig 16705 bp, 21 predicted proteins | sample 48700712_MG_FD_161670 | JGI IMG/M metagenome (GOLD analysis project Ga0190304, IMG submission 161670) | Hydrothermal vent sediment bacterial communities from Southern Trench, Guaymas Basin, Mexico - 4870-07-1--2_MG | ecosystem: Environmental > Aquatic > Marine > Hydrothermal vents > Sediment ...
GTTATTGAAAGAAATAAGTATGAAATTGGGTGCATTAATAGCTTTAAATCTAAATGATGAAAAACCAAAAACTACAAAGGAAAAAATTGCATTATTGAATAGTTTTAATCTTGATTATAAAATAATTGCTTCAATTATTGGAAGCTCTGAATCCAATGTTGCTAAAGAAATAAGTCTAATTAAAAAAGTTAAAGGGAAGAAGAAAAAATGACCAAAGAATTAGAAGAAAAAATAGATGTTTTAATCAAATTATTTGCCTATTCAATTACAAAAGAAGATAATTCTCAAACAGAATCAATAATTAAATTAAATAATATGGGAATTAGAAATAAAGACATTGCAAAAATTTTAAACACAAGCGAAAATTATGTAAAAATGATTATTTCAAAAAATAAAAAGAAAATTAAGGAGAAAAAGAAAAATGGAAAATAAAGAATTATCCAGAATTAGGGAATTGTTAGAATTTTTGGTCAAGAAAGAAATATCTAAAGAATTAGAAGATTTATCAAAAAAAGAAAAAGATATCTATTTCTTAACTGGAGAAGTGGGTCAAGTGGAGATAAGAAAGAGATTAAAAGTTAGTGCGGATACAGTTTCAAATACTTGGAAAAAATTAGAAGAGAAAGGTTTATTAAAAAGGGCTGGAAAATCTTATGAAAAGGTGATTTAAATGTCAAAACCCCAACTGAATCCAAAAATATTTGCAATTCTAAAAAAGAAAATAGAAGGGAGTGATAATTCAATTAAGATAAAAATAACTAGATTAAAAAATAAACACTATTTATCCTCAAATGCTTCTGCTGAAATGTTAGCAAAGTCAAATGGGTTTAGTGTTTCAAAACATCTTTCTTTAGAAGAAAAAAAGGAATTGAGAGATAAAGAAATTGTTTCCAAACCGAAAATTGAATTAAAAAAGGCAAAAAAATATCAGAAAAAAATTATAGATTTCATAAAATATTCAACTTCTGATACTTTTTTAAAAAAACATATAGAAGAAGTAAATAAGGCATATACTCATAAATGTTATACTTCTGCATTCATAATTTCTAGAAAAGTTATTGAAAATTTAATTTTTCAGATTGTTAAAAAAAAGTGTGAAAGAACTGAAAAAAATTTATATGTAACATCTAATGGGTCTAGGATACAAGATTTATCTGTCTTGTTAGATAACATAAAAAATATTATTTCAATTAGAGTAGATCCTGATGAAAAAGAGTTGTTATTACGAATAGTTACTAAAGCAAAAGCATTCAAAAATGAAGCAAACAATAAAACTCACTCATTGTATCATATATCAAATAAACCTGAACTAGATTCTGCCAATCCCCAAGAAATTTTAGATTTAATAAATGAAGAATTTGAAAAATTTATTGATTAAAATTTTTCTAATTAGTTCAAACTAACCCCTTCCCATCTTCAATCATATCCAAAATCTTCTCCATCTGCCCTTCTAAAACCGAAACTCTTTCTTGCAAGACTTCTTTTTCAGTGTCAGATTTAGCTAACTTTTGTTCTAGTTCAGTTTTTGTAGTATCAATAAACATATCTTCATCAGCAATAGTATCTGACATTCCAAGCATCTCAGAATAATAATGAATCTTGTCTGATTTTTTCCAACCAAATCTATATTTCAAAGCAGATTCAGATTTGTATCTTGGAAGCCAATAACAACATGCAATATGCCTAAAATCATACATTGTCAAATTAGAATATTTTTCACCTGCAAGACTAGTTTCATCCCCAAAAACTTTCAAAGCGAGTCTTTGAAGATATCTGTTAACCACAGTGGGACTAATTTGAAATAAGTAATCCTCCTCTTGAAGTTCCTCATCTTCAATAAAATTCTTAATCAAATCAGAGGCAAGCATTAGTTTTATTTTACGACCAAATGTTTTACTAATTTCATCTCTAATATTGACTTCTTTGCAATCATTATACAGATCTGAAATTTTAATATTCATTAATTCGGTTGGAGCACGAATCCCAGTATCTATTAAAAACATCATAAGCACCTTGTATTTATGTTTAGCCTGTCCACACAATAATTTTACCTGTTTTTCGTCCAAATAAACCCATTTGGGTTTATCTTCTCTGGAATCTAAGTCTTCTGTTATATCAATAATTTCTGTTCCTTTTTTCCTATTAATTTTCATATGCCAGTGCCAGAATGCTTTGAAAACTTTAACATAATCTCCAGTGGAAGTAAATCTCTTGCCTCTTTTAGTTAGAAGTTCACCTTTTCTCATCACTGAAAACAACTTGTGAAGTTGAATCTCATCAATAGCTGTAATTTTATTCAATTCATACATTTCATTAAACTTCTCACAAAAGAAAACCATTTTTCCTCTCAATGTATTTAATCTTGAAGGACTTCTCCCACCTTTTATACTTGCAATAGAAACATTTAGTCCATAATACATATCATCCAAATATTGTAAAATTAAATTAGAATTATACTTACTAATTCCAGAAATTCCAGTTTGTTCGACATCTTCACGCCATTTTTTATATCTTTCTTTGTGTCCGTATGGATCTATTTTCATGTCTTTATCCCATCAGCTTTTCTTATATAGAACTTGGACAAAAGTTGAACAAATTTTATATAATCTAAATAAAAAGTCCATCCCTTGAATGTCACAAAAAATAGGAACGCCCACGCCGGGAGTCGGACCCGGATTACCTGCGCGACAGGCAAGTGTCATAACCGCTAGACCACGTAGGCGTAATGATAAAATATGATATCTAATTTTATTTTTAAACTTTGCGATACTGCTTATCGCTTTAAAATATTCCAGAAAACAAAATTATATGAGTAATTGATTATGAAACCTAGAACAAATCCTGAAATAATTCCAATTAGTATTCCGAAGAAATTTAAATCATATCCAAATTCACTGAATAAATCCATAAATATTCCAACTATTCCATTGAATACTGAAAAGAATTTGCTTATTAAACTGAAAATTAAAACTAACCCAGCTAATAATATTCCTCCAGCGATTGAAGATCTAACATGGGGAAAACCCATCACAACTCTTTTCATATTTTGATTAGGGAATAGAGGTATATAAAATTAATTAATTGGGTTATTTTGTTCATTTAATATAATTAAATTAACCATTCCATTGGAGGGTATTGATTGGGAGTTCTCATAAAAATAATTAGGTTTGCAGAAAGAAGTTAATTCCCTTCGGTCATGCCCCAATCAAGAGTCACAAATTCACTAAAATTTGCTGCTCCAAGAAGTTTGACCGTAAATTTTCGAAACACAAATTTTCATACCCTCAGGGCATATACTTTTTTGATTTAATTCGCTTTGCTCATAATTAATAAAAATTATCTGTCACACAGTGTGCATAAATGGTTGGAGGATTTTTTGAAAATATCTAAATTCAATTAATGCACGCAGCGGCGACAGATAATGAAATATATTTATTCTGGGTCTTATGTAAATAGGGTTATCTCTTGTGGAAACTTGTTTAGCAATTTGTTTTAAAAATTATATACCAAAATTTAATGAAATTGTGAATAAATATGGGAGAGAGATTTGTTTTAAAGATTATATACTAAGATTTAGAAAAAGTTGATGGAAAAATTTATGGGTATTTATCTTCCACAATTCTTGATTTAGATATTTGGGATTTTAAAGAACAATAATCCTTAAATACTTATTTTTGGGAGTTTATGCATGAAAGAAGAAAAATTTAATGAAATTGTGAATAAATATGGGAGAGATATTTGTTCTGCTAATTTGAGATCGCCTGAAAGAAATAAAGCTTATCTTTATGCAGAGGAAAACAATTATCCTTATATTACAATGAGGCATATTGCAATTAAATGTTTTGAAGATGAAGATATTGTCGATATTCATAAAACTGGTTTTTATTCTACTTTGAAATCTAGAAAAAAATTTATGAGAATTTTGGATTCATTTACAAAATTTGCAACTTCAAATAAAAATGAATTGAATGATTTTATTAATTATTTAGTTGGAAATGAATATAATGTTGGAAAGGGATTCAACATAAGATTTGAACAAAATAAATCTAATTTAGAAATTATACTTGAAAAAAGAAAAAAATAAAATACGAATATATTCGTAACTATTTTTATATTGGTCTTTAAATTTAATAATTTTCCAATGGGGGAGAATCGATGAAATTATTGAATTGTGTGAATAAAAAAATAAACGGGCAAGGGTTAGTTTGTAAAATTACTTCTAAAGGTTATTTTGTTGTAATCAAAAATTCATGTCCAATAATTTTTATGGCTATTGAAGAAAAATTAAATTTAAATAAAATTTTTTTCCATAATAAAAATTCTGAACAATATAAAAAAAAATATCCAAATTTAAGATATGGAATTATAACTTTATCTAAATTGAATAAAAATTTTTTTAAACAAGGACATGCTGTAGATAGTTTTAAAATAATTTCTCCTTTGAAAACTCAAGAAGAAATTTGCAAAATTCTTCATGAAGAAATTGTTTTTATTTTTGAAAAAGTACAAACAGGTTCATATTTATCTTAACTGGAAAATAGTCAATAAAATATATAAAGGGTTAATATTTATTATAATTACTCAATTTATCTTGGGTTTGCGGCTTCGGTCGTGGTTCTTTGTCCGATTGAGTGTCTGCTTCGGTAGGCTGGAGAGGGGTGATTGTAAGAATTTCAATACTCTCCTTTTTCTTTTTTAATTAAGTTTATGATTTTGATTAATTTATTGTATATAATCTTCAAAGAAAAAAAATTGTTCGCTAACACTCATTATTTATTTATAATTATCCGTCCCGCTGGGTGCGTTAATTGAGTTTAGGTTTTCAACAGGATTACCCTCAGACTTTATAAAAATTTAATAATTCATTCTAGAACTTGTTGGAGATAATTAAATTCTTTAGCGGAGAGATTTTAATTTGTGTTTAGCGATTAAAATTTCGTGAGTGTAACAAATCTAATAATTGAAAAATAAAATTTTATAATTACTTTTGGTTACGACCGCAGGCATTAACTTGTTTTGTAAATTATTTTTAATATACAAACATGTTCGTATTTGTTTTAACTTTTAAAGGGTCAACAACACATATAAAGGAGAAATATTTGTTATAATTACTCAATTTATCTTGGGTTTGCGACTTCGGTTGTGTTCTCTTGCCCGGTTGAGTGTCTGCTTCGGTAGGCTGGAGAGGGGTGATTGGTAAAAATTTCGGTGCTCTCCTTTTTCTTTTTTAATTAAGTTTATAAAAAACTGTTTGTTATTTTTTTTATGAGTTTTTTTGATTTATTTAGAAAAAAGAAGGAAAAAGTTATTGAAAATGAAAAAATTTCTTGGAATGAATTTAATTTTTGGTTAGAAAACAAACAAAAAGAAATTGAAAAATATGAAAATGATTTTTTTATAAAAATTAAAGAAAATATTGATAGTTTTGTTTCAGATATTAATAATCAAATTTCTGTTTTACAAGAAGTTGATATCAGTGATAGAAAAGTTGAGGATAGAGTTAAATATATTGTGAAAGAAAATCTGAGAAATTATATCGTTTATTTAGAAAAATTTATGAACCAATTAAAAAAAATTGATAGTGGGAAAAATTTTGTTAAAAAATTTAATTTTATTTTTAATGATTTTGAAAATAAATCTAAAACCAATTTCACTAAAGCTAATTTTCTTGTTGGAAAAGAAATGGATGAAACAAAAGATATTTTGAGAAAGTTTCTAAAAGAAATTGAAAATAATATTAAGAAAAAATCCGAGATTGTTAATAGTCAGACTATCCAATTTATTGAAGAAATGGATACAAATATGCAACATATTAAAAATGCTAAATTTGAAATTTTAAAAGCCATTAAAGAGGATAAAGTAAAAATTAGTAATTTAAATGAAAATATAAAAACTAAAGATACAGAAATTATAGATTTAAAAAATTCTAAAACGTTTTTGCATAACGAAAAAAAGAAAAAAGAACTTGAAGAAAAAGAAAAATTATTGGAAAAAGAAATTGATAAATTAAAAGAAATTATTGACTTTAAGGCTTTGACTAGTTTTTATCATAGTTTTGGAAAAGAAATGGCTTTGGTCAAGGAATGTAAAGAAAATTTTAAACAAATTCTTAAAAAATCTAAAGAGAATAAATTTTTAACTTTAATCGAGGGTGCCAAGTTATTAAATGAAAAAATTTCAAAAGAAATTAAAAAAATTGATGAAAAGAGAAAAGAAATTGAAAATATTGAAATTAAGGATATGGGTTATAAAAATATTGAAGGGGATATCAAAAAAATGAAATCTGAAATTGAATATATTGATTCTAGAAAAAATGTTAAAGAAAAAAAGGTACATCAATTGGATAAAAATTTAGAAGAAATAAAAGAAGAAATTAAGAAAAAATTAAATGGAATAAATGTTGAATTAAAAGAATAAAGTTTAAATAAATCAGATCTATGTATTTCTATGAAAAAGGGTGCTGTTATGAAAAAAATAGGGATGTTTTTTGTTTTTGCTTTTCTAGTTTTTGGATTAGTTAGTGCTGTAAATATTGGAACAAAAGATAAAAAAGGGCCATTGCATGACGAGATTATTGCTGCTGGAGGTCAAAATGGAACTCCTGTTCCAACTCTTTATGGAGAAGGAATTGGTGCGAGAAAAATGATTCAAAGTGGGGCATATCTTAATGAAAAAGGTCAAGCTATAAAAATTCAAAGTGAAGGAAATCAAATTATGCTTCAAGTTGGAGAATATGCTGCTAATTGTGAAAATTGTAATTTAACTCAGGAAATGGTTCAAGATAGATTAAAAATCCATGCAGAACTTTCTAATGGAAATAAAGCGGAAATTAAAGTTATGCCTGATACAGCTTCCGAAAAAGCTATAGAAAGACTTCAATTAAATAATTGTGAAAATTGTGCAATTGAATTAAAAGAAGTTGGCAAAGGTAATGCAATTACAATGGCTTATAGTGTTAAAACAAGAACTAACGCAAAAGTTTTTGGAATTTTCAAAATAAATGTTGATACAGAAGTTGAAATAGATGCAGAAACTGGAGAAGTTTTGAGAACAAGAAAACCTTGGTGGGCTGTTTTACAATTGGCTGAATAAGCTAATAAATTTATTATTTTTATTTTCATTATTTTTTTAAATAGTGTTTTCTTTGTAACTTTATGTTATTATCAACAACTAAAGGTAGAAGAGAAGGAATTACTAAAGCATTGGATTTAGATGAACCAATCTTATTTTTAGATAGTGTAGGATATTTTTATGATAATACTCCTGCAACCAAAGAAGAGATAAATTATTATCTTGATAGATATACTTTCCATTTTGAAAGTATAAGGGAAAAAAGAATTGCAAAACATTTAGCATTATTAGATACATTTAATAAAATTGTTTATAGATGATTCATTACTTGTATTTTTTAAAAGATTAAATCATTTATTGTTTGTAGGGTTTAATCTCTTTTCAAAAGAGCTTTTACATTTCAATTTGATAATAAAAAATAATTTTTATTCATTCCAAAATAAACCAAAAAATTATTTTAATTCATTTTTTATAAAATCCTAAAGTCTAAAAAGTCTTCTCACCTTAAAATTGGATGAAAACCTTGAATAAAGAAATTGGATTTAGATTGGAAATAATGGCCCAAGTTTATTGTAAAGAATTTAAAATTGATAAAAAAATAATTAATGAGCAGGGAATTCAAAACTATTTCAAATTTTATAAAAAACTTCCAGATGAAATATTGGCAATTAATTCTTCTATTAAAGAAATGAAAAAATTCTGTATTAATTATAAACCCTAAATATATTCGTGCAACATATTCGCGTTATAATATATATGTGCATTATTCTTAACAAGATTGTGATTTAATAATAAAATTATCGTTGAAGATGTTAACACTTCCAAAAAATACAAGATATTTTGAAAAAAATTGTTTTACAACTGCTGGAGATTTATCGAATTTCAATACAATTTCATCTCTTCGAACAATAGACTTCTCAAGATTTAAATATCTTAGGAACCTATTAGTTCCGAAGATTAAATTTCAAAATAAAGTATATTCTAAAGAACAAAATAATTAATAAACTTTGAAATGTTTTGTTTTGTATGGAAAAAAGATTAGATACAATCAAATCATTGGTTAATTTTTTATTTGATACGAAAAGTGAAAAACACATTTATAAAATTTGTACATATCAATATTATAGAGATAGAATTTTAGAAGAAAATCAAGAACCTTTCGAAAAAACCATTCAAGAAATAATATGTTGGTCAAATAGTAAAAAATGAATAAACAAATTAATCTTTTTGGAAATGAATTTTTAGAATTGAAAAGTTTAGAAAAAGGCATTGATGAAAAAATATTTGGATTAGTTTATTTGTTAAAAATGCATTCTGGAATAAAAAATTTAGAATGGAATGTTGATGACATTATAGATACTTTAATATGCAAATATAATAAATTAAGAAATGAAATGGGGTATAATGTATCATGTAGTTCAATTCAAGCATATCCTGAATTGATTTGTGATTCTTATTATGAGAGATTGACTAAAGAGATTAATTGAGATGGTAAAAAAACCTGAATTTAAAACAAATATTAAAGAACCGCATGATCAATATTTGGAAAACTTAGTTTATCATTTAGACTTTGTTGAGGAAAATAAAGAAGATATTGAATGGATTTTAAAAGATGGATTATGGAGAAGAAAAGCAGGAAGAATAGAATATAATACTCTTTGTGATTTAATTGTAATCCATTCTGAATATGGGGTTCCTATTGAATTAAAAGGTCAAAGTGTTTCTCAACGAAGAAAAGCAAGAAATCAAATAATTTCTGGTAAAAAATTTTTAGAAGAAATTCTAAATATTCCGGTACCTTATGGAAAATTAGTTTTATATTCTCCGGAAGGATATAAATATAGAAAATATTATTTTATGAATGATGGAACAACTAGTGTTGGTGATTGGAAATTTGCTCCCTTTAAATGATTCGAAATTTTGAGGAGTAACAATTCTTTTTAAGTAAAGTCAAACTTTATTTGATTATGTCAATTATTCAAGAGTATAAACGAGATGATTCTAATGATTATTTATTTGTTCTTAAGAGTTTGAATGAGATTCCTTTTCCTGTTGGAAGGAATTTGTTAGCTGATTTTTTGGTGGGAGAAATGGATAATTCTTCTATAGAGAAAAATAAATTATATGATTTGCATAATTTTGGAAACCTTAATTTTTTAGAAAGAGAAAAAATTTTAGAAATTATTGAAAGTTTAATTATTAATGAATTAGTTGAGGTGGGCGCATCTGTTTTTAATAAATTTGCAAAGGTTTTATCTATAAGTATTAAAGGTAAAAATGAATTGATTGAACCTACATTAAATTCTAAAAAAGTTTCTGAAAAATATAAAGAAATTGAAACAACAATTAGCGATTTAGAAATGAATGCTTTTAAGGAACTTGATGATTTTTTGAAAACTTTTAATCAGGAACAAAAAAAAGCAATTGTTTCCCCCAAGGAAAAAATTCTTTGTATTGCTGGGGCGGGTTCTGGAAAGACTACTGTTTTGACTAAGAGAATTCAATTTTTGAATAAAATGAAAAAAGTTAAAGGAGAGAAAATTTTGGCAATTACTTTTACTAGGAAAGCTAGAGAAGAAATGCAAAAAAGATTGAATGAATTAGGAATTAAAGCTGTTGTTGAAACTTTTAATTCTTTTTGTGAAAAAATTTTATTGAAGAATGGAGGCAGAATTTATGGAAGAAAAGTTAGGGTTGCTAGCTATCAAGATAGAATGTTTGCTATTCTTCGTGCATTGGATAATCAGGGATTGAATATTGAACAAGCTATTGATAAGTATTTTAGTTTTAATCAAAAAAGGAATAAAACCTCCTATCAATTACAAAATATGTTTATGAATGATTGTTTTAGTGTTTTTGAATATTTTAAAATTACTAGAAAACCTCTTGATGATTTTAATCTTGAAAAAGATTATTCAAATTCAAAAATGATTTTTGAAATTATTAAATTTTTAGATAAACATATGGTTATGAATGGGCTTAGAACTTTTACTGATCAAATTAATGATGTTTTGAATTTTTTTAAGATGCATTCTAAATATATTCCAGAATTTGAACATGTTTTAGTTGATGAATTTCAAGATGTTAATTCTAATCAAGTTGAATTGTTGGATTTATTGAATTCTAAGAATTTATTTTGTGTAGGTGATCCTAGACAATCTATTTTTGGCTGGCGTGGTTCTGATGTTAATTATATTTTAGATTTTCAAAATAAATATTCTGGTGCGGAAATTATTAATTTGAAAAAAAATTATAGAAGTAATAAGCATCTTGTTGAATTAATGAATCATTCTATTAAAATTATGAAAATGCCCGATTTAGAGCATGAATTCGTTAAAGAAAAAGAAATTAAATTAAATAATTTTTCAAGTGAATCAGAAGAATTTGATTTTGTTTTGGAAAAATTATTGAATATTAATATGCCTTTTGAAGAAATTTTTGTTTTGGCTAGAACAAATAGACAGTTAAGTGATTTTGCTGAATTATTGAAGAAGAAAGGAATTAAACATATTTTAAAAAATGATGATAAAAAAGATGAGGAGATTAAGAAAGGTCATGTGACTCTTTCTACTATTCATTCTATTAAAGGTTTGGAAGCTGAAATGGTTTTTGTTATTGGTTGTACTAAAAATAATTTTCCTTGTAAATCATCTGACCATCCGATTATTGAAAATTTAAAAATGTATGAATATGATAGAGAAGAAGAAGAGAGAAGATTATTCTATGTTGCGATTAGTAGAGCTAAAAATAAATTGTATTTGAGTTATACTGGAAAACATCATACTTATTTTATTAATGATGAGATGAAGAAGATTATTGGTTAGGAAATAATTAGAGAACATTTTTCGCCACTGTCTTGCTAAACTCCTCGCACGAGAACCTACTTACGCATGTGATACGAACATGAAAGGAGATTAGATTTATTATAAGAACGATTTGCTTTGTTTGCTCAGAATTAATATGCAATTATTCGTCGCGGCTGCGTGCAAATATTGTTTGATGATTTGATATGTTTGAATTGGAGGATTTGTTTTTTGTGAAATTTATTTTTATTTCTGTTAACTTAATTACATTATTTGCTGAATGGCATGAAAAGGGATTAAGTTTGTTATAAAAAAATTAGGAAAGATTAAAGATTGTTTTAATTATTATTTAACAAACTCTACCTCTCCAAAATATTCAAATTCTTTATCTCCAGTTAGGAATTTTAATCCTAATCTTAAGGACATTATGTAACTTAAACAATCCACATAAGATAATCTTTGTTTTTTGAATTTTAATTTCATCTTATTTGCTTGTTTTATATCTTCATCATTAAAATTTTCTGTAAAAGGTAGAAAAAAATTAAATGATTTTTCTGCAACTTTTTCTCCATAAAGAGAAAGTAATCGATAGTGTAATTCCATTAAATTTAATCTTGTTGTTTTTATGGGAGAATTCATATATGGTTCATAATTTTTATTTCCATGAACTAATTCAAATAGAGCATATGTATCAAAAAAATATTCTAGTTCCATCCTTTTCTTGCCTCATCTTTCATTCTTTGTCCAGACATTTTTCTTTTTTTTACAAGTCCATAGATTTGGTTAAGATTTGGTTTTTCTTTTGCTATTAAGATTTCTACTTTTGAATTTTCTTTAAGATTTCTTTCTTTTACTATTTCTCTTGGTAAAATTATTCCTAATGAATTTCCCCATTTTTTTACGATTGCTTCCATAAGTTATACAATGTATAACTTTTTATAAATGTTTGGAAGAATATGTTTAATGTTATTCAATTAAATTGTTAAACGCAAATTTAATTTTCATTCACTTTTACAGAATAAATAATTATCTAAAAACAAACTCTTGGTTGAATTATTAGATTAACTAAATTGTAACTAATTATTTTTTAAATTTTCAAACTACCTTGTAAAATTTATTTTATTAATTTTGAACTTTTTAAAAGATTTATATTTTAATTATATATCTCCAAAAAATATGTTCATAGTTAATCTTAAAAATTGTTTATTCTCTATTTTATTATGAAAAAAGCATTAGTTTTATTTTCAGGTGGATTGGATTCTAGAGTTACTGCTAAGTTTATGGAAGAGTTAGGTTTTAATGTTCATCTTTGTTTTGTTAAATTGCCTTTTGGTTGTGGTTGTTTTGATGATGTTGAAAATTTTGCTAAAAAAAATAATTTTGATTTGCATGTTATTGATTCTACTAAAGGTGAATTATTCAAAGAGTATATGGAATTAGTTAAAAATCCTAAATATGGAGTTGGATCTGCAATTAATCCTTGCAAGGATTGTAAAATTTTTATTTTTATTCAAAGTAAAAAATTGGCTGAAAAAATTAAAGCAGATATTGTTGTTACGGGGGAAGTTTTGGGTCAAAGACCAATGAGTCAAATGAAAAAGGCTTTATTGTTGGATGAAGAAAAAGCAGGAATGATTGGAAAAATTTTGAGACCTTTGTCTGCTAAATTATTGCCTGAAACTATTTATGAAAAAAAAGGGATTGTTGATAGAAATAAATTATTTGAAATTTATGGAAGAAAAAGAGAAAGACAAATGCAACTTGCTAAAAAATATGGTTTTAATTATCCTACTCCTGCAGGGGGCTGTTTACTTTGCGAAACTCTTTATGGAAATAAATTAACCGCTTTACTTAAATATAATAAGAATCCCTCCATTAAAGAAATTAGTTTATTGAAAAAAGGTAGAATGTTTAAGAATAAAGGATTGATTTTTGTTGGAAAAAGTCAAGCAGATAATGATTTTTTGGAGAAAACTAGTAAAAAATTAAATTGGAGTATATTTAAGAGAGAAGATATTCCTGGACCAAGTATTGTTTATGACAAGGAAGACGATAGAGAGTTGGTGAAAAAATTATGGGAAGCTTATGCTGGAAAAGATTTGGATGAAAGAGAAAAGTTTGATGAGTTTAAGGTTTGAGGGTTTTTGGACAGGAAAATAAATTAATTTATTTCGTTCGTAATTAATATAATAATTGTCTGTCTCGCTGAGTGCATAAAAGATTGGAGGCTTTTTTTGAAAACATTGTTAGCTTGTTATAATTAGAATAACTATCATTAAATCTATAAAAGATCTCAAAAATCTAAACCCCTAAAATGTCTGTGCCACAGCCTGCATGAGCAGGTTCTTATGCTGGGAATGAAATGGAGCAGTAATGATAATTACTTTATTAAAAATAAGATAACCATCTAAAATATATAACAACCCAAAGAATTATAAGCTTAATCATTTGTCTTATCTAATGGCAAAATTAAAAATTGATAATGCAGCGACACATTTACTGAAATTAGGATTCAATAAAAACCAAATGGAAATTTTTTTTGAATTTGTTTGTGAAAAATATTGGGTAGATTCAATTAAGATTTATGAAAATTTGGAAATAATTAGGGAAAGTTTGAATAGTAAAAATAAAAGTTATGTTTTGATTAAATATAATAAAAAAAGTTATGATGTTAATTTAGAAGTTGTTAATGGTGAATTAGAATTTTTTTGCAATTGTAGTCATCGAGGAAATTCTAAATTATGTGCTCATGCTGGCGCAATCCTATTGTATAAAATGTTAAAAGAAAAAGATAATGATTTTAATACTAAATTAAAAATTTCTTCTGAAAAAATAATTGAAAAGAAAACTGGTAGTGATTTAAGATATTTCAAAGAACTTTTTCCCAATGTAATAAATGATGATAGACGAAACATGATTTATTTTAATTTTGAAGATTTTGAAAAAGATAGGCAAATTTTGAATATTGAAAGAGGGGCAATTAAAAAAGATGGACGATATGGTGCTCCCGTAAAATTTCAAGGCACTAGTTTTAAATCTTTCAAATGGGATATTAGCAAAAATGTTGAAAAAGTTATTAATTTTCTCAACGGAGGAGATTCATATGGAATTGGTTATTCTTCTGGATTTTCAAAAAGTCGATTTTATGATGCTAATACTGATTTGATGATGCCTGTTTTAAAAAATTTATATTTTGAAGAGCAAGAAATTATTTTGGGTGCTGTTTTTTCTAAAGAAACTTTTAATATTGTATTAAATATTATGAAAAATAAAAAAAATGATTATATAATTGAACCTTTTTTTATTTCTGGAAATAAAAAAACAAGCCTTTTGAAAATGGATTTAATTGAAATTGGAAATACTAGTTTATGGGTATTTGATTTTGACTCCAGAACTTTTTATGAATATAAAAACCAGGAAAATTTTGATATTGCTAGGAAAATTATCAAATTGCCAAAAAAACTAGAACTTAACGAAAAAGAATTAAAAGAATTTTTTGATAAATATTATCAGAAAATTTTAAATAATTTTAAATTTAATGTTTCCAATACATTAAAGAGACAAGTAAAAAGCGTTATTCCAACAGCAAAACTTTATTTAGAAAAATTTGGAACAAGTGCAAAAGTTAAATTAAAATTTAATTATTCTGGTAAAGAAATTGACTATTTTTCTTCTAATAAAGATATAGTTCTTCTTGAAAATGATATTTTATTTGATATCGCAAGAGATAGAGAATATGAAGATGAGATCGTTGAAAATTTAAATGGAATGTGTATTGTAACTGATGAAAAATCTGATGAATTTATTATCGAAGGTGATTTGATTGATTTTGTTGCAAATGAAATTCCTAAAATTATTAAAAAGGGTATTTTGGTTTTAGGTGAAGAAAATTTATTTAATTTCAAGATTGTAAAAAATAAGCCAAAAATGGATATGAACGTTTCTAAAAATGCTGATTGGTTTGAAATAAAAGGTGAAGTTAAATTTGGTAAAGATATTGTTGATATTAAAGAAGTTTTAGAATCCATTTTTAAAAACAAAAGATTTGTTAAGTTATCTGACGGTAAAGAAGCAATTATTCCGAAAGAATGGATTAAAAATTTGAAAAACTATTCAGGATTTTTTGATTTAACTGAAGAAGATTATAGGCTCTCAAAATATCATGTATCAATTTTGGATAATTTAATGGAACTTTCTGCCAATACATCTATGGATAAAGGAGTCAGTAAAATTATTTCTAATTTCAAAAATTTTGATAAAATTAAACCATATGTTCTACCAAAAAAGATTAAAGCTCAATTAAGAGATTATCAAAAAAGTGGTTTTGATTGGCTTTGTTTCTTAAGAGATTTTGGAGTTAATGGTATTTTAGCTGATGACATGGGTCTTGGAAAAACTTTACAAACTTTGAGTTTGCTCCAAAAAATAAAAGATGAAAAAATAAAAAAACCTTTTTTAGTTGTTGTTCCCACTTCCTTAATTTTTAATTGGAAAAACGAAATTAAAAAATTTACTCCTGATTTAGATGTTTATATTCATCATGGTTCAAAGAGAATTTCTTCAGATTCTAAACTTAAGAAAATGTTAAATGAAAAAAATTTGATTATTACAACTTATGGTGTTCTAAGGAATGATTTGAAAATGTTAACTAATTTTGAATTTGAATATATTGTTCTGGATGAAGGACAGGTTATTAAAAATCCTTTTTCAATTAGTGCTAAAACTGTATTTTCTTTGAAAGGTAAAAATAAGCTTGTTCTTTCTGGGACACCCATACAAAATAATTTAACTGATCTTTGGAGCCTATTTCATTTTTTAAATCCAGGTTATTTGGGTGGTTATGAATTTTTTAAAGAAAATTTTGTAGTTCCAATTGAAAAAGAACATAATAAAGTTGCAAGTGATTCGTTGAAAAAATTGATTGGTCCTTTTTTACTTAGAAGAACCAAGAAAATTATTTCTGATGAATTGCCAGATAAAACTGAAATAATTCTTAGAAGTTCTTTTTCCAAAGAAGAAAAAAATATTTATGAAAGTTGGAAAGAATATTATAAAAATGAAATTAAACAAATTATTAAAGAAAAAAGTGTGGGCAAGTCAAAGATGAAAATTTTGGAAGGCTTGATGAAATTAAGGCAAATTTGTTTACATCCTAAAATGATTGATTCTGAATATATTGGTTCAAGCTCCAAATTTGATTTGTTGATGATGGAAATTGAAAAAGTTGTTTCTGAGGGACATAAAGTTTTAGTGTTTTCTTCATTTGTTAAAATGTTAACTATTGTTAAAGAAGAATTTGAAAAAAAAGGAATTAATTATTCTTACTTGGATGGGAAAACGAAAAATAGAGAAAAAATTGTTTCTAAATTTCAAAATAGCGAAGAGGCTGAAGCTTTTTTGATTAGTATCAAAGCGGGAGGGCTGGGTCTTAATTTGACAAGTGCTGATTATGTTTTTATCGTTGATCCTTGGTGGAATCCAGCTGTAGAGATGCAAGCAATGGACAGAGCACATAGAATAGGACAGAAAAAAAAAGTTTTTGTGTATAAGATGATTACTGAGGATAGTATTGAAGAAAAGATTTTAGATTTACAAAAAAGCAAGAAAAAGTTAGTTAAAGATTTGATTGTTGAAGAAGAAGGATTGTTGAAAAATATTAATATTGATGAAATTAAGAAAATTTTTGGTTAGAGAAATAGAAAATATGACATCCTCTCCACACTAAAGTGTGGAGTTTCCATGATGTGCTGACTAATTTCTCACATAATCTCTAACTTTATCCAATTGAACAAATCCAACTGAAGAAGCAAATTTTTCCCTTCCCCCCAAAT
>Ga0190304_1000607_pt1 | contig 16697 bp, 12 predicted proteins | sample 48700712_MG_FD_161670 | JGI IMG/M metagenome (GOLD analysis project Ga0190304, IMG submission 161670) | Hydrothermal vent sediment bacterial communities from Southern Trench, Guaymas Basin, Mexico - 4870-07-1--2_MG | ecosystem: Environmental > Aquatic > Marine > Hydrothermal vents > Sediment ...
GGGAGAAGTCTGCATCCATCTCCATTATGAAATCGTAGCCCTTTTTTAGAGCCCACTTGAAGCCCTCCACGTAGGCCGAGCCCAGGCCCATTTTCCCGGGCCTGTGAAGGACCTTCACCCTGGGGTTTTCTTTCGCTATTTTCTCGGCGATTTCACCCGTGCCATCAGGCGAATTATCGTCCACGATCAGGATGTCTATGTCGGGGCTCGTGCTCAGGGTCTTTTCGATCAGCTCCTCGATATTTTCCCTCTCATTGTATGTCGGAACGACGACGACGCCCTTCATAGGTTTGCTCCGAGTTTTTGAAGTCCCGGGGCGATCTCCTCCAGGACTTTTTTGATCTTTTTCCTGAGTTCCTCAATGCCTTCTCCGGTCTTTGCCGAGACGTAAACCGACTCCGGATATTCATCGCGGAGCCTCTCAATTATGGATCGGTCGAGGAGAAGGTCTATCTTGTTGAAAACCCTGATCATTCTCTTTCCTGAACAGCCTATTTCCTCGAGAACCCTATCGACGATCTTTATTCTCTCCTCGAGGCGGTGATGGCTTATGTCTATCACGTGTAAGAGGAGATCCGCCTCCTTAGCCACGCCCAGGGTTGCCCTGAAGGAGGCTATGAGTCCCGGAGGAAGGTCCTCTATGAATCCGACGGTGTCCGAGAGAACCGTTCTTATCGGGAAATCGGGAATGTGCAATACGCGCGTCGTCGCGTCCAGAGTGGCGAAAAGCTGATCTTCGACCTTCACGTGCGCGGAAGTGAGAAGGTTCATGAGGCTGGACTTTCCTGTATTGGTATAGCCTACCAGCGAGACCTTTAGAATTTTCCTCCTGCGCTTTCTCTGGAGGTCTTTGGTCCTCTCGATGTCTATGAGTTTTTTCTTCAGGAAATTTATCCTGTCCTTTATTCGCCTGCGGTCCACCTCGAGCTTTTTCTCGCCAGGCCCTCTCGTTCCGATTCCTCCTCCGAGCCTGGAAAGCTCGAGACCTTTCCCGGTGAGCCTCGGAAGCCTGTAGAGCAGCTGAGCGAGCTCAACCTGGATCTTTGCCTCTGAGGTCCTGGCGTGCTGGGCGAAGATGTCCATGATGAGCTCCGTCCTGTCTATAACTTTCACGCCGGTGATCGCTTCGAGATTCCTGACCTGGGAGGGAGAGAGCTCGGCATCGAAGATCAGGAGGTCTATGTCGAAGGTCCTGACCAGCTCAGCCAGTTCCCGGGCCTTTCCCTTACCCACATAATAGGCGGGATCGATCTCCTCGCGGATCTGGAGTATCTTCTCGAAGACGTCGGCTCCTGCAGTTTCCGCGAGCTGTGCCAGCTCCTCAAGCCTGTCCCCCTCCACCCACCTGTCCCTTGACGACGATGCCACGCCGATCAGGAGAGCCCTTTCCTTTTTCTTCTCTACAGGCTTATCCACCTCGAATACTCGCCCTCCTGTTTGTAGGGTATTTTTTCCCATGTCTTGCCCGCGAAAAGTTTGTCGACAAAATCGTCGAGGTTCTCGACAAAAAGAAGCTCTATGTCGGCCTTGAGTTCCTCTTTCATCTCCCTTATCTCATTCTCGTTGGCTCTGGGAAGCAGAACCCTCTTGATCCCGCTTCTCTTTGCGGCGAGGATCTTCTCCTCGAGACCGCCCACGGGAAGTATCTCTCCGCTGAGAGTGATTTCGCCCGTCATCCCTACCTCGCCGGAGACCGGGGTTTTAGTCAGGGCCGAGAGCATCGCTGCCAGTATAGCGACGCCTGCCGAGGGCCCGTCTTTGGGGATGGCTCCCTGGGGCACGTGGAGATGTATGTCCACGTCCCTGTAGAAGTCCTGGGGAAGGCCGAATTTCCTGTAGTGAGCCCTGATATAGGAGAGGGCAGCTTTCGCCGATTCCTTCATGACGTCTCCGAGAGAACCGGTGAGCTCCAGGTTGCCGCCTCCCTTCACGACTGCCACCTCGACCTTGAGGATCTCGCCTCCGTATTCGGTCCAGGCGAGCCCGTAGGCCACGCCGGGAGGCAGCACCTTGACCGCTTCCTGCTTCCTGTAGCGGGGAAGTCCGAGGTATTTCTCGACCGATTTTTCCGTTATGCGCGTTCCCTTCCCGGAAGTCACATATTCCCTGGCTGCCTTTCTCATTATCCGGGCTATCTGCCTCTCGAGCTCCCTGACCCCGGCCTCGCGGGTGTACTCCCTTATTATCCTGAGGATAGCAGCGTCGTCGAATTTTATCTTTCCCTTCTCGAAGCCCATCTCCTTTATTTTGCGGGGGATCAGGTGCCTCTTGGCTATCTGAAGCTTCTCGTAGTCGAGATAACCCCTCAGGTGTATAGTTTCCATCCTGTCGAGGAGTGGCCTGGGTATGCCGTGCAGGGAATTGGCCGTGGTAATGAAGAGGACCTCCGAGAGGTCGAAGTCCACCTCGAGATAATGGTCCTGAAACTGGCGGTTGACGTCGGGGTCCAGGACCTCCATGAGGGCGGCCTGAGGGTCTCCGCGGAAATCCATGCCGATTTTATCGACCTCGTCGAGAAGAAAGACGGGGTTCTTGGTCCCGGCCCTTCTTATCTGCTGAATGATCCTGCCGGGGAGCGCTCCCACGTAGGTTCTCCTGTGTCCCCTTATCTCGGCCTCGTCCTTGACGCCCCCGAGGGACATCCTGACGAATTTTCTGCCCAGACTCCGTGCTATGGACCGGGCGAGGGATGTCTTGCCGACCCCCGGAGGCCCGACGAAACAGAGGACCTGCCCCTTTATGTGGCCCTTCATCTTGATGACGGCCAGATACTCCAGAATGCGGGCTTTCGCCTCCTCGAGGCCGTAATGGTCTTCGTCCAGAATTTTCTGAGCCCTTTTTAGGTCGAGGTTGTCCTTGCTCCTTTTCTCCCAGGGAAGGTGAATCAGCCAGTCGAGGTAATTCCTCACAACCGTTGCCTCCGGAGAGAGGGGAGGTATCTTTCTCAGCTTGTTGAGCTCGTACAGCGCCTTTTCACGGACCTCCTCGGGCATGGACGAACTGGCGATCTCGGCTTCCATTTTGGCGAATTCGTTGTCTCCCTCTTCGCCCAGCTCCTTCTGTATTTCTCGCATCTCCTGCTGAAGGAAATACTGGCGCTGGCTCTTTCTAATCTCCTCCCTGACCCTCGCTTCTATGTCCTGCTTGAGCTTGAGAAAATCGATCTCCCGGAGCATTATCCCGATCAGTTTTTCCAGGAAGTTCTCGAGGGCGGGAGATTCCAGGAGGTCCTGCTTTTCATGCGTCTTTATGGGAAGGTGTGTGGCAAGGCCAGCGGCGAGTTTAAGCGGGTTTGAACTGCCCTCTATCAGGCTCAGGGTGAGGTCTTCCGAGAGGTTTCTCTGGAACTGGAGGTATTCTTCGAAGTATTCCTTGAGCAGCCTCGTCAGCTCCGGCAGGTTCGACGATTCGCCGCTTTCTATGGGATATTCCTCGACCTCCGCCGTGTAATAGTCGTCCTTGTATTGAAGCGATTTTATCTTAACCCTCTGAATTCCCTGGACAATGGAACGGATGCTTCCGTCGGGAGGCGTGATGTACTGGAGGATTTTCCCTATGGTTCCCACCCTGTGAAGGGAATCCATATCGGGGATCTCCACCCCGCTGTCCTTCTGGGTGGTGAAGACGACGAGGCTATCTAAAGAAAGAGCGTGTCTTGCAGCGCTGAGCGAAAAGGGCCTCGCTATCAAAACCGGCAAAATGGCCTCCGGGAAAAGGACTATCTCCCGGAGAGGAATCAAGGGATACACGAGATTTTTCTTTTTTTCCATTACTCTGCCTTTTTCTCCCTCCTTCGGTTTCGAAGGACGAACTGGGGCGGCGCTCCGTCGTATATCACCTCTGCCGTGATTATCACCTCCCCCACGTCTTTCCTCGAGGGCAGGTGAAACATCGTATCGAGGAGCGATTCCTCGACGATCGCCCTGAGCCCTCGGGCGCCGGTCTTCCTCTTCATAGCCAGATCGGCTATGGCATCCAGCGCATCATCGGTGATGGTGAGCTTAACCCCCTCAATCTCAAAATACCTCGTGAACTGCCTCAAGAGCGAATTTCTGGGTTCTTTGAGAATTCTCTTGAGGTGTTCTTTGCCCAGAGAATGCAGAGATGCGATTATGGGAAGCCTCCCCACAAATTCCGGGATCATGCCGTATTTAACCAGATCCTCGGGCTCCACGTAAGAGAGGAGCTCGTCGTCGGTGAGCTGCCTTATGTCTGCTTTGAAGCCCATGCTCCTGCTTCCCAGCCTCGCCCGTATTATGTCCTCGAGGCCGTCGAAGGTTCCCCCGCAGATGAAGAGGACGTTTCTCGTGTCGAACTGAATGAAGGACTGTTCCGGATGCTTCCTTCCTCCCTGGGGCGGGACGTTTGCCACCGTCCCCTCTAATATCTTGAGGAGAGCCTGCTGAACGCCCTCTCCCGAGACGTCCCTCGTTATGGACGGAGAATCGGTCTTGCGGGCGAGCTTGTCCACCTCGTCGAGGTAGACTATTCCGGTCTCAGCTTTTTCGACGTCGTAGTCGGCCACCTGAAGGAGCCTGACCAGTATGTTTTCCACGTCCTCGCCGACATAGCCGGCCTCGGTGAGGGGAGTGGCGTCGTAGATGGCGAAGGGGACCTGGAGCAGCTTCGCAAGGGTCTGGGCGAGCAGTGTCTTGCCGGTGCCCGTCGGCCCTATGAGAAGCACGTTCGCCTTCTCGAGGTCAGCATCTTTCTTCCGAATGGAGATCCGCCGGTAGTGGTTGTAAACGGCAACAGAAAGCACCTTTTTTGCCTGTTCCTGTCCGATGACGTACTCGTCGAGGTAAGCCTTTATCTCCTCAGGAGGAGGGGGCTTGATGATCCTGGAATCCCTGAAGAGCCTCTCCTCATCCTGGAGGATCTCGTAGGCGAGCCTGACACAGTCCGGGCAAATATAACCTTCGCTTCCCGAGATAAGCCTTCCCACCTCGGACTGCTTCCTTCCGCAGAAGGAGCAGCGGGGTTCAGGCTTTGTTATCTTAACTCTTTTGGCCATCTTTTCTTATCTCCTTACGGCTGACGATTACCTCGTCGATAATGCCGTATTCCTTGGCCTCATCGGCCGACATGAAGAAATTCCTGTCGGTATCTTTCTCGATCTTTTCCAGGGGCTGCCCCGTGTGCCTGGAAAGGAGCCTGTTCATCAGGTCCCTGAGTTTCATGATCTCTCGCGCATGTATTTCTATGTCTATGGCCTGTCCCTGCACCCCACCCATGGGCTGGTGTATCATTATCCTGGAATGGGGGAGAGCATATCTCTTACCCTTCGTTCCCGCTGCCAGAAGCAATGCTGCCATCGAAGCCGCCATCCCTATACAGATAGTTTGAACGTCGGGCCTGATGTATTGCATCGTGTCATATATGGCGAGCCCTGAAGATACTATTCCGCCGGGAGAGTTTATGTAGATATAGATGTCTTTTTCAGGGTCCTCCGCCTCGAGAAACAGAAGCTGCGCTATCACCAGATTGGCAACGTGATCGTCTATCGGGCTTCCTATGAAGACGATCCTGTCCTTCAGAAGCCTCGAATAAATGTCGAAAACCCTTTCGCCCCTGCCCGTCTGTTCCACAACGAAAGGGACGTACTGATCTCTCGTTTTTTCCGTCACTCGAAGATCACCTCCATTTTAACCCTTTCCTTGAGAAGGTCCATTGCCTTTCTTCCGGCGAGGACCTGTCTCAGGTACTCGAGGTCTCCTTTTTTCTTGAGGTAATTCCAGTAGGCTTCGGCCGACATCTTATACTCCCGGGCCCTCTTTTCCACTTCCTCCCGGAGCTCCTCGTCGCTCACCTCTATTTTCTCCCTCTCCGCGAAACGCGTGATTATTATCCTTCTCTTGACATGGTCTTCGGCTATCTTCCTGAGCTCCGCTTCGGCATCGGGGAGCCTTTCAAGGAGCGCCGGGTCCAGTGTCTCTTTCAGATTTTTGATTTCGGCCTCAACCATTGCCTCCGGGAGCTCAAAGTTTATCCTCTCGTAAATCTCCCTGATGATGTTCCACTCGAACTCCGACTCCGAGTCCTGCTTTGAACGGGCTTCGAGCTCCTTGCGCACGTGTTCCTTCAGTTCCGAGAGTCCCTTAAAGCCCAGGAGCCTGGCCAGGTTGTCGTCGAGCTCGGGGAGTTTTTCTTCCTTTATCGCCTTGATCCTGTAGATCAGCTTAACCTCTCTCTCGTTGCCCTTCTCATCGGGAACCTTTCTGGTTATGGTTACCTTATCGCCCTTTTCTCTGCCGAAGAAAGCCTCATAGAGCTTCGAGTCCATCTCGTTGTAGTTGAGGACGAGATATCCCTGTTCTTTTCTGAGCAGCTTACCCTTTTCGTCCCTTTCCTCCATCTCCACGAAGATGAAATCGCCTTCGTCCGATGGCCGGTCGACCTCCTCGTAGGTGGCCGCCCTTTTCCTGATCCTCTCGAGCTCTTCCCTGACATCGGCCTCCGATACCTTTCTAATTCTCTTCTCGACCTTTATCGTCGGAAGCGGCGGGAAGTCGAAGTAGGGCATCACCTCGAATTCCGCAGTGACGTAGAGACTTCCGTCCTCGCCAGGTTTCTCCTCCGTGATCCTGATGGTCGAAACCGGCTCGAGGCCCCTCTCTTCCAGTTCTCTGTTGATGGCCTTCCTGATCGCAAGATCTCTCGTGTCTTCCTCGATCTCGTCCTTGAAGCGCAGCTTGATCACCTCCACAGGGGCTTTGCCCGGCCTGAAACCGGGGATCCTCGTCCGCCTGCGGTAGTCGGCGATCACCTTTTTCCGGGCTTCCTCGACCTCCTCACGGGGAATCGAGAAGTTTATCTCCCTTTTGCTCTTTAAGCTGTCCGATGTTATGATTTTTTTCAATGCTTTTCCCTCCCCACGGGGTATCTGAGGATTTCTTATTTATAGCCGAATTAAGGCGCGGTGTCAATGGGTCACGGCGCGCCGAAGAATATGGAGATCTCCCTCTGGGCCGAGGCGGGGGAATCGGATGCGTGCACCGCGTTTTCCCTGATGGATGAGCCGTAGAGAAAACGGACCGTGCCGGGCCTGGCTTTTTTGGGATCTGTAGAGCCCACCAGTTCCCTCACTCTCTCCACGGCCTTTTCACCCTCAAGGAGAAGCCCGACGGTCGGTCCAGAGGTGATGAATTCGACGAGCTCCTCGAAAAAATCTTTCCCGCGGTGCACCTCATAGAATTTCTCCGCCTCTTCCCTGGAAAATCTCTTCATCTTCATGTCGACTATGTGAAAATCGCATTCGACCATCGTTATTATTTTTCCGATGACTTTTTTCCTGACCGCGTCTGGTTTTATCATAAAAAGGGTTCTTTCCGGCATCTATCACATTTCCTTTCCGAGTTCGTAGCCTCTCTCGAGGGCCTTCAGGTTCAGGTTGACGAATTTCTGTTTGACCCTTCTTTTTATGGCCTCGGCCAGCGATTCCTTCTTGACTATGCCCGTCTTCGCAGAGATAAAGCCGAGGGCCATTATGTTCGCAACGAGGGGAGTTCCGAATTCGCTTCTCGCAATCCTGGAAAAGGGCACTTTATAGAGGTTTTTTATGTCCTTTTCCCCGGGAATGTGAGAGACATAAGTGGTATCGCAAATCAAAAGGCCGTTTTCCTTGAGAAGCTTCGTATATTTCGTGCAGGAATCCTGATTCATGACGAGAAGGAGGTCAGGCCGGGTGGCCTTCGGATAGCCGATCTCTGAATCGGAGATGATGACATCGGACCTGGAGGAACCGAGCCTTGCCTCGGGACCGTACATGGCACTCTGGACAGCATATCGGTTTTCAACTATGGCGACGGCATCGGCCATAACGAGGCCGGCCAGTATCATGCCCTGGCCTCCCGCACCGGTGAAAGCTATCTCGTAGCGGTTTCTTTTCTTCATTTTATCATCCCCGTCCTCTGTTTGAGTATCTCCATATAATCGGGATGATCCGCGGTGTGTATCACTCCTATCGGGAGCCTTCCCTCCCTGGGCGTCGTCCCTGCTCTGTAAACGGCCTTCTTCTGCCAGTTAAGCATGTCAAAGGGATCGGGCATCTCATTGAACCTGCCGTAGTAAGTGGGGCAGTGGCTTATGACCTCGATGAACGAGAAGCCCTTTGTCTGAAGGCCCTTTTTTATGAGTTGATCTGTCAGGGTTATGTGGAAGGTCGTGCCCCGCGCCACGAAGTTGGCGCCGGCACCCTTGACGAGCTCACAGGAATCGAAGTCAGGCTCGTAATTTCCATAGGGAGAGGTCGTGGTATATCCGCCCTGCGGAGTCGTGGGTGATACCTGTCCGCCCGTCATGCCGTAGTTGAAGTTGTTTACGAGCACGGCGGTGATGTCCACGTTCCGCCTCGCCGCGTGGATCAGATGGTTTCCGCCTATGGCAAGTCCATCTCCGTCACCCAGCACTGTTATCACTGTGAGTTCAGGATTTGCGAGCTTCAACCCTATGGAAAAGGCAAGAGCTCTCCCGTGTGTCGTGTGCAACGTGTTGAAGTCGGCGTATCCGGGCATCCTCCCGGTACATCCTATCCCTGAGACCATCGCCACCTTGTCTTTGGGAATGCCCAGGTCCTTAACTGCCCGTATGATCGAATAGAAAACCATGCCGATCCCACAGCCAGGGCACCAGACGTTGGGCATCCTGTCGTCCATGCGAAGGTAGGGGTAAGCCGGATGTTCCTTATTCTTACCGTCCACCTCGATCCAGATCGCGAAGTCGGGGCAATGCGTCTCACAGAGCCCGCAGGCAGTGCATTTGTCCTCGGCCACTACCTCAGGATATCCGTCGGGATCGGTGGCGAGCACGTCGAAGGGACAGATCTTCACACATATCTCGCATCTCTTGCAGAAATCATGGTTTATGTGGACTTTTATGTCCTTTTTGGTTTTCTGCACTTTTTCCGCTCCTTTAAGGCACATAAGGATAAACTGAGGTAGAGACTTAGTCAACTTTCTGTCTCTGAAGGCGAGATTTTTTTAGCGTCAGACCGATAGAAAGTGTTATTTTTTCTCCCAACTGACTTGAGCCCAAAGGTTAAAAGCATGACCTTGTTGCGATAAAATTCGCGATCCGTATTTATTACCTGTTGATTTTTAAAGGGCTTCCGGGAACCAGGATTTTATGGGTAACTTTGAGGAGAAAGGAATATAGGACATGAAGGAAGCCGAAGTCATTGACGCAGATAAAACCGGGGCTCCGGTGAAAACCGTGGAGACCTCCGGGGACATTTTCTCCTTCCTGAAAAAATTGGGGAATCAGTTCGCCGATGGCCTCCTCGTCTTCGATGGAACCAGTGTTGTATATGCTAACTCGGCCCTGCTGGAACTCCTCGGTGTTAGTGACCTCGAAGAGCTCAACAAAAAGCACCTGAGCGGATTTCTCCCCGAGGCAGAAAGAGAGGAAGTGAGGCTAAAAGCACTGTCCGTACTCAGGGGGGAGCTGCCCTCTTTTAAGCACGAGTTCAAGATCACGAGAGATGACGGCAGCGAGGCCCATTTCTTCTTTACTTTCAGCAGGTTAAGTTTGGGTGACAGAAACTACGTGGTCGTTGTGGTGAGGGACATCACTGCCTTTAGAAAGGCTGAGCTCGAGTCAAGAGAGAACCGGGTTCGCTATAAAGCTATAGTTGAGAAGAGTCACGACGGTATATATGTTTACAGGGGCGATCGATTTCTGTTTTTCAACGACAGGATCTGCGAGATAACAGGGTATTCCCGAAAGGAACTCGAAAACATGGACATCTGGGAGCTCGTTCACCCCGATGACAGGCAGAGGCTATGGGACATAGCACAGAGAAGGGAGAGGGGAGAGGAGGCTCCCGATACCTATGAGGCCAGGCTTATCACTAAGGACGGTGAGACCAGATATTGCGAGTTTTCGGTTGCAGCTGTCCAATACAGAGGGGAATATGCTGCACTGGGAATCGTCAGGGACATCACGGAGAGAAAGCGCGGAGAAGAGGCAATCCGCTTCAGAGATCAGATACTTCAGGCCGTGAGCGGCGCGGCCAGGAGCTTCCTGAGGAGCCCCATTTTCGAGAACCATGTGGAAGAAGTGCTTTCTAAGTTCGGCGAAGCGGCGGACGTGAGCAGGGTTTACCTCCTTCAGTTGGACGGCGGCGAAAACGTGCTCGAGGAGATGATTTTCAAACAATGGGCTGCGCCCGGCGTGAAGGAAGACAGTGAAGGGGAAGACGGACAGATACTTCGAGAGAATTTTCCCAGAAAATGGCTTGAGCGCCTCTCCGTGGGCGAACTCGTCTACAGCCTGGCCGAGACCGAAGGAGAAGTGCCCCAGTCTTTACTCCGATATCGAGGTTTCAGGTCTGTCGTTATCGTTCCCATATTCGTCAAAGAAAAGCTATGGGGTGTTCTGGGTTTCGAGGACTGTAAGAGGCTCAGGAAGTGGTCAACGGCGGAGAGGGATGCCCTCAAGACCGCGGCCGACATAATAGGTGCCGCCATCCAGGGATCCCAGATGGAGAAGGAGCTGAACAAGCTTCTGAACGCCATAAAGATGTTGAAAGACGCGGTGCTGGTCGTGGACATGGGAGGCAGAATAATAGACATGAACAGGGCTGCCCAGGAGTTATGGGGCGGAAGGGATCTCAGTGATTTCAAGGGGAAACCGCTTCTGGACCTCCTCCCGGAGCCGATGGCAAGGAAAGCTGGGAGGGATCTGAGGGAGGTCTTTGCAAGAGGGTACATTGAGGACAGGGAATACCGCAACGTGACGAAGGGCGACAAGCAAAACCAGGTTTTCAGCGTGAGCGCCAATCTCGTCCTGGACAGCGGAGGTGAGCCTTACGGCGTGGTTATCATCGGAAGGAACGTTACCGACAAGAAAAAAACCGAGGATCAGCTTGAGGAGAGCGAAAAGCGGTATCGCTATCTTTTCGAGAGGAGTCAGGCCGTGAACATCGTCGTGGGAATGGACGGGCAAATTCTCGATGCCAACGGGTCGGCGCTTAAAATGCTCGGATATACAAAGGATGAAGTTATCGGCAAGAACGCCATGGACTTCGTGGTCCCCCCCGAGAGGGAAAGGGTGTGGAAATCTCTGAAGAGGGACCTCATGGGCCTCGATACGGGGCAGATCGAGGTCGATATAATCGCGAAAAAGGGCGGGGTGAAGACCCTGCTATTTGCCGAGGGCCACGCCAACGTTTTCAAAGATGGCAGAAGGGTGGGAGTTCTGCTAAGCGCTCTCGATATCACCGAGAGGAAGAGACAAAGCCGCGTACAGGAGCTTCTGTACCGGATTTCCAATGCCGTACACACCGCCAAAAACCTCACCGATCTCTTCGAAGTCATAAGGGGCGAGCTGGGCAGACTCATCAATACTGAGAATTTCTTCATCGCCCTTTACGACAGGGAAAAGGACACCATATCCCTCCCTTACTTCAGGGACGAGAAGGACCATTTTGATACCTTCCCGGCAGGGAAAACCCTCACCGCCTATGTCATCAAAAACGAGAAGCCCCTCCTCGTGAGGCGCGAGGAGGTGGATGAGCTGGTAAGAAAGGGCCTCGTCGAGATAATCGGGTCCCGCTCGATGATCTGGCTCGGAGTTCCGCTGAAGGTCAAGGGCGAGGTGATTGGAGCCATCGTCGTTCAGAGTTACACCGATCCCTTTGCCTATTCACAGTCAGATCTGGAGCTCCTTCAGTTCGCGTCAGACCAGATAGCCATCGCGATCGAAAGGAAGAGGGCCGAGAAGGAGCTCGAGGAGAGCCTGAAAAAGCTCAGGAGCGTGCTCGAAGGTACCATACAGGCCATTGCCGGGATTGTGGAGACGAGAGATCCCTATACCGCGGGCCATCAGCGGAGGGTTGCCGATCTTGCCTGTGCCATAGCCAGGGAGATGAACCTGTCGGAGGACAGGATTGAGGGAATAAGGATGGCTGCAACTATCCATGACATCGGAAAGATCGCCGTTCCCGCCGAGATTTTGAGCAAGCCCGGTGAGCTCTCCGACGTCGAGATGAGCATAATTAAGACCCATTCCCAGGTTGGGTACGAGATCCTGAAGGGGATCGATTTCCCGTGGCCGATAGCAGAGATAGTATATCAGCATCACGAGAGGCTCGACGGCTCAGGCTACCCCAGGGGGCTAAAGGGCGACGAGATCCTCCTCGAAGCCCGAATCCTGGCAGTGGCCGACGTCGTTGAGGCAATGATCTCTCACAGGCCCTACAGGCCCGCGCTGACCCTGAATGTCGCCCTGAAGGAGGTAACCGAGAACAGCGGCACTCTTTACGATCCGGAGGTCGTGAAGGCCTGCAGGGAGCTCTTCCTGAAGAAGAAATTCCGTTTCGAAAACTCCCGCTGATCGTCCCCCTTTTTCCTTTGTCTTGACGGTTTTCCCGTTTATACCTTATTTTCTAAATCCGTCTGTCAGGAAAAGGAGGTCGATTATGTATCTTTTTGATCTGGGCGAACTTCCGTGGGAACAGTCCATGCTGATTTTCCACACCCTCGCCAGGATGGGCGTCGAGGGTCTGAGCATCGTGTGGCCCGATAAGCCCTTTATAAGCATCGGTTACTTCCAGGATGCGGAGCTCGAAGTAGACCTGGATTACTGCCGCAGAGAGGGCCTGCCCGTTTTCAGACGCGAGGTGGGCGGCGGAACGGTTTACCTCGACAGAAACCAGATCTTTTACCACGTTATCTGGAACCGGGACAACCCCAAATTTCCCAAAAAGATAAGTGAGGTTTACCAGTATCTCTCCGTCCCGCCCATAGAGACCTATGGCGAGTTCGGAATAAAGACGGAATTCAGGGAGGTAAACGACATAGTAACAAGGGAAGGCAGAAAAATAGCGGGGCTCGGAGGAAGCGACATAGGCGAGTCCATGGTCTTCGTCGGATCGGTGATCCTCGACTTTGATTACGACAGGATGTCTAAGGCCATCAAGGTTCCCGACGAGAAGTTCAGGGACAAGGTCTTCAAGACAATGAAGGAGAACGTCACGACCATGAAGCGGGAGCTCGGCATCGTGCCGCCGAGGAGTGAGATCGTCAGGGTTCTCAGGGAAAAATTCGAAAAGGTTCTGGGGCGCCTCGAGCCCGTCGAACTTGACGAAGAGATAGTGAAGAAAATGACCGAGCTTGCCCGCTGGTTCAATTCCCCCGAGTTTCTCTACAAGAAAACCCCCAAGATACCGCGGGGAGTCAAGATCAAGGAGGGGATAGAGATACTTTACGGGATGTATAAGGCAAGAGGAGGACTCATAAGAACGGCCCAGGAGGTGGAAAAGAAGACCTTGAAGGACATCGTGATAACGGGCGATTTCACCCTCTATCCCAAGGAGTCATTGTCGGTTCTTGAGGAAGGGCTCAAGAACACCGAGAGGGAGAGGTCCAGGCTGATAACCAGGATCGAGGAGTTTTATGAGAAGACCGGCGCCGAGACGCCGGGAGTCGAACCAGAGGATATAACGAAGGCCATAGAATCGGGCACATGATGGGTAACCAGATTTTATACAAGGAGGTATGAAATGCGAATAGCCTTTACGGCCGACGAGCCGAAGGGACTCGATAGCGTGATAAGCTATCATTTTGGGAGATGCCCATATTTCGTGATCGTGGAGCTCGACGGGAGAGATGTGAAAAAGATCGAGAACATTGAAAATCCTTCGGCCGAGAGCCACGCAGTCGGTGAGCTTCCTCAATTGATGAATCAGCTCGGAGTCAACATCATAGTCACCGGCGGAATGGGCCCCAAAGCCCAGGAGTACTTCGCTCAGTTCGGAATTCAGCCCATAACAGGCGCTTACGGAAAAGTCAGGGATGTCCTCGAGGAGATAATCGAGGGCACACTCAGGGAGACTCCAGCCGTCTCTGAGGAGCGTCCCTCACATGTCGAGGGGGAAAACGAGGAAATCCGACGTCTGAAGCTGGAGGTGAGGGAGCTCAGGAGAGAGGTGGCTGAGCTGAAATCTCTCATTAAGGAAATCATGCGGGGCAGATGAGTGCCCGGGAAATGCGGGCATGTCGGATGCTGCAACACTGAGGCGCATTCTGCGCAGGATCGACAGGAGAGGGTACAAGGCTTACAGGGATGTTGAGGGGGTTTATACGGTGGGGGATTTTACCCTTTTTATCGATAGGGTCCAGAGCGATCCCTTCGCGCCGCCCTCGAAAATCAGGCTGAGGGTCTCAAAGGAAAAAGCTCGGCTTCCCGAAGACCTCATGAGGAAGGGGGTTCGAAGGATGGCCCTTTCTGATTTTATCGCGAGGAAAGTGAGGGAGGGCATAGGGAGACTTCCCGGCGCGAGGAGGGGAAGCGGAAAAAGCGGGAAGCTCTTCATAGACGCCGGAGGGCAGGAAGTTCTGGAGAGAACGGCAGTTGTCCTGACGGAGGAATGGGTTGAGGCCCGTATGGAGGTTGGTCTCCCGGCTGCAGGGAGGACCATACTGGCCGACGAGGCCGAGGAGCTTCTTCTCAAAGATCTCATCGAGGCGGGAAGATACGGCCTGATGTTCGACTCAGCTCGTGAGCGCGAGGCCAGGAATTTTGTTTACTGCGTGGAGAATCAGGAATTCATAAGGTCGAAACTGCCCGAGAGGCATCTCGTCGCCTTTGTGGCCGATGGCTCTATCTTGCCGAGAAAGAGCGGAGCGAGCGACCTTCCCATGGATCAGGAACGGGCGGTTCCCTTCGTGTCTCCTCCCGAACTCAGGGTGGAATTTGAGCTTCCGAACCCCATCTCCTCTGAGGGCGAGCCGCGTAACCGGATAACCGGAATGGGGTTGCCCGAGGGCGTCACTCTCATTGTTGGCGGAGGGTTTCACGGGAAGTCCACTCTGCTCAAGGCCATTGAGAGGGGCGTTTATCCCCATATCCCCGGCGACGGCAGGGAATACGTGGTTACATGCCCTCATGCCGTCAAGATACGTGCGGAGGACGGCAGGAGGGTGGAGAAGGTCGACATAAGTCCCTTTATCGGCAGGCTGCCGGGCGGCATTTCCACTGTTGAGTTTTCCACTGACGATGCCAGCGGGAGCACGAGCCAGGCAGCGAACATAATGGAAGCCCTTGAAGTGGGAGCCCGCGTTTTTCTCCTCGATGAGGACACGTCTGCCACCAACTTCATGATACGCGACGCCCGGATGCAGGCCCTGGTTTCCAAGAAGGACGAGCCTATAACTCCCTTTATAGACAGGGTGCGTGAACTTTACGAGGAGTTCGGCGTCTCATCGGTGATAGTTATGGGAGGTAGCGGAGATTACTTTGACGTGGCCGATACCGTTTTGATGATGCGGGAGTACGTTCCCCTTGACGTCACGAAAAAGGCAAAGGAGATCGCCGCCAGCATAGTTACTAAAAGAAAAATTGAGAGGACGGAGCCCATGGGCCCTCCTGCTCCCCGAATTCCCCTGCCGGAAAGCGTGAGGGCCTCCAGGGGAAAGCGGGAGGTCAAGATAGACGTGAAGGCGGTCGATCTGATAAGGTTCGGATATGAGACCATTGATCTGAGGCACGTGGAACAGCTCGTGGATATGAGCCAGACCAGAGCAGTGGCTTATTCCCTTTACCTCGCCTCTCACAGGTTTATGGACGGCCGGCGGGCGCTGAGCGAGATCCTCGATCTCCTTGAGCGGGCTTTCGACGAGGAGGGGCTGGATATCCTGGACCCCTTTCACAGGCCCGGGAGGCATCCCGGTAACTTCGCGAGACCACGGCGGCACGAGATAGCCGCAGCCCTGAATCGGCTCAGAACACTTGCAGTGAAGAGGAAATAGCTTTTTCTTTTCCTTATCGAAAAGGAGGTCGACTATGATAGGAGATCTTTTGCACAGGACATATTTGGGCAACAGCATATCCAACTACCTGCTGTTTTTGTTGCTTTTCCTCGCTGGAGTCGTAATTGTCAGGATCATTGAGCTCATAGTTCTCAAGAAACTCACGGCCTGGGCTAAGAAGACGAAGACCACCGTCGACGATTTTCTCGTTGAGATGACGAAGAAAACCGTGCTCCCCCTCCTTTATTACCTTGTTTTCTATAGCTCCATAAGGGTGCTGACCCTCGGCAGATCGGCCAAGAAGGCCTTTGACATCATAGGAATCGCGCTTCTCACAGTTTTCGTCATAAGGTTTGTGATCGCCCTTATAAATTACGTCCTCCTCAGGTACTGGATGAAGAAGGAAGAGGATGAGACCAAAAAGAGGACCGTCAAGGCGATAATGCCCATCGTGAAGGTCGTGCTGTGGGGCGTCGGCATCACCTTCCTCCTGGATAATCTCGGGATAAGGATTTCCACCGTGATAGCAGGACTTGGAATCGGCGGTATTGCGGTGGCTCTTGCTGCTCAGGCCATTCTCGGAGATCTTTTCAGTTACTTCGCGATTCTTTTAGATAAGCCTTTTGAAATAGGCGATTTCATCGTGATCGACAACTTCATGGGCAATGTGGAACACGTGGGCATCAAGACCACGCGCATAAGGAGCCTGACGGGCGAGCAGCTCGTTTTCTCCAATACCGACCTCACGAACTCCAGGGTGAGGAATTACAAGAGGATGGAACGCAGGAGGGTGCTCTTCAGGATAGGCGTCACCTACGACACGAGCCTCGAAGACCTGAAGGCCATACCCGGGATCATCAGAGGAATCATCGAGAGCATTGAGGATACCCTGGTGGACAGGGTTCACTTCGCCTCATTCGGCGATTACAGCCTCATCTTCGAGGTGGT
>Ga0190304_1000608_pt1 | contig 16680 bp, 9 predicted proteins | sample 48700712_MG_FD_161670 | JGI IMG/M metagenome (GOLD analysis project Ga0190304, IMG submission 161670) | Hydrothermal vent sediment bacterial communities from Southern Trench, Guaymas Basin, Mexico - 4870-07-1--2_MG | ecosystem: Environmental > Aquatic > Marine > Hydrothermal vents > Sediment ...
CAATTCTTCAATAGAATCGTCAACTGAGATGGTTTATCATTTCCATGTTTTTTTGCACAAAAACGGCCCTCTCTGCAAGCAGAAAGGGCCGATAATATTTTTCCTGAATTACTTCAGTTTTTCAGCAACAGTTTTTTTGATCAGCTCTTCATCGGGGATAAAGGGAAGCGTGATATGATCGGTATCTTTACAGCGTTCGTTGTGCTCAATAACGGTTTCGATGGAGTGCTCATTACGAGCCCAGGCGCGGCGTGCCACACCTCCCATCACATCCCATGGAAATGCCCGTTCCAGGATAAAATCCACCCGTTCACTGCCATCCAGCACCATACCAAAGCCACCGTTGATAACCTTGCCAATACCCACGCCGCCGCCATTGTGCAGAGAGATGAGACTCATGCCCCGAGCTGCATTACCGGCGAAACACTGAGTAGCCATATCCGCCATGACGTTGGAACCATCTTTGATATTTGAGGTCTCACGGTAGGGACTGTCTGTTCCGCCAGTGTCGTGATGATCACGGCCAAGCATGATAGGGCCAACTTCGCCATTCCGCACCATTTCATTAAACTTCAGTGCGATGCTCATGCGGCCCGTGGCATCTTGATAGAGAATGCGGGCCTGAGTACCCACCACCAGCTTATTCTTGATGGCATCCCGTACCCAGATGTAGTTATCCCGATCCTGGTAGCGCAGTTGGGGGCGGCAGGTTTTAATGATTTCCGCAGCTGCTGCATCAGTTTTTATCAGATCTTCTTCTTTGCCGCTGAGGCAAACCCAGCGGAAAGGACCGTACCCGTAATCAAAGAGCTCCGGTCCAAGGATGTCTTCTACATAACTGGGAAAGATAAATCCGTCGTAGGTGTTCTCTCCATTTTTCGAGATTTCCTTTACGCCGGCATCAAAGATGGCCTTCATAAAGCTGTTGCCATAATCGAAGAAATAGGTGCCCTTTTCCACCAAAATCTTGATGGCTTTATAATGCCGTTTAAGGGTTTCATCCACCCGCTTGCAAAAGTTCTCACGATCCGTTGCCAACAACTCGGTACGCTCTTCAAAACTCATACCTACCGGGCAATAGCCCCCTTCGTAGGCTGCGTGACACGAGGTCTGGTCGCTGAGCAAATCGATGTGTTTATTGTTGGCAGCAGCATATTCCAGCAGATCCACAATGTTGCCGTGATATGCGATGGAAACGGATTTTTCCCGGGCTATAAACTCTTCGGCCAGCTCAAAGGCTTTAGCTGCGCTATCGGTTACCAAACCCACCCATCCCTGGCTGTGCCGGGTTTCGATGCGGGAAAAATCTACTTCGGCAAAAATGCCTACGCCACGGGCAATTTCCACTGCTTTGGGCTGCGCTCCACTCATCCCGCCGAGACCGGAAGAGACAAAAAGCTTACCCCGCAAATCACCATCGGCAGCCACTCCCAACTTCATGCGTCCTGCAATAAGGATGGTGTTGTAGGTGCCATGAACGATACCCTGCGGCCCGATGTACATCCACCCGCCAGCCGTCATCTGTCCATAATTGGCCACACCCAGCGCATTGGCCCGGTTGAAATCATGCTGGTTATCAAACATGCCGATCATCAGACCGTTGGTAATAACCACGCGGGGAGCTGTGGGACTGGATTTGAAGAGTCCCAAAGGATGTCCGCTTTCGACCACCAGAGTATGCTCATGCGTGAGCTTTTCCAGATACTTTTTGATCAATCGGTATTGCATCCAGTTCTGGCATACTGCTCCGGTTTCGCCGTAGGTAACCAGTTCATAAGGATAGAGAGCGGTTGCAAAATCCAGGTTGTTGTCTATCATCACCTGAAAGGCTTTGCCTTCGGTACAGAGGCCGGAATATTCGTCGATGGGTTTCCCGCTGAGGCATCCTGCAGGACGAAAGCGATAGCCGTAAATGTGGCCATGTTCCATCAGCTCGTCGAGAAATTCCGGGGCGAGGATTTCGTGAAGTTCTTCGGGAATATAGCGAAGGGCATTTTTCAGTGCCAGCTGGATTTCCGGTTTTGTAAGAGTCATTTCCCGTCGGGGAGCCCGGCGGATACCCTTTTCAAAAATCGGTTTTGGGGGCAAAACCGCATCCAGCTTGATTGTCATTGCGTTGTCAATTGCATGATTATTCATACATTCTCCATCTATTTTTTTTATTGTAATAGTCCTTTGATTTTCACGTCGGCGCTCTTGTCCCGGCTTCCGAAGATTGCTTCTTTGATGTAGGACTCCAGTAAATCCACCACATCGGTTTCTATGACGATGGGGGCGGAAGCGCCGATGGTTTTACTCAGCACAAAAATGCCGTCGATACTGGCATTGGTGAGCTCTGGCATACAGTCGGCAGAAAGAGATTCTGTAATGATGTAGGTGCGGGAAGTTCCCAGCATGGATTTGGCGATTTTCGCCTGATAATCGAAGTCAATAAATTCCGATTGTTCCAGGCAATGGCAGGTGTGAAAGGTGAGCATCGGAAGGCTGATGACTCGTTTGATAAAGTTGCGTTTACCGCTGATACGGTATTGGATGTCGATATTCTGGATCAGTTGCAGGTTTTCGGGGGAGCGGGAAACGGTGAATTGGGGATTTTTTTCCATAGAGGCAAAATTGGCAGGGAGAAAGCCCATGGAACTGGTATAGGATTTCTTACCCCACTCAATACCTTTATGATGCTCGATACCGGTACGATGAATCAATATCGAGATGAGATCATCGAGGTAGGCGGTGGAAAAAATATCAGAATCCCGTTTAAATCCATTTTCCGTTTTGGGGTTGAAGTAGAATTTTTTGTTACTAATCGCCTTGATAAATTTGTTCAGAGCCTCTACAATAGTGGTGTTGTCGGGGGTTTCTTTCTGGGCAGCGATTGCTTCTTCTACATGATTCCATTTCAGACCAATCTCGTGTAAGTACATACTGTTAACCGGTTTATGTTTGTCTTTCAACATATCCCGGATCATTTCACCATAAAACATACGTCCCTCTACAATAATATATTTTTTAACTTGTTTATTTCCAATCTCTTGTACAACTTCAAAAGTTATTTTTCGTTTATTTTTGTCAAACACCTTTTTCACTGGTTTTTCCGGATGGAAACAGGTTAGCGCCGAAGGGTAGCAATAAGCCTCCGAGGATGCTGTAGCAAGCCTGTCAGAGCCTCCAGAGATGGCACCATAATGTCGGCATTTTGAGCCGTAATAGCAGCCAGGCCTTCCATCCCGCACAATGCGAATCCCAGCTCTGCCTCCTGCAACATCAAAGCATCATTATATCCATTTCCCACCGCTATTACCTGGGCTGGATGCAGGTGCCGGAGGTAGCGCTGTTTTGCTTCTGTCTGGCCGGTTGACTGGATAATGTGTATGGTGCAGGGAAGCCCACTCAATTGCTGGTGAACAGAGCCAAAGGTGTCGGCGGTGATCACATGAACCTCCAGGTGCAAACTCAGCCACGGAATAGCTGATAAAAATGCGGGAAGTACGATACCATCGAAGGCAATGGTGCCGTTAAAATCGAACACAATATGGGAAAAGGAATAGGTCTTATCACCGGGAACTGCGAGGGTAAGCATGACAGCCAATCAACGGAGAGAACATTCGGTGAGTAGAGTGTTAAAGTGTGCTTTCAAGCTCTTCAGCGTATCATCAGAAATGGGCTGAGCTTTACGAAAGCTGGCATCCAGCGTTTTTGTGGATACAAATCTCTGCAGGAAATAGCGTTTGGCTTTCCCTATCAATGACCCCATCTCCAGCACTTCTTCGGCGGAGAGCATTTCATCTACCAAAGTGCTGCGAAATTCGTATTCGATATTGGCCTCCTTTATCAGCTCGATACTCTCTTTGATAGCGACGATGGAAACCTTAGAGCGAGTAACTTTCTGATATTTTGCCGCCGGGGCCTTGATGTCCATAGCACAATAGTCGATAAGATTTTCCGCAAAAAGTCGCCGCAACATGGCAGGATTCGAGCCGTTGGTATCCAGTTTGATCAAAAAGCCCAGAGAGCGGATTTTTTTGATCAGCAGGGGAAGATCTTCATGCAACGTAGGTTCGCCGCCGGTGATCACCACGCCGTCCAGCTGCCCGACACGTTTGTTGAGAAATGCCAGCACATCCAATTCCTCCAGAGGTTTGGCAAAGAGGGCAGAATCAACCAGCTCGGGATTGTGACAGTAGGGGCACCGAAAATTGCATCCCTGGGTGAAAAGAATTGCCGCCAGTTTTCCGGGGTAATCGATCATGGAGAACTTCTGCATCGCACCTATTCTCATCTGTTACTCCGCAAATTTAAAGGTTTTACGCAGATCAAACTCCGCCCGTTTCCCGTCGTTCCACTGTTGCACGGGACGCAGGTAACCCACCACGCGGGAATAGACTTCGGTTTCAGCTCCACAGATAGGACAGGTGAAATGTTCGCCAGTGATGTAGCCGTGATTTTTGCAGATACTGAAGGTTGGGGAAAAGGTGAAGTAGGGCAGGCGATAGTTTTCGCAGATTTTCCGCACCAGATTTTTGATGGTTTTGGTATTAGTCACACGCTCTCCGGCAAAGAGGTGCAATACTGTTCCGCCGGTATATTTGGTCTGAATCATATCTTGCAGGTCCAGGGTTTCAAAAAGGTCATCGGAGAAATTCACCGGCAACTGAGAGGAGTTTGTATAAAATGGTTTATCTCCTTCGTAGGCCAGCTTGATATTCGGGAACCGCTGCACATCCAGTTGAGCCAGCCGGTATGTTGTACCCTCTGCCGGTGTGGCTTCCAGATTGTAGTTATTGCTTGTTTCTTCTTGAAATGCCACCAGTTTATCCCGCATAAAATCCATTACCCGCAGGGCAAAATCCTTACCGATTTCGGTGCCGATGTTCATATCCAAAAGATTGAGACAGGCTTCGTTCATTCCAATGATGCCAATGGTGGAAAAGTGATTTTTCCAGTATTGGCCGAAGCGTTTATGAATATCCCGCAGATAATATTTTGTGTAGGGATAGAGGAAGTTGCCGGTGAGTTTCTCCAGCACTTTCCGTTTGATTTCCAGGCTGTTGCGGGCCATGTTCATTTTCTTTTCAAGCTGGGCCAGAAACTCTGCTTCGTTCTTGGCCAGATGGGCTATGCGGGGCAGATTTATGGTTACCACACCGATGGAGCCGGTAAGGGGATTTGCCCCAAAGAGGCCACCGCCACGGGCTTCCAGCTTACGGGTATCCAGTCGTAAGCGGCAACACATTGACCGGGCATCATCGGGATCCATATCTGAATTGATAAAGTTTGAGAAATAGGGAATGCCATATTTTGCGGTAGCTTCCCACAGGTTTTCCAAAACAGGATTTTCCCAATCGAAATCCTTGGTGATATTGTAGGTAGGGATGGGGAACGTAAAGACGCGTCCCTTGGCATCACCTTCACCCATCACCTCCAAAAAGGCGCGGTTCAGAATATTCATCTCTTCCTGATAATCGGCATACGTGTCCGTTTGCAATTCCCCGCCGATAATCACCGGATGGTCTTTGTACATCGAAGGCACTATCAGATCCATGGTGATGTTGGTAAAGGGCGTTTGGAAGCCGACACGGGTGGGTACATTCACATTGAATACAAACTCTTGCATGGCTTGTTTCACTTCGTGATATTCCAGGCTATCATAGCGAATAAAGGGAGCCAGCAGGGTGTCGAAATTTGAAAAAGCCTGAGCTCCGGCGGCTTCACCCTGAAGGGTATAAAAGAAGTTAACGATCTGTCCCAAAGCAGCACGGAAATGCTTGGCAGGGGAACTCTCGATCTTGCCCACAGCACCTTTAAAACCGATAAGCAAAAGATCCTTGAGATCCCAACCCACGCAATATACCGAAATCTGCCCCAGATCATGGATGTGAAATTCTCCATTTACATGGGCTTCCCGAATCTCGGGAGGATAGATTTTATTGAGCCAGTAGCTTTTGCTCACTTCGGATGCAATGTAGTTATTGAGTCCCTGAAGGGAGTAAGCCATGTTGCTGTTTTCCTTCACCTGCCAATCGAGTTTTTCCAGATATTGATCGATGAGATTGATCTCGGCATTGGAGACTATTTCCCGGATCTTGCTGTGTTGGTCACGATACAGGATGTAGGATTTTGCCGTTTTTTTGTAGGGTGAGGCAATGAGCACTTCTTCCACGATATCCTGGATGGCTTCTACCGTTGGTATCTTCTCGGTGATCATCTGAGCAGCCAGATTCATCACCTGAATCGTAAGCCGGCTTGCCACCTCCTCATTGAACTCAGAGGTTGCTTTTCCTGCCTTCACCAAAGCGGCGGTAATCTTACCGGAATCGAATCGTACGACGGCGTCATCGCGTTTTTTAATAAATTTAAACATTGCTCATCCCACCCACATTGCATTTTTTAGATCAAAGTGCTAAACCTATATTAAGGTGTAGCTTATGCGCCCATGTGCACGAATTTCAAAAATTGATCATTGAAATCTAAATGCGATGATTTAAAGATTTAGCATCACTGTCAAGACGGTTTTATTTTTCTATTACTCAAAATCTGTGAAACCCGCTTTACAAGGCAAGATAGAGCAACGAAAAAAAAATGTTCCACGGCAGCGGCAAAATAAAGGGAAAATTGGAACAGAACCAAAGGGGGCTGATACCTCTTTAACATCCAATAAAAAAAAGGAAGCCACGGTGAGATTGGAGGCATAGCTACTATTCTGAGTTGGCTCAAAGCGCACCTGCTGAGCCGGGTGGCAACAGCTAAATTCTCAGCACTAACACTACCCAACAAGCCTTAGCCATGGTTACTCCCGTATTTTGGATTTTACAGGTTATATTGTGCCAAGGATTGAGACTTTGCAAAATAGACTTCGAAAATTTCGTAGAAAAATTCTGCCAGATCTTCATGCTCGATGACCATGGAGGTTATGGCATTTGATGTGGTAATTTTATTGGAAAGATGAACTATTATTTTCGAACGATCAAATATCATCAGCTTGATAGGCAATTTGGGCACCAAGCCCACCGTGGCTCCCTGCTTTTCCCATAATTTCAGATATTCCAGATAGTCGGGATTGGTAGTATCGTTCACTTCGCAGAGAAACCGATAATTCACACCTTTGCGGGGAGATATTTTTCCTTCATCGATCAGGCGACGGGGATTCTTGACATAGGGAGGTTTGTTCATCGCCACTATTTCCCTCAGAGTGCCCGACTCCAATTCATCCACTTTGGCAGTAATTTTATTTTGTTCTTTTATCACTTCGATATAGTCCAGAGGCTGATTATTCCCTTTTTCGGCATGATACAGCGGCATTAATGAATGGGAGAGATCAGTGATAAGTTTTTCCCGCAATTCCAGATTGCTATGCATGGTATCTACCAGCATATCAAAGGCAAATTCAGGATTCACCGCCTTGAAGCGCCGCACCTTTCCTGGTATCATCGAGCAAAAGCCCTTCTCTATCAGATTATTCAGCACCTCGTAAATTCGCGTGCGGGGCACACCAGCCAGTTTTGATAATTCGGTAGCGGTAAAGTTGCTCCGCTTTAACAACATATAATAGGTTTTTGACTCATATTCGGTAAGACCCGACTGTTTCAGACGTTCAACATAGCTATTCACTCCTCCTCCTTTTCCATTGTAACTTTCGAGTCAAAATCTGAATAGAGAGTTATCGGTCAAATAAAAAGTGTAACTGTAGATCGTGACGATATGCGATTTAATTAAATCATTAACAGATTGGGGGAAGCAAACTTCCCCCGAGAATTTATCAGCATTTTGACCAGCCACAGGAGAGACATTTCATGCAGCCTTCGGTGTGTTCTATGGCACCACCGCAGTCAGGACAGGTGGCTTGCATCCCCCCTGATGCACTTTTTAGTTGGGATGCAGGAAGCGGTTCCCGGGGCTGTGAAATATCGTTTTCCCCTTGCAGATAGGTTTTCAGTGCTTTGGCTACGCCGTCTGCACAGGATGTTACCATTTCTCCTTTGCTCCACATGGGTGATGGGCAGCGGATTCCCTGAAGCTGATTGATAATCGAGCTCACTTTTACGTTTGAACGCAAGCACAAGGATGTGAGGCGGGCGATTGCTTCCAGCTGAGCCGAGGCACAGCCCCCTACTTTTCCCATCTGGGTAAAAATTTCGCAGGGTCCATCTTCGTCTGAATTGATAGTAACATAGAGGTGACCGCAGCCAGATTCTACTCTGCGGGTGATACCGGAGGTAACTTCCGGACGTTGACGTGGGGCAACGCGATTGCCATTGGTGTGCTCTTTTACTTTTGGTCCCACATTGAGAACCTGGTTATCCCGACTACCATCGCGATACACCGTTACCCCTTTGCATCCCAACTGATAGGAGAGTTCGAAGGCTGTGCGGATGTCTTCTTTGGTTGCATCCTTGCCAAAGTTTATGGTCTTCGATACCGCATTATCGGTGTATTTCTGAAAAGCGGCCTGCATCCTGATATGCCACTCTGGTGAGATATCGTGAGATGTAACAAAGACATCTTTTATCTCTTGCGGGATGGCAGGGATGTCAGCCACAGAGCCAGCATTTGCCACCTCTTCCATCAGTTCTTTGGAGTAGAGCCCGGCCTGTTTCATGGCTTCTTCAAAGTGGGGATTGATGTAGAGCAATTTCTCGCCATCCATCACGTTTTTTACATACACCAGAGAAAATTGCGGCTCGATACCGCTGGAGGTATTGGCTATCATGCTGATGGTTCCGGTGGGAGCGATGGTGGTGGTGGTGGCATTGCGGAGCCCCTTTTCCGCCATCCGGCTATTGAGCTCGTCCCAATCCAGTTTGGTGCTTTCCCGCTGCAATCCCTTATGCTGATAGATACTACCCGCAAAATTGGGAAAAGAACCGTATTTTTCCGCCAAAGCTACAGACTGCACTTTGCTGTGATAGTCGATAAATTCCATGATCTCTTCTGCCAGTGCCACTGCTTCATCAGAGCAGTAGGGAATCTGCATCATAAAGAGCAGATCCGACCAGCCCATGATACCCAGACCTATTTTACGGTTGGATTTTACCATCTCGTCGATGACGGGGAGGGGAAATTTCGAGCGATTGATTACATCATCTAAAAAGTCCACGCTGTCGTACACGGTTTGCTGCAAGGCCTCCCAGTCTATGGCATTGTCCCGCCAAAATGCGGCTAGATTTATCGAGCCCAGATTGCATGCTTCGTTAGGCAACAGCGGCTGCTCACCGCAGGGATTTGTACTCTCGATGGCACCAATATGTGGTGTGGGATTGTAGGCGTTTATCCTGTCGATAAATACGATTCCCGGTTCCCCATTTTTATGAGCCATCTCAACAATCAATTCAAAGATGTCCCTGGCATTTACGCTCTCCACCACAGTTCCCGTGTGGGGTGAGACGAGGTTGTAATCGCTGTCGGCATACAGAGCTTCCATAAAGGGTTCGGTGATACCAACGCTGATATTAAAATTGGTGAGTTCATTGATATCTTCTTTGCAGGTAATAAATTCCCGGATCTGCGGATGATCCACATTGAGGATGGCCATGTTTGCACCTCTGCGGGTGCCTCCCTGTTTCACCGCATCGGTGGCTGCGTTAAACACTTTCAGAAACGAGATGGGCCCGCTGGAAACGCCATTGGTGGAGCGCACCTGAGCATTTGCCTCCCGTAATCGACTGAAACTGAAACCGGTTCCTCCACCACTTTTATGAATCAGCGCTGCATTACGGATGGTATCAAAAATACCTTCCATGCTGTCTTCCAGAGGTAGCACAAAGCAGGCAGAAAGTTGTTGTAAATCGTTTCCAGCATTCATCAGGGTAGGTGAATTGGGCAAAAAGCAACCGGAATCCAGCAGGCTGATATAGCGTTCATATTTCTCGGCATCATTAGCACTGATATCGGTGGCCACGCGGTTGATAAGCCCTTGCCAATCCTCCATTGCGTTGCCATTATCATCCTTTGAAAAGTACCGTTTTTCCAGGACGGTACGGGCATTATCACTTAAGATCATCGTCTCTCCTCACATGAAGCATCTCCCAATGCATCAAAAATCTTATTTCTATATATATCAATCAATTACGTCATTTCAGTGGAAAATTCAGCATCTCCCATTAATGCGTATGAGTTGATAAATTCAAAGGGATTAGCAAGAATGTCAAGGGTGAAATCCCCCTCTTCTCTACAGGGAAAGAGGAACCACCGTCCAGAGCATGTTTAGCAGAGAAAAAAAGTTTCAGGAATGGCGAATTATCGAAATAGGAGGGATGGCAGTTGTCCTTTTTGCCGGACTGAGTGTGGTGAGGTAACACAGGATGAGTGCCACCATCGGAACCAGCAGGAAATCGGAAAGTCTCAGTTCCACAGGCAACCATTGCAATTGAAATCCCGCCATAGGCAATGTGATAAAATGAAAGTGTTGTTGGGCCAGTAACAGACCCAGAGCAGCCAGTGTGCCGCACAGCACCCCCATAGTTCCCAATAGCAACCCGATACGCACAAACACTCTGCCGATGAGAGCGTCCTCGGCACCCAGGGCTTTGAGTACACCGATATCCATGCGTTTTTCTGCCACCAGCTTGGTAAAATTCCCGGTCATATTGAAGGATGCAATCAGTATCATCAGCGCCAGCACCACAAACATCACCACTTTTTCCATCTTGATGGCATTGAAGAGATTCGACTCAAACTGGCTCCAATCCTCTGCTTCCACTCCCGCTGGCAATACCCGGTTCAGCGCCTGTGCCGTCCTGTGAGAATACCGCGGATCCTTGGTTTTAACATCGATGTGACTCACCTGATTTTTCAAGCCCTGAAAATACTGGCCATTTTCCAGGGAAATATAGGAGTGAAGCTGGTCATAATCTGGCAATCCGGAAACGAAAAGACCGATGACTTTCAGTCGTTTGCTGCGAGGCATCAAACCAAAAGGGGTAGGCTCGGTGCCTACGGGAAAGGTGAGGGTTACATATTCTCCCACCGTGGCATTGAGGGTAAGGGACATGTCCAGACCGATGATAATGCCGTCAGCCTGCAGTTCCTCTTCGGTAGGCGCTCCCACCACCATGCTGGAAAACACCTTGTTTATGTGCCGGTGATCCTCCATGCGAACCCCGTAGTTGAGGGTTGCCAAAATGTTCTCATCCTTCTGAATCATCAGCTCACCGGCACACACCGGCGCAGCTGCCACCACCTCTTTGTTTTGCAGGATGGTCTCCCTCACAGCTTCGTAGTTGCTCAGAGGCTCATGGTCGCTGTTGTGCACATGGATCTCGGCTTTGGAGCCGATCACCCGATCTCGCATGTCGCTGTCAAAGCCGTTCATCACAGACGACACCACCAGCAGAGCGAAAACACCCAAAAAGATACCGGCAAGGGACAGACCATTGCTGAAGGTGATCATACGTCGCTTCTTGCCGGTAATGAACCGTAATGCTATCAAATGTTCTATCACCGATCCTCCTGACCGGCGCATTGTTTCGATACCCCGAGGTGTGTCAAGGCTGGTGTGTCTCCTCTGGCTTAATCTTTCCTTCCCGCACCATGCGATCATAGACCTTGGGATATTGCTTTTTCATGCAATCGGGACAGATGGCGTGACTGAAGTCCACATCGGAATTTTTGGCGATAAATTCTTCCACACTGGTCCAATATCCCTGGTCATTACGTATTTTTTTACAGGATGCACAGATGGGGATGAGCCCGCTGAGAGTTTTGACATCTTTCAACGCTTTTTTCAGATCGGTGATCACTTTTTCACGTTCCGCTTCTGCCTCTTTCAATTGGGTAATGTCCACCACCGACAGCAACGCCCGGCTGTAATCACTGGGAATCGACCACTTCATGGAAACGAACAGTCGTTCGCCGCGCAAGGTTTTGTTTATTCCCACCCCTTCAAATTCCTTTTCATCATTAGCCAGAGCAGTGAGAGCCTCTCGCAGGATGCCATCAGATTGAGTATCAAACACCATGCCATACTTTTCTTTGAGATCATCCTTATCCAGAGCATCATAGAGTTCCATGGTCTGACGATTGAGGTTTACCACTTTTATTTTACTCAAAAGATCAACCATCGCATCATTATGCTCTTTGAGATACTCACCAAAATCGGTGATACTCTCTTGTTGAACCAAACGATCGATGGCATGTTTTACCTCAGAGACATCCTGTTCCCACAGGGAAATTGGAGATTCCTCAAAGAGATCACGGAACCGGGCTTCACTCTCCCGTACTCGTTGCTCAGACTCCTTCCGCTGGGTGATATCCGTGTACAATCCAAACACCGCTACCTGCTTGCCGTCTACCACTACCGGGGTCCCGATGATAGAGACATCCACGGTAGATCCATCTTTGCGTTTGCGAATGGTCTCAAAAATCTGCCGTTCACCATGTTTCACTTTCTCTGTGATGGCTCTGGCCTCTTTCATTTTTTCATCAGCCACCACAAGCGAATCAACATTTTTATGCAATATTTCAGCGGCAGAATAGCCAAAGATGTTTTCAAATTCTCTGTTTACTGCCAAAATATTACTGTCGTTATCTGCCAAAACAATGGCCAGAGGCGATGAATCAAAGAGTTGATCGGTGTAAGCCTTTTGCTCTTTGGCCTGTTCCTCGGCCTGTTTACGCTGAATGGCTGAGGCAATCTGGCCAGACACAATTTCCATCACTCGCACATCTCTCAATGTAAAAGTCTTCTCGTTTTCATAGTTTTGCAGTCCTACCAGGCCCATTACTTCATCGTTGATGATCAGAGGAATACCCATCCAGATTTTACTGGGTGTCCCTACAGAATCAACAATCCCCTGTTTTTCCAGTTCTATGATTTCCCTTTCCGTTAACAGCTGGGCTTTACGAGATTTTATGGTATAGGCGGTGAGAGTACGACCCATGGGGAAAGTGTTAAAATCATCCCGTTCATCGCTGATAAATGGTAGCGAAAAGGTGTCTGATTCTTTTTGATACAGCGCCACATACATGTTTGTGGTGTCTATGAGCTCGCCCAGAATTTCCTTAATTTGATGAATCAATTCACTGATATCCTGAGTTTCCAGCGCGGCATTACTTATGTGATACAGGAGGGATTGTACTTTTTCACCCTGGATGCGTTCCTCCATCTCCTGCTGCATTTTCTGATAGATCCCTGCATTTTTTATAGCCGTGGAAGCAAAGGCTGCATAAGTATCGGCCAGAGTAAGCTCATTCTCATCAAAGGGGGTGCCGTTACGCATGATGTTCATGGCACCGATGATCTCGTCATCAACAATCAAGGGTGAACTGATCATCCGCTCATCGGCTTGTGTGGGTGCGCCGGACACCTTCGCCGATGCTTCATTAATTCCGGAATCATTGAAAATGATGGAGCGTTTTTGCTGTATCGCCATCCCCGTAAGACTGTCGTCCACCTGAATCTTTGCCGAGAGCACCTCATCCTGATAGGTGGGATCTATGGCCAATACGGGGTTGAGAATAACTCCATCCTCATCCAGAAGATAATTGGTTACCCGATCTGCCTGGAGCAGCTCTGCAGCGCCTGCACTGATTACCGACAACACTTCTTTGATGTCCAGGGTGGTGGCCAATTTTTTGGCCGCTTCAAAGAGTTTGGACATCTGGCGGTTACGCAACTGCAGTTTTTCGGTGGCCATTTTTTTGGCGATAACGGTGGCAATCTGGCCGGAAATCACTTCCAGCATTTCTACATCTTTTTCGGTGTACAGGTAGGGGTCGCTATAGCTCTGCAGCCCGATGAGGCCGATAGGGATGTCATCGACAAACAGCGGAACCCCCAGCCAGATGAAGGGCACGGTACCGTGTATCTTAAAGTAACCCAGCTTTTCCAGGCGATGGATCTCTTTCTGAGTGGCCAATAGTGGTTTTCCGCTCTTTATCACGTAGCCAGTCAGACTGTTGGCTGCCTCTGCTTCCTCAAATTCCTCTTTTTCATCGAGATACAGGGGGAAAGAGAGCATGTCACGGTCTTGATCGTACAACGCCACATAAAAATTTTCGGTATTGATAATGGCCGAAAGCTCTTCTTTGATAAACCCAAAGAGCTCGGGAAGATCGTTGGCTGTATGAACGGCGTTAGAGATATTAAAGAGGGTTTTCTGAATTTTACCCTGTCGTTTTTCCTCGGTGATGTCTTTTACGATGGCTTGTACATACTTTTCTCCACCGATTGTTATGGATTTTAAGATTACCTCGCTATCGAAGGGTGTACCATCATAGTGCACATGTTGCCATTCAAATTGCTGCATCTTGCCCCGAGAAGAAATGAGAATATATTGCCGGGCCGCGGTTTGTGAATCCTCTCCAGTAGGCTGAGTCTGTGGGCAGAAACGGAATATTTCCTGGCCGATAAGGGCGTCTTTTTTGCAGTGGAACAGCTCTTCACAGCGGGTGTTGCATTCTACAATCTCAGCATCCTTCATCAACAGGATGGCGTCGGTCGTCGATTCAAAAAGAGTGCGGTACCGATCACCGGTTTCTATCAGCACCTTGTTATTCTGGCGCAGATGTGTGATATCGGTAAGGATGCAATGAGCCAGTTTAAAATCTCCGTTACTGTCATACTGGACATTACCGTTAAAGGAGACCAAAATTTCTCTTCCATCCTTCCCTTTCATACTATACACTTTGTCGTTTATCGTTCCTTCCCGCAAAAATCTTTCGAAGCGCTTTGGAAAAAGTTCTTTTTCTGTATCCTCCAGAAAGTCAGTAAAGGGCTTGTGTTCCACTTCCTTCTGAGTATAACCAAACAGATCAACCCAGTTTTGATTTACCGTTGTCAGGTTTCCGTCAATATCCAGAGATTGATAAATTGCCGGATTGGATTCGAAGAGTTGTCGGAAATGTTCTCCCCGGGCTTTTATACTCTGTTCCGCCATGTGCCGTTTCAATCCCATCTCGATGGTCGCCCGTAATTCCCGCTCCTCAAAGGGTTTTACCACATACCCAAAAGGCTCGGTGTTTTTGGCATTCATCAGGGTAGTGACGTCGGCATAGGCGGTGAGGAAGATGATGGGAATACCCCATTTTCTGTAGATAATTTCCCCAGCTTCGGTTCCCCGCATATCCCCTTCCAGCATGATATCCATCAATATCATATCCGGCTGATGCTTTTCTGCCAATTCGATGGCCCGCTCTCCCGTAGCGGCCATGGCAACAACCTCGTAATCAAAGGAAATCAATGTCCGCCGAATATCCTCTGCAATTATTCGTTCGTCTTCTACAATCATTAATCGTGGCATGCGTCCCCCATCATATCCTCTCGCCTCAGTTCTATCATAAATGTTACTCCCCGTGGAACATTGTCTTCTACCCAGACCTGCCCACCATATCCTTCTATCACGCTGCGTACGATAAACAGCCCCAATCCGGATTGGCCTGTATCACCGTAATGAAATCCTTCTTCAAAAATAGATTCCCGTACTTTTTCAGGGATGCCTGTACCATCATCAGCTACCGATATCCTGCACAATCCGCCTGCTTGCTCTACTCTCACGGTTATGGCAGAAGCCTTCCCATGATGCCGGGAATTCATGATCAAGTTATCAAATACTGAGAGCAAAGTACTATCTGCCAACACCTGAATATCAGTGTTTCCCATCACCTGTACATCACTGTTTTCGTCGTGTAGTGTACGCAGGATGTGAGCAAGATTCACCGGTTGCAGGTCTGCTCCATTACTCAGCATACCTTCGGTGTTTCGTATATCCCGTATCAAGTTCACACTGCGGTGAATGATAGATTCTGCCCTGTCCAGATAGCTGTCCATCCCGCTTTTACGGTAAATCCGTAAAGCACTCAATACCGCAGCCAGATGATTTGTGAGATCATGGCGCAGGATTTTATTCATCAGTTTAAGATGTTCTTTGCTTTTAAAAAGCTCCATATCGCGCCGGTTACTTTCAGTGATGTCCTCCATCACACCCACATAATTACTAATCTCCCCGGCGGAATTTATCACCGGAGATACGATGGCTCGATTGAGGAAGGTTGCGCCGTTTTTTTTGCGGCTGGTAAGTTCAGCTTCCCATTCGGCGCCTGTGGTAACAGCCGCTTTCATCTGGGCATATTTTTCCATTTGCTCATCAAAGATCCCCACGTCCCGGATATCGGCATTGATGATCTCTTCCCGGCTGTAGCCGGTGACCGCCATAAACCGTTTATTGGCAAATTCCACCTTGCCAGAGATGTCGCTGATAGCCACCATCACCGGGCTTTGCTGGATGGAGGTGAGCAACTTCAATACCTCTTCTTCGGCTTCTTTTTGCTCCGTCATGTCCATGGCATAAATATTGAAGTATTTTGCAGTGGGGATGGGAACCACCATCACCTTCATGGTGATATTACTGTAGCTCAGCTCAAAACTTATTCGGCATTTCTCGCTCAAGGCAATATCTATCATCTTTTTCCAATAGTGCTGGGATGCCTGATTTTCCTTCTGAGATATCATCAGGAGCATCTGCCGCCCGGCAGAATTGGCATAAAGCATATTGCCACCGTCATCCAGACGCAAAACCGGGCTGGGATTTTCGTCAGGAAATTTCGAGAGTTTTTCTATCCGTATGTGTGCCTGAATTTCTGCAGTTACATCATCTACCAGGCACACAATGCGACGCTGAGATGTCTGATACGCATGAAAAGAGCGCCATCCCTCCAGCCGTGAATCGTGATAAAACACCTCCGATGGAG
>Ga0190304_1000609_pt1 | contig 16677 bp, 16 predicted proteins | sample 48700712_MG_FD_161670 | JGI IMG/M metagenome (GOLD analysis project Ga0190304, IMG submission 161670) | Hydrothermal vent sediment bacterial communities from Southern Trench, Guaymas Basin, Mexico - 4870-07-1--2_MG | ecosystem: Environmental > Aquatic > Marine > Hydrothermal vents > Sediment ...
TTTAATTTTTTTAAAAATAATATTATCTTTATTATAACCCTTATATTAGGGCAGGTAAAGTGAAAAAGAATGTTGTTCCTTTATTCTCTTTAGACTTAAACCATATTTTACCACCGTGGGCCTCCACAATATTTTTACTAATAAAAAGACCTAATCCAGTTCCTTCTGTCTCCATCTTAATCACATTTGACCCTCTAAAGAAACGGCTAAATACTCTTTTTTGTTGCTCTTTGGGTATACCTACCCCCGTGTCTTTAACGCTGAACAATACTTCCTTATTTTTTCTTTCAACTGTAACTGTAATTTTCCCTTTACAAGGAGTATAATGAATAGCATTCTCGATCAGGTTTTTAATAACCAATGTGATTTTCTCAATGTCTACTTTTACCACTTTAGGTTTTTTGCTTTCTTTTACAACCAATTTGTAGGTAAGATTTTTCTTTTTGGCAAGTTCCTTAAGGGAATTAAAGGTTTTCTTCACTAATTGATCAAATTCTACTACTTTCGGCTGATAAACAAATCTTCCTTCCTCAATTCTGGCAACATTTAACAAATCGTTGACAAGCCTTATCATTCTTTCATTAGTTTGATAGGTCTTCTGTAAAAATTCTTTTTGTTCCTTAGTCAAAGACCCAACATCCCCAGCAAGCAACATCCCTAAACTCCATTTAATAATAGACAAAGGAGTCCTCAACTGATGTGCCGAAATTGAAACAAACTGACTCTTCATTTCTTCAATTGCTTTCTCCCGTGTAATATCATGCAAAATCACAAAAAACGAAATTTTTTTTCTTTGATAAGTTGCAAAAGAAGTTGTCACTTCTAAATATAAATTTTTCCTCAAAGGCATTTCTTTTCTAAACACCTCTTTAAACCCACCATCCAACAATTTTAACAATACCTTCATCCTTCTCATCCTTTTTAATTCATCCATTGTCTTTCCCAAAACTTCTTCCTTTTTAACTCCCAAAAACTCTTCTGCTTTCTCATTGATCATCTCTAATTCCTTCCTCAAATTAAAAACAAGAATTCCATCAACAAAGTTTAAAATAATTGCCTCGGTCTTCTTCCTCTCTTCCTCCGCTCTCACCCTTGCCGCTTCGGTATCTTCTAAAATATTTAACAAAGCTCTTCGGGAGTCCTCCAACTCTTTTGTCCTCTGAGAAATTTTTCTTTCCATCTCTCTTTGAAGCCTCCATGAAGCAGTAATATCAACTATCCCAACGAAAAATCCTACAAAGTTACCTTGCGTATCCTTTCGTGGTGCAAGGTGTATATTTACTATCTTTTTTTCTTTATTTTTTCTGACTAAAGTAAGTTCCTTTCCGAAGATCTTCCCATTTTTCTTGGAAATATCTAAAAGATCATTTATTTCTGCCTTCTCAACGAAAATTTCTGAAATATGTTTTTGAATAATTTCTGTCTGAGAGTATCCTGAAATCTCTTCAAATGCTTTATTTGTTCTTTCTATTAATCCAGAGGAATCAAGGTCACAGATAGGTAAAGGAAGAAATAAAAGGAATTCATTTAGATAGACCGTTAGATTGTTTAGATCCTTTCTTAACTTCCGTACCTCTTCTTGAAGATTCTTAAGTTGTTGTCTTCTTTGAAAAAAAACTACCATCTTATTTTCACCTAAATATTATTGGTTTAAGTAAGCATCTCTCTATATTTTTCTCTTTTGTGGCTTTACAATTATCTTTCTCTGTCTTTTTCATATTGTTTTAATTTTTCCTCCAATTCTTTCACTCTGTTTTTCAATTCTATCATTTTTATTTCTCTTCCAACTGTAAGCCGATGAAATCTTTCCAATTCTTTTATCCTTTCCTGCAATTCTTTGGTCCTTTCTTTTACTTTTTCATCCAAAGTCTTGGCTAATTCTTCTAACTCCTTGGTCCTCGCTTTTACTCTTATTTCTAACACCTTTTTTTCATCTTCTAAGGCCTCTCTTTGTTCCTTTAATTTTTGAACCATCTGATTAAACTCTTGGGCTAATTCTCCTATTTCATCCCTTGTAGGTATTTTAACCTTTACATTTAGATTCCCTTCCCCAACTTTTTTTGCTGCTTGAAGTAGTTGAAAAATTGGCTTTACAAGACGTGAGACAAAAAAGACAGAAAACAAAATAGTTAACAAAATAATAAAAACAAAAGACGAGGCGCTAATAAGCCAAGTAGTATAGATATTCACTTCCACATTTCTAAAAGTTTCTGGAGATAAAAAAGGTTTAATCTGGGCAACTATATTTTCGTATCCGTTATAAATGATATATGCAAAAATCAAATTAGAAAAACAAGTGATTGCCAAAATCCCCCAAAAAATTCTAAAAAAGATACTCGTTTTCTTTTTTCTTTCTTTCATAAAAATTTCTTTTTTTATGATACTATAAAAAACGTTTTAATTGAACACATAAAATTTAAATAAGTTTTTTCTGAAGTACTTTTTTAGAAGTTGCAGAAGATTGAAAAATGTCAGGTAGTCTTTTTATGAGACTGTAAAATCCATAAGCTTCTAATACCTTTTTTATTTTTCCTTTTTGTAAATTCAAAATAGCACAGTCTTTAAGCCGAAATTGTATAGGAACATTTTTTTTAATTTGGGCTAATTTTTTTGACAAAAATGCCTGCTCTTTATATTTCAACAGCGCTTCTTTAATTTTAGGTTTGATTTTGTTGCCCTCTTCTTTAAAAAGAGCCTTATAGAGACCTTCTAAACTCTGGAAATTTTTAATTAATTGGCAAGCGGTTTTCCTCCCAATACCATATACCCCCGGAATATTATCCGAAGGATCTCCAAAGAGAGCCTTAAAATCAGAAATTTGTCCTGGCAACAATTCTAGTTTTTCCTTTACTAAATTCTCATCATATAAACCAGTGTTTTTAATGCCCCTTTTTAGAAGATAAACTTTTGTTAAAGAATCAACTAGTTGCAGCATATCTAAGTCTCCGGTAACAATAATGGTTTCAATTTCCGAATCTTTTTCTTGTTCTTTTACAATTTTTGAAATTGTCCCAATGATATCATCTGCTTCATACCCCTTTTTCTCAAAAATTTTAACCCCAATCTCTTGAAGAATTTTTTTAATCTCTGGAATTTGCTGATAAAACTCATCTGGAGCTTTAGGCCGCTTGGCTTTGTATTCCTTAAAAATTTTCTCTCTAAATGTAGGAGCAGGGAAATCAAAAGCCACCGCTAAGAAATCTGGTCTAAATTCTTTTATTACTTTAAAAAGAACCAGTAAAAACCCATAGACTGCATTTATTGGTTTTCCTTCTTTAGTTGTCAAAGGTGGTAAAGCATAAAAAGCTCTATGTAAAATAGCATTCGCATCTAATACAAGAAGGGTTTGTTTTGAATTGGTCATAAAGTTTTACCTGTTTTTACAATTATTTTACGAGTCTTTGGGTCTACCATTTTAAATTTTACCTCTATTGTGCTTTTGGGCAAAAACTCTTTTATTTTGTCTGCCCATTCAATAGCAATTATATTTTTTGGAGATAGAATACTTTCCCACCCGATACCTAAAATATCCTGTGGAGACCCAAGCCGCCAGCAATCTATATGATAAAAATTCTTAAAATGAGAGTGAGAAAGTTTGAATCTTTTCATCAAAACAAATGTCGGACTTAAAATTCTTTTTTTAACTCCAAAGCCTAAAGCAAGACCCTTCAAAAAAGTTGTTTTCCCGCTTCCTAATTTGCCAATCAAAGCAAAAATAATCGGTCCTTCTTCCTTTTTTTGAACCTCTCTTGCTATTTTTTGAGCCAAAAGTCTTGTTGCGTGTGGTGAGTGAGTAATGTATTCTTTTTTCATTGACTTTTTTAGCAAAGGAGAGTAGGTTAAAAATAGAACATGGAGGAATTTCCCGAAATAAAAAAACTAATTGAGAAAAATCGATCTATTCTTATCTGCGCGAATCCAGCAAGAGACTCGTTGGATGTTATTTTAGCCACCTCCTCCCTTTTTTATACTCTAAAAAAAATCGGTAAAGCTGTAAAACTTTATCCGGAGAATTTTTTAGCAGATAAACATTTTTTCTCTTTTCCATTAAAAGAACTTAAAAACTTTATTCTAGTTTTCAAAAACCCAGACTTTTTCCCTGAAATTTATTACAAAAAAAACAATGATACAATGGAACTTTGTTTGTTAACAAAAGGCAAGTTACCTAAATCTGAGGAGATAAGTATCTATATTCCAAAGGAAACTTCTCAAGATATTGACCTTGTAATCACTGTTGGGGTATCCTCGCTGGAAAGTTTAGGAGACTTTTATGAGAAAAATTTCAAAATTTTTTTTAATGCACCAATTATTAATCTTGACAACAATTTAAACAATAGAGAATTTGGCAAAATTAATCTTATTGAAGAGTATCCCCTTGGCTTTTTAGTCTTCAAACTAATTCGTCAATTTCCCAAAGGCATTTTTGATAGATATCTTGCAAAATCTCTATTTTTAAGCATCTTCTTGTCTTTGAAAGAAAAAGAAGTACAGGAAAATTTGTTAAAAGCTCTTTGTTTCTTAAAGGAGTATGTTGCTGATTTTAAAGACATTAAAGAAACGATTCTTCAGGGTTTTTCATCTAAAGAAAAAAATCTCTTTGAAGTTTTTGTAAGATCCATGGAATATCCATTTAAAGTTCCATTTCCAATAGTTAGTTTGAAGAAAAACCAATTAGAGAAGTTTCAACTTCAAGAGAAAGATCTTCCTTTAGGTATTCGGCTTTTTAGAGAAAAGCTTGTGGTTTTGCCATCAATACTTTTTATATGGGAAAGTCATGCTTCTTCAAATTCCACAAAAGGAATTCTCTACTCTAGCAAACAAGAACATCTCTCTAGATTATTTAGAACTTTCTCCGGCATCAAAGACAAAGAAAGAATATTTTTTTCAACAAAAGAAGACATTATGTCAACAAAAAACTTAATTTGTAAAATGTTTCATGAGTAAAATTACCCAAAAAATAGAAATTTCCTCAACTATCCAAAAGACAATATCAAAAAAAGTGGAGGGGGTTTTGGATCTAGGAAATCTAGTAGAGAAATGCCTTTCTAAAGATACATCTTTTTTATTAAGCGTAATTCTCCAAGGGGCAATTTATCTGGCTGCCTCAGATATTCATTTAGAACCAAGGGAAACTAATGTAAAGATGCGAGTTAGAATAGATGGAATGCTGCAGGATGTTTCAATTATTCCACCTAAAGTATACCATTTTTTACTCTCCCGAATAAAACTATTGGCTGGACTAAAATTAAACATTCATAACCGTCCCCAAGATGGAAGTTTTTCGGTAATTTTACCTGCTTTATCTAAAAAAGAAAAGGCAAAAGAAATAGAAATAAGAACCTCTGTGCTTCCAGCAGATTACGGAGAATCAATCGTAATGAGGATTTTGGATCCTGCAAATTTAAGGAGTATTGAAGAACTGGGTTTAAGAGAAGATTTATTAGAATTGTTTAAAAAAGAAATAAAAAAACCAAACGGAATGATCATTGTCACCGGTCCGACAGGATCTGGTAAAACAACTACTCTTTATGCTTTCTTACAATACCTAAATAAACCCCAAATTAAAATCATTACTATAGAAGATCCAATCGAATACAGGCTAGAAGGAATTTCTCAAACTGAGGTTCACCCTGAAAGAGGTTATGATTTCGCAAACGGTCTAAGAGCCATTGTTAGACAAGATCCAGATGTAATTCTTGTAGGAGAAATACGAGATCTTGAAACTGCTCAAATTGCCATTCAGGCTTCTTTAACAGGCCACCTTGTTTTCTCCACTCTTCACACGAACGATGCTGCCGGGACTATTCCAAGGTTAGTGTCTCTTGGTGCAAACCCTTCAAACATAGCGCCGGCAATCAATTTAGCAATTGCTCAAAGATTGGTTAGAAAAATCTGTCCAAAATGTTTTATTTTTCGCCCTTTAAAAGAAGAGGAAAAGAAAATCATTCAGGATGAGTTAAAAAATATCCCTGAACAATTAAAAAAGAAATATAACCTTGAAAACTTGAATGAAATTCAGGTAAAAGAAGGTAAGGGGTGTAAGTTTTGTAATTTCACAGGTTATAAAGGAAGAATTGGTATTTTTGAAGCTATTTTGGTAAATGAGGAAATGGAGGATTTAATTTTAAAAAATCCTTCTATCGTGGAAATAAAAAGACTAGCAAAGAAACACGGAATGGTATCTATGTATCAAGATGGTCTCCTTAAAGTCCTTTCTGGTATCACTACGATCCAAGAGGTACAAAGAGTTGCTAAAGAGGACTAAAATTTAAAATCCCTGACCGGATTGTCCTTGGGTTTCCCAAAAGATCAGGATTTTTCCGAGGAATAGTCGAGCCAGAGCCCAACTATTCCAAGGGTCTAAGAAAAATCCCTTTCCGGCCAGGGACTTCCTTTATTATATCAAAAAAAATATGATTGTCAAGGTAAACATACATGAAGATGATATCTTAGACAATACTTTAAGACCACGCAGATGGGGAGAATATATTGGACAGGAGCAAGTTAAAAGAAATGTTAGAATTATAATTGAGGCTGCAAAAAAAAGAAATGAACCCCCCGAGCATTTATTGTTCTATGGAAGCTCAGGACTTGGTAAAACAACTCTTGCTTATTTAATAGCCAGGGAGTTAAATACAGAAATGAAAATAACTTCAGGCCCTGCTATTGAAAGACCAGGTGATTTAGCGGCAATTTTGACAAATTTAAAAGAGGGTCAAATTTTATTCATTGATGAAATTCATAGGCTAAATAGAACCTGTGAGGAATTAATCTATCCTGCTTTGGAAGACTATAAACTTAATATAATTGTCGGCAAAGGTCCTATGGCTCGGACTCTTGAGATTAAACTTCCTAAGTTTACTTTAATCGGGGCAACTACAAGGATTGCTCAACTTACTTCTCCTCTGCGCAATAGATTTGGGGCCATCTTTCAGTTAAGATTCTATACAGTTAAAGAGATTGAGCAGATAATTGAAAGGTCGGCAAAAATACTCAATGTAGAAATAGAGAAAGAGGCTGTTGAAACTATCGCTCAAAGGTCACGGTTTACTCCAAGGATAGCAAATAGACTTTTAAAAAGAATTAGAGATTTCGCTCAAGTTGAAAGCGACGGTATAATTACAAAAGAAATTGCCAAGAAAGCACTGGAGGCCTTAGAAATTGATGAGTTAGGGCTTGAGCCAGCAGATAGAAAAATTCTTGAAACAATAATCTATAAATTTGACGGAGGACCTGTTGGCATTCAAGCGCTTGCCGCTTCTCTATCAGAAGAGGTAGATAATATTTTAGAAGTTTATGAACCCTATCTTTTGCAATTGGGGTTAATTAAAAGAACTCCCAAAGGAAGGGTAATAACGGAGGCTGCTTTAAAACATCTTAAAATTAAACCAAAAAACAGACTTCTATAAAAACATGTCCGGACATAGCCATTGGCATGGAATAAGATATAAAAAGGAATTAGAGGACAAAAAAAGGGCTAAAATTTTTTCAAAAATTAGCCGCCAGATTGCTGTTGCTGCAAGAGAAGGAAAAGATCCAGAAACAAATCCAAAACTTAGAATGGCAATTGAAATGGCAAAGGAATTTAATATGCCAAATGAAAATATAGAAAGAGCCATCAAAAGAGGTTCTGGTGAAATTGAAGGGGAGAAATTAGAAGAGGTAACCTTTGAATGTCTTGGTCCTGGAAACGTTGCAATTATTATTGAAGGTATTACAGATAATAAAAACAGAACGCTTAGCGAAATTAAGCAGATTCTACAAAAAGAGGGAGGAAAATTAGCCGACGAAGGATCTCTAAGATGGCAGTTTAAACGAATGGGAACAATCAGAGTGAATGCCCAAAATGTTAATAAGGAAGATTTGGAGCTTCTTGCTATCGATTTAGGGGCTCAGGATTTTAAATGGAGAAATTCTATGCTTGAAATTTATACAAAGCCTGAGGATTTAGAAAGAATAAAGTCCAAACTTGAAGAAAGGAAAATACCAATTGAATCAGCCCAATTGGAATGGGTTCCTGAACAAGAAATTGAGGTTTCTGAAAAAGAAAAGGAAGCGCTGGAGCGTCTTTTTGAGGCTTTAGATGAGAATGACGCAGTGCAGGAAATATATTCAAATTTAAAAATATGAAGATTTTGGGAATTGATCCGGGAACAGCAACAACCGGCTATGGGGTTATTAAAGCAAAAAGGGGGAGTGATAAACTTATCTGTCTCGATTATGGATGTATCAACACATCACCTGCTGTAGACCCTTGCAAGCGCCTAAAACAAATTGAAAAAGGGGTGAATAAACTTATCAGAAGATTTTCCCCCAGAGTTTTAGCAGTAGAAAAATTATATTTTTTCAAAAATTCCAAGACGATTGTAAGTGTTTCACAGGCCAAAGGGGTAATTCTTCTTGCAGCCGCCAAAAAGAAGGTGCCTGTTGTAGAATTTACACCTCTTGAGGTTAAAATGGCAATTACAGGTTATGGAAGAGCAAAAAAAATACAGATGCAAAAAATGATTCAAGTATTATTGGGCTTGAGAGAACTACCAAAACCCGACGACGCCGCTGATGCTCTAGCCTTAGCAGTATGTGCCCATCTTATGCTTTTTTCAAAATTAAGCCCTTTCAAGCAAAAAGTCTTGACAGGGAGGTGGAGAAAAATATAATAGGCTTATAGATTGTTTTGGAGGACAATTAAAGGTCGATTTAAACAATAATTTTTAAAACCATGGAATACATTGACAAAATCCTCTCTCAAATTGTTAATCAAGAAGAATGGGAAGAAGAGGATGTAGAGGAAGAAGAAACTATTGAAGAAGAAACACCCGAGGAAGAGGCTGAAGAGGAAACCCCAGAAGATGTATCCGAGGAAGAAGAGTTCGGAGAAGAAGAGGAGGATGAAGAATTATAAAATCCCAAAACCCCCCATAAATTATGGGGGGTTTTGGGATTATTTTAAAAAATGAAAAAAACAAAAAGAGTATTTAAAACAGCGTCTTTTAAATGGCCTAAAGTTATTATTAAACTTACTCTTTTTTCTTTACTATTTTTTCTCCTTTGTGGATCCTTCGTTTTTATACTTTTTGCAAAAGATTTCCCAAGACCAGAAGTTTTTGAGGAAAGACATTTAGCCCAGCCAACTAAAATTTTTGACAGAAGTGGTAAAGTATTGCTTTATACGATTTTTGGGGAAGAAAAAAGAGAACCAGTTAAACTTAAAGACCTTCCGGATTATCTAATAAAGGCTGTTTTGGCAGCAGAAGATGCAAAATTTTATGAGCATCACGGGGTAGATTTAAAAGGTATTTTAAGGGCGATTTTAATAGATCTAAAATTAAAAAAACCGGTTTACGGTGGCTCAACTATCTCTCAGCAATTAATAAGATCAACCTTTCTAACAAGAGAGAAAACAATAAAAAGAAAAATTAGGGAGGTTATTTTAACATTAGAATTAGAAAGACGTTATTCAAAAGATCAAATTTTGGAGTGGTATTTAAATCAAATTCCATTTGGGCCAAATATATATGGAGTTGAAGCAGCGGCCCAAGATTTCTTCAATAAACCTGCAAAGGATGTAACTTTGGAGGAGGCAGCAGTTTTGGCTGCTACAATTAGAGCCCCTAGTTATTATTACCCCTTCTCAGAACATAGAGAAAAACTTTTAGAAAGAAAAAATTACATCTTAAAGAGAATGTTGGAAGAAGGTTTTATCTCTCAAGAAGAATACCAACAGGCTAAAAAAAAGGAAATTCATTTTGTTAAAACTCCTATTACAATCAAAGCCCCTCATTTTGTTTTTTATGTAAGAGATTATCTCTTTAAAAAATATGGTGATGAATTTCTAAAAGAAAGTGGACTTAAGGTATACACTACTTTGGATTGGGAATTCCAAAAAAAATTAGAAGAAATAGTCAAAAAAGAAGTAGAAAGAATTAAAAAATATAATGCTCATAATATCTCAATTGTGGCTATAGACCCAAATACAGGCCAAATACTCGCAATGATAGGCTCAAAAGACTATTTTGGTGAACCTTATCCAAAAGGTTGCAAACCAGGAGTTAATTGCCTTTTCGAACCAAAAGTTAATGTAGCAGTTTATGGTATTGGCCAGCAACCCGGATCTGCCTTTAAACCTTTTGTTTACGCTACCGCTTTTGAAAAAGGTTATTCTGAAAATGATAAAGTCTTAGATGAATTAACCAATTTTGGTAAATGGGGTGGGAAGTATTATATACCTCAAAATTATGATGGTAAATTTCGAGGTTGGGTTACATTAAAGCAAGCCTTAGCCCAATCTCTAAACGTACCTTCTGTGAAAGTATTACTTTATTTTGCAGGCATTGAAGACAGTATAAAAACAGCCAGAAGGTTTGGTATTACCACCTTAAACAAACCTCCTTCTTTTTATGGTCCATCGTTAGTGTTAGGAGGAGGAGAAGTAAAACTTTTAGATATAACCTCAGCCTATGGGGTTTTTGCAACAGAGGGTTTAAGAAATCCTCCTTCTGCCATATTAAAAATTGAAGATGCAAAAGGAAGAATTATAGAAGAAAACAAACCTTCGCCTTTACGAGTAGAAAGGGTGGATGTTTGCAAAAAGATAAATGATATTTTATCAGATAACGATGCCAGGGCACCAATGTTTGGCAAAAATTCACCTCTTTATTTTAAAGATCACATTGTAGCTGCCAAAACCGGTACCACAAACAGTTTCCGAGATGCCTGGACTATAGGATATACTAAAAATATTGTAATTGGAGTTTGGGTAGGAAATAATGATAATTCTCCAATGAAAAAAGTGCCAGCGGTCACTATTGCGGGACCTATTTGGCACAAAGCAATGGAGGAAGCCTTAAAAAGATGGCCTTAAACTTGCTTAATTGGCATTAAAATATAAAGAAAATCTTGACTGTTTTTTGGTTTAATTACTCCTGGTCCTTCCTCTTGATTAAGTTCAAAGATAAATTCTTCTGTTTGAATCTTTGAGACTCCCTCAAATAAAAATCGCCAGTTAAAACATGTTTTTACTTTCTCTCCTTTGACACCGGCTTTAATTTCTAAAGTTGCTTCACCTAAATCTGTATTTTGTGCTGAAATCTCTATACTACTCTTTTTAGGATCCACAGAGAGCATTACTTCATTTCCTCCTCCTGAAAAAATACTCGCGGTTTTAATTTTGTTAAGAAATTGTTTTTTATCTAAAATAACCTGGGTATGATATCCTTTTGGGATAACCGCCTGATAATCGGGAAACTCGCCTTCAATTAAGCGTGAAATTAACTGAGCCTGTGGATTTTGCGAATCCGCAAAATATGATTCAAACATAACTTGTCCTGAAGAGAAAAACAAACTAATCTTTCTTTCGTTTTCTGAAAACATATTTACTATTTCCCTTGCTGCATTCCTGGGTAGAATAAATGATTTTTCTTGAAGCAGATCTTGAGGCTTCTCAAAGAATAACGTCTTCTGGGCCAACCGAAAACTGTCAGTTGTTACAATTTTCAATTGATCTTTTGAAAAAGAGAAAAAAACACCAGAAAGTTCGGGTCTTGTTTGTGTAGGGCTACAAAAATCAATTACCTGAAGAATTCCTTCAGAAAGAGGATATGGATTTAATCCTATCTTCGTAGATTTTTCAATTTTAGGAATTATAGGAAAGTCTCTGGGATCCATTCCTTTTATTTGTATTTTACCGTTTTCTCCTATAAGATTTAAGGTTTTTCCTTTAGTTTCAATGTTTAAGGAAGGACTCTCTATTAAAGAAACAATATCTTTAAAGATTTTTGTTGGAACGGTTATCTCCCCCTCTTTTTCTACTTTTGCTAAACAAAAATAAATAGATGCAATTTCTAAATTTGTAGTCACAAGTTTAAGTTGATTTTTCTCACAAGCCAGAAGTACATGATTTAATATTGGTAAAGTGAGATTCTTTGTACAGATTCTCTCAACATAACTTAATCCTTTGTTTAATTCTTCTTTTAAAATAGTAAGTTTCATAATTTTATTTTAAATTATTATTAGTGTTAAGGCCAAAAAAGTGTGGAAACAGGATAATATAAAGAAGAAAGCACCATTTTAATTTGATAATTTCTGAATAAAGTTGTGGAAATTTTGGGTATATTCAATTGGAATAAAGAACTTCAGAGATAATCCCCTGGAAAATTCACAAGTTATTCAGAATATAAACGTTCTTTTAAAAGATTAATTTCTTCAACCAAATCTTCATTTTTTTCGAGATCTTTGGCTATTTTTTCGTATGCATAAATTGCAGTTGTGTGGTCTTTCCCACCAAATTTTTTTCCAATTTGCGGGAATGAATATTTTATTTCCTCTCTTAAAAGATACATAGCAATTTGCCTAGGTCGGACAATTTCTTTCTTTCTGGAGTTTGACAAGAGCTCTTTTTCAGAAATATTATAAAACTCTGCGACTATTCTAGTTAATTTCTGAAAATCTACCCTTTTTGACCTTGGTCTGATAATCTTTTTTAGGAGTTTTTTTGCGCTTTCTAAATCTAAAGTTTCTGTATTTTGTAGCCTTTGAGAAGCAATTAAGCGATTGAGGGCACCCTCTAATTCTCTTATGTTGCTTTGGATATTTGTGGCAATGAATTCTAAAATTTCATCTTCTACCAGAAAGTTTTTCTCTTGAGCCTTCTGTTTTAAAATAGCAACCCGGCTTTCAAAATCAGGTTGAGAGATGTCTGCAATCATACCCCCTTCAAATCGTGATTTTAATCTTGCCTCCAGCGCCGAGATAGCTTTCGGAGGTCGATCAGAAGAAATAACAATTTGTTTGTTATTCTCATATAGGGTATTAAAAAGATGGAAAAATTCCTCCTGGGTTTTTTCTTTTCCAGCAATGAATTGAATGTCATCAACAATAAGCACATCGTATTTTCTATATTGTTCTTTAAACTGTTCAATAGTCTGGTTTTTAATAGCATTAATAACTCCTCCGGTAAACCTTTCAGAACTTATATATCTTACCTTTTTTTCAGGAAATATTTTACAAATTCTGTTGCCGATAGCTTGTAAAAGATGTGTCTTACCAAGCCCTACTCCTCCATAGACAAAAAGAGGATTGTAGAGGGTACCCGGAGATTCAGTTACAGCCCACGCCGCCGCATGAGCCAATTCATTAAAAGGTCCAACAACAAAGTTTTCAAATTGGTATCTTGGATTTAGGTTTGTTTCTTTATTGGTATAAAGTTCTTCGAATATTAACTGATCTGGGTGCACCTGAGGAATTTTTCCAAGAGAGGGATTTTTGAACATATTTCTGGGAGTGACTTTGAAATCTATTTTTTTTATATTTTCATTAAATTGTCTTATAATCTTCAAAAGCGTTTTTTTATACCGCTTCTCAATCCATTCTTTTGAGAAGTTATTAGGCACGCCAATTATAATAGCATCCTTTTGAATCTCAATAATATGTGTATTTTTAAACCAAGTGGCAAAGTTAGCCGGAGAAATACTCAGCTGTATTTGGGCTAATATTGCTTGCCAGATTTCTTCTTTTTTCATAATAACTCCTTATTTCAATTATAAGAGATTTAACAAACAAGGCAAGAAACAAGAAATTTCAACACCCTGTGAATAATTTGTGAATAAGATGTTAAAAATCTTTCATTTGACCTTCTTCTTTTTTGATATTATACTCTAAATATGTATCGACATTTCGAAATTTCGAAATCTTGACATTTTGATATATCGATAAAACCATGGTCATTGGCTACAAAGAAAAAAAACGAAAAAGAAAGAAAACCCACGGGTTTTTAAAACGAATTAGAACAAAAAGTGGAAAGAGGGTTCTTCGAAGGCGACGAAAGAAAAAAAGGAAAAGACTAACTGTTTGAATTATTTTAGATTTAAAACGTGTTGCCCAAGAAATATCGTTTAAAAAAGAAAAAAGAATTTGAGCGAGTATTCAAAAAAGGAAAGGCTAAAAAGAAAGACTTTTTGTTTATTAAATTCGTTAAGAATGATCAAAATGCTACTAGATTTGGATTTGTCGTCTCAAAGAAAATATCCAAAAAAGCAGTTGTACGAAATAAAGTAAAAAGAAGACTTAGAGAAGCGGCAAGAGAAATGCTCTCTGAGATAAAACCCGGATATGATGTTGTAATCGTGGCTCAGAAAGGAATAGAAAAACAAGATTTTTTTCAAATAAAGAACCAATTAAGACAGTTATTAAGAAAAATAAATTTACGATGATTTTTTCGGATTTATTTAGAATTCTTTTGTGGCAACCTTTGTTTAATCTTTTAATCTTTTTTTATTTATATCTACCTGGAAACGATTTTGGTATAGCAGTTATTGCTCTGACTATTTTAGTCCGATTAATTTTGTGGCCATGGCAGAAAAAAGCCATTCATTCACAATTGGTTCTTCAAAAAATTCAGCCCAAAATTAAAGAACTTCAGAAAAAATATAAAAACGATAACGAAAAACTAGGAAGAGAATTTTTAAAACTTACACGCTCTCAAAAAGTAAATCCATTTTTTGGCACGTTTATCACTTTTTTACAACTACCCATTTTAATTGCTCTTTATAGGGTCTTTTGGCAAGGATTTAGTGAAGAAAACTTAAAATATCTTTATCCGTTTATGAAAAGGCCTGAAATATTAGACCCCTCATTTCTGGGAATGATAGATTTAAGTCAACCAAATCTTATTATGGTTATTCTGTTGGCAATTGTTTCGTTTTTGCAACAGCGCATGATGACGAAAAAAAGAAAAACAAAGAAAAGTTTTGAAGATGTTTTTCAGGCTCAGATGCTTTATATTATGCCTGTTTTTATAGCCTTGATATTTTTAAGACTTCCTTCAGCGTTAGCATTGTATTTAATCGTCTCAACTATTTTTGCCATATTACAACAAAAAATAGTTGAAAAGGAGATAGCCGAACATGAAAAAAGAGAAGATGAAAAAACAAATTAAAAAAATTACTGAAAAATTTTTTGAGAAATTAGGTTTTCCAGGGGAGATAACAGTAGATCTAAGGGAAGAGAGTACTTTTTATATTTCCGTCAAAACCGATGAGCCCCAAATTTTAATTGGAAAAAGAGGAGAGACTTTATTTTTGATCCAAAAACTTCTTGTAAAAATCTTAAAGAAAGAAATCTCCCAAGATGCTTTAATTGATTTAGATATTAACGATTATAAAAAGAAGAAAATTAATTTTCTTAGAGAATTGGCCCAAATTACAGCAGACGAGGTGGCCTTACATAAAAAAGAAAAAGAACTGGAACCAATGCCAGCCTATGAGAGAAGGATTATCCATTTAACATTGGCAGAAAGAAAAGATGTCACAACCGAAAGCAAAGGCAATGAGCCAAAAAGAAGGGTAGTGATTAAACCACTCTTATAATATTTTTGCTTTAATTAGAAGAATCGAACCGATTACATTATCAAAACCAAGTTGGGCTAAGTCTGGTGCTGTAACCCCTATAGCAAGAGCAATCCCTCTTGGAATAATTGCCCCAGCACCATTGATAATCCTGGGACCATTTGTGATTGCGTCTTTCCGGTCATATAAAATTGCCAGATACGAAGAACCTTTTTCAAGGCCAACATAAGAAATTCCTTCCGGTAGAAAGACGCTTACATTTCTTCCTCCCAAAAGACCAGAAAAACTACCGTTACCATCCTCTATATCATCACCGTTTTCCCACCATTCGTTGTTAAGGCCAGGGACATCATCAAACCTAACACCACGGACAATATCATCATAGCCTGGTAAATTGTTGAGACTAACTAATCCATTCCCACCACTTCTTCCATCAGCAGATTCCCATCCTCCTTGCCAATGAAAAGTGATTGACGAAGGTTTATCTTCGGGATATAAACAATCGGCATTTTCACATACAACTAAATCTGCATTCTTCGCCTCTTCATTAATCACAAACACAGTGAGAGAACTAGCATCTTGGGAGTCAGGTGTATTAAAATATGTTACCTCTTCATCAGTAGGAAGATATACATGTGCCCAACCTGCATGTCTGTTTGCTACTCTGGGTAAGTTATGCAAAATTGCACCATATCTTTGAGGACGTCCATACTCATCTTTACCGGCTTTAAGAGCCAATGAACGAACATTGTCATGAAGCCAATTAGGAAAAGAATCTTGGCTTGTTTGAAAAATTTCAAATTTTTGACCAGGTTCAAGTGGCGTATCTAACCTAAAATTCTCTTTATTAGAAAGATAAACTCCAGGCATATCCCAAATAATTTGGATGCACTCAACATCTCTTACGATGTTAATTTGAACGCAACTGTTGGCACCGTAAGAAGGGAGACTGGTATCTGGCAAACTTCGGATAGGGTCTCCAATACAGTCGGGGTTCTTAAAAAATTTTATTTTTATTTTGTCACTGCTTTGAAAAGTATAAAAAGATTGGATGTCAAAAGAGGCACTTAAACTTTTTGTAGCCTCAACTTTTTCATATCTTACACCCGCTGGAAGAGGAAAATGGACACCGGGTGTACCATCGCTATGATTGCCACAAGTACTATCGGTATAAATAATAATCCCCCGTCCCATGGCTCTTAATGTTGGTGGCTCAAGTGTAAGGAGTTGAGGATTTATTTCGTTTAAGGCAATAGTTGCACCCAGAATAATCACAAGCCCTATGAAAGCGTAAATCATTTGTTGTTTTGCATCTTGCATTTGTTCAGGGTTTCCA
>Ga0190304_1000612_pt1 | contig 16625 bp, 17 predicted proteins | sample 48700712_MG_FD_161670 | JGI IMG/M metagenome (GOLD analysis project Ga0190304, IMG submission 161670) | Hydrothermal vent sediment bacterial communities from Southern Trench, Guaymas Basin, Mexico - 4870-07-1--2_MG | ecosystem: Environmental > Aquatic > Marine > Hydrothermal vents > Sediment ...
GTCTCCGCCCTCAAGAACCACATCGGGGAGTTCTTTCCCCTCCACAAGAAGCTTATAGAGGTCAAGCGTAACCTTGCCGCCGGTAGATTTGATGATCTTAATTTTTCTCAGAGAGCCCGTCTTTCTAACGCCACCCGCCAGAGTGAGGGCCTGAAGGGGATTGATGAGGGGAGTTATTTTGTAGATTCCGGGGTTGACCACCTCCCCCATAAGGTAAACGGGAAAGGTCCTGAGAGCACCGAGGCTGACTTCCACCGATATTCCCGAATAATGGGACTTGAGCGATTCTATTATCAGCCTCTTGACCTCTGAGAACTTCTTGCCCCATACATAGAGAACCCCCGCTTCGGGAAGCACTATCTTGCCGTCCCTGTCCACTGTGAGGCTGAGCTGCTGATTTATATTTCCCCAGATATATATCACGAGATTGTCGGAAGGCCCCACGACGTAATCTGGACTTACGGGAACGTTCTGAAAGGTCAGGGCAATGGGCATGCTCGGGAAGATGTCGTACCCGAACTGAGAGAGCCCACCGCCGATGGATTTTTCTATAACCGAACGGGCTTTCGTCTCTGCGAGGGCCGCCTTCCTGGCTTTCTCAACTTTCTTCTTGAGGCCTGCCGTGTCGATCACCTGCGGAGTCTGTAATTTCTCTGTTTTGAGTTTCTCCAGGATCTCTTTTGGTATCTGCTGTCCCGTCGATACGCCTCTAACAAACAACAAACCAGCTATGAATAGAGCAACAGAGCGCATCTCACCTCCTCGTCTCCACTTCGAAGTCAATTATATTTTGGACTTTAGCTGCTGTCAACTGAACGAAGGCTGAACTGCACCGATCGAACTGATCAATACCCGAAGCTCCAGGAATTTCTGCCAGGTAACCTGAATCTCAAGCGCATTTCCCGGTCCGACTTTAGGCCGAGCATAACGCGAAACCCGCCCGATAGGTCTTGATGCCCACGATGATAGAACCGCGATATGCCGCGGGAGCAATCCCGACACTGTCGAGCTAAAATATTCGCAATAAGCCAGAATCCCGAGCTTCCTGGCCGTTTGAATGAGTGACTCACGTTTTCGAAATTCTCCTGATCGGATATCTGTCTTCAGTGAAACTCGCTAAAAAGAGCACTGCACGCAGCGGGAGAAAGGGCAGATTTGCCGGGAATAAAAATAAAATCCAACGTAACCTCTCTCTTCGGGATGTGTGGGAATCCTGCTGCGTCGAGGTAATTTCCCTGCAAGAGCCGCCTGTGTTAGCTCAGCCCTTTTTGCTCCTCTCGCTGATAAGCCTCAGCCCTGTATCCTTCATCGACCTTTCCGCGAGTTCCAGAGCCCTGACCACCCGCAACCCGTTGTAACCGTCGGTAAGCGGTTTCGTCCTCTCCCTGATGCATTCGATGAAGTGCTGCATCTCGAGCCTCAGGGGCTCTATGCTGTCGATCTTGGGGGACAATATGTCGCCAGTCCTGTAGGAGAGCTGAAATTCGCCGAAGGTCTCCGGCTCAGAATAGTCAACTCCGCTGTCAAAAATCCTGACTTTTTCGTAGCTGCTGGTATCGTCGTAGATGATCATCTTGTCGCTGCCCACCACCGTTATGTTTCTCACTTTGCTCGGCGCCAGCCAGCTGACCTGCAGGTCTGCTATAACTCCCGAGGGAAACACCACGTGGAGAAAGGCAACATCGGGAACACCGTTCAAAATGAAATCTTTTCCGACCGTGTAAACGTAAATGGGATCCTCGCCGAGCCAGTAGATTATGATAGAAAAGTCATGGGCAGCGAGGTCCCAGATGACATTGGCATCCTTTCTGTGAATTCCGAGATTAATTCGGGTGGAGGTGATGTAATATATCTGCCCCAGATCTCCCTTGTCGATTATCTCCTTCACCTTGCGAACTGCCGGATTGTAGAGAAAAGTATGGCCCACCATGAGAATGCGTCCTCTCTCCTCGCAGATCTTGATGAGCTCTTCGGCCTCTTCGCTGCTCGCCGCCATCGGTTTCTCTATGAAAACGTCCTTGTCGTGCAGAAGGGCTTTCTTCGCCAGCTTATAGTGGGTCTCAACCGGGGTAGCTATAACCACCGCATCGATGTCGGGCCTCCTGAGGAGGATATCACAATCGGTCGTGAACTCGCGGACGTTGGGGAAACGCCGCATCATCCTCTCGAGCCTTCTGATCGAAAGGTCACACCCCGCGATCACCTGTACATCGGGGATAAGCGTGAGATTTCTCATCAGGTTCGGGCCCCAGTATCCGAGCCCGATAACTGCCACTCTTGTCGCCATTTCTTAACCTCTAACTGTAGAACTCCTTTATAGTTTTTGCTACCCTCTCCACCTCATCATCGGTCAGCTCCGGGAACATGGGCAGAGAGAGGACAGAGAGGGCAGCTTCTTCAGCATTGGGGAAATCTCCCCTTACATAACCGAGATCCTCATAGGCTTTTTGCAGGTGAAGTGGTATGGGATAGTGTATCCCCGTATCTATTCCTTTTTCCGACAGGAAACTTCTAAGGGCGTCTCTCCTCTCAGCCCTTATGACATAGAGGTGATATACGTGTTTGACAAAGGTGGCCTCATAGGGAGTAACAACTTCCCTGACATCCTCGAGAAGTTCATTATACAGAAAAGCGATCTCGCGACGCCTGTCGTTCCAGGAATCGAGATGCTTGAGCTTGACGGAGAGAACCGCTCCCTGAAAGTTTATAGTCCTCAGATTGAGCCCTCTGGTCAGGTGAAAGTATTTCTTTTCGGCGCCGTGGTCGCGCAATTTCCTCAATTTCTCAGCTAATTGATCGTTGTTAGTTGAAACGGCGCCCGCCTCGCCCCATGCCCCCAGATTCTTGCCGGGGTAAAAACTGAAGGCCGCCGCATCTCCGATGGCTCCCGCCCTCTTCCCCCTGTAAAGGGCGCCGTGAGCCTGGCAGGCATCTTCTATCACCTTCAGGTTGTATTTCTCCGCCAGCTCCAGAATCGGGTTCATATCGGCAGGCTGTCCATAAAGGTGCACGGGGACTATCGCCCTGGTCCTGTTGGTTATCACCTTCCTGAGCTTCGTCGGATCCATGTTATAGGTGGTGGGATCGATATCGACGAAAACGGGGGTAGCTCCCGTGTAGACTATAGCTTCGAGAGTTGCCACGAAAGTGAAGGGCACCGTGATGACCTCATCGCCCTCCCCGATCCCCAGGGCGAGAAGGGCCATGAAGAGAGCTGTAGTGCCGCTCGATGCAGCCACCACATGTTTAACGCCCAGGTACTGGGCGAACTCCTCTTCGAATTTCCTCACGTAGTCACCGGCCACAAAGGCATTGTGGGTGATGATATCGGTGAACATGGTATCCAGTTCACCGTAAATCGAATGAAGCTGGGCTTTAAGGTCCATGAAGGGAATTCTTTCCCTTCTCGTTATCTCCCCGCTTCTGAGCTCCTCCAGAAACTCTTCGGGGGTCAGGCAGGGAACATTCCCCGCGGAACTTTTCTCCCTGGTGACGACTGCGCTGAGTCCGAACTGATCTGCCGAGATGGCTTCGAGCGCCCCGAGGTTGAAATCTTCCCTGGACAGGAGCTCTTTGTTAATGCTTGCCCTCAACGGGATTTCCTGAAAATGCCTCAGAATCTTTTCAACTTCTTTCCCTTTCTCGACAAGGAGCCTGTATTTGGTTTCCGATGAAACCCATCCCTTGACAGAGCCCTCTTTTATGGCGTCGATAACCCCAACCTCGTCCTTACCTCCTTCGAGATAATTTTTCAAAACACTATACGCCACAAGCACATCGGGAACCATATCTCCTCCTTATTTTAGGTACTTCCGAACAGTAGCTTTCTGCCCGTATACTACTGCTCCCGCGGGTACATCGTCAACCACCACAGACCCCATACCTATGAGAGCTCCCTCTCCTATCGTGATGCCACAGCGAATCGCGCTTGCAGCTCCGATCGAAGCTCCTTTCTTGACGAGGGTTGGGGTTATTTCGTACTCAACGATCTGCTCCCCCCTGTCATCACAGGCACGGGGGAGGACATCGTTGGTAAATATAACCGCTGGTCCTATGAAAACGCAATCCTCCACCGTAACTCCCTCAGGGAGAAAAGCGTAAGGCTCTATCTTTACGTTATTTCCTATCTTCACGCCCTTCCTTATTTCCACAAAAGCGCCTATCTTGACGTTCTTGCCGATGTGAGCGCCGTATATGTTCACATTGCTCCATATCAGCGTTCCCTCTCCGATCACCGTGTCCTTTATGATTATGTTAAATTCGGGTTTGATAATCGTAACCGGCTTTCCTTCCTCTATCTCATACCTGTTCCCTCTTATGAGTATAAACGTACCTGCCACCGATTCCTCCTTGTTTAGTAAGCCCCCTTGCCCGCTATCATGGTGGGAATGGTCTTTATGAGGATGTAAAGGTCCAGGGCAAAAGACCTCCTCCTGGTGTATTCGATATCTAAGCGCACCATCTCGTCAAAGGGCAAAAGGGTTCGCCCTGAGACCTGCCACAGGCCCGTAATACCTGGTTTGGCCTCCAGCCTTTTGAAATGCCAGTCCTTGTAATACTTGAGCTCGTAGGGAATGGGGGGACGCGGGCCGACGACGCTCATATCGCCTTTAAGAACGTTGAAAAATTGGGGAAGCTCATCGAGGCTGGTCCTCCTCAAAAACCTCCCTATGGGCGTTACCCTCGGGTCCTTTTCGATTTTATAGGCCTTTCCGGCTTTTTTGTTGTTAGTGATCAGCTCCTTAACGTATTCCTTGTGAAGATCGTGGTTGTTGTTGGTGTACATCGTCCTGAACTTATAAAAGACGAAGGGCCGTTTCTTTTCTCCTACCCTTATCTGTTTGAACATCACAGGACCTTTCGAGGACAATTTCACTATGAGCCCCAGAATGAGAAAAATGGGAAACCCCAGGATCAACACCGTGTAAGAAAAGATTACATCAAATGCCCTTTTTACTATATCTGCATCTCTTGCCATGAGTAAGATCCTTGCTGTGGGACGTGTGATAATAAAAGCTCCTATTTTGTAATTAATATAACTCTTTATGTAAGTTTTAGCAACAGCGGGCGCTTTTTCGCTTGACTACATCTTGAATTTTCAGTATATAGAAGGCCTGATCATGAAATTCTTCGTCCGCACATTCGGCTGTCAGATGAACGTGTACGACTCGGAGTTGATATCCGAGCTCCTTCTGAAAGAAGGCTTGAAAGAATCGCCTTCTCCCGAAGAAGCCGATGTCATTCTGGTGAACACCTGTACGGTCAGGCAGAAGGCCGAAGAAAGGGGCCACGAGTACGCCAGATTCTGGAAAAGGAGGGGGAAAAAGGTCGTTATCCTCGGATGTCTGGCTCAACAGGATAAGGAGAAGCTCCTGGATGTCGCCGATCTCGTTATTGGAACAAGAAGTTACACACTTCTGCCGGGCACCATAAAAGAGCTGTTGAAAAAAGGCGAAAAGGCTGTTCTGACCGAGGACCGCGGGCTGATCGATCTCACCGAAGTCTCCCTCAAGAGATCTCCGAGGCTGAGCAGCTTTTCAGAATTCGTCACGATAATGCGGGGCTGTGATAATTTCTGCAGCTATTGCATAGTCCCCTATGTCAGAGGAAGGGAAATGAGCCGTCCGCCGGAAATGATCCTTTCCGAAATCAAGAATCTCGAATCCAGGGGGATCATAGAGGTCACCTTGCTGGGACAGAACGTCAATTCCTATTTCTACGGCGGAACGGATTTCGCCGAGCTTCTCGAAATGATCGACAAAAATACTTCGCTTTACAGGCTCCGTTTCACGACATCCCATCCCAGAGATATGTCTTACAAAACGATAAAGACCATAATGAATTCGAAGAGAATAACTCACTGGTTCCACCTCCCTCTCCAGGCCGGCTCCACGAAAGTACTCCGTCTTATGAGAAGGGGTTACACCAAGGAGGAATACCTCGACCTCGTCGGGACGATCAGAGGGCTCGACCCCGATGCATCCGTGACCACCGACATAATGGTGGGTTTTCCCGGCGAGGAAGAGGAAGATTTTCTCGAAACCCTCGATGTTGTCGAAAAAGCTGGCTTCGATCACGCCTATACCTTCATCTTCACAAAAAGGCCACGCACTGCTGCCTTCTACATGAAAGAAACGCTGTCTCCTCGCGAGAAGGGAAAAAGGCTCCGAAGACTCATCGAAAGCGTGAATAAAACGGTCTGGCAGAGGCGACAGAGGATGCTCGGCAGGGCCTACGAACTGCTGATAGAAGGCCCCTCAAGAAAAGACAAAAATCTGTCCAGGGGAAGAACCGATGGCAACATCACGGTTGTCGTGACCAAGAGGCTTGAACCCGGGACCAGGGTCCTCGCGAAAATAAGGGACATAAAGGGCCTGACCCCGATCGCCGACGTGGTCAAGAATCTAAATTAAGCCGAATTGCTTCCTTCCCCAAAATGGCGGTCCATCCGGTATACCGAAACAACGGGATGCTGGGATTCAGGCTCACAACCGATATGCTCTGAAAAGGTTGACAAAATCCCTTAACCCATCGATAATAATTAAGCTCGCGCGCCCGTAGCTCAATTGGATAGAGCGGCGGACTACGAATCCGTAGGCTGGGGGTTCGAGTCCCTCCGGGCGCGCTTTTTGAGTTTAAGACTTTCTTCCTCAATTACTTAGCCCCTCCCGGTAATTGTTGGTCTCAACCCTCAAAAAGGAGGTTTTCCCCATGAGTCTCACGACCTCTAAGACAGGAATTGGTCTGTTTGAAGAGGCCATGAAAAGCTTCCTGACCTCATGCCGGGTTAAGGGGCTATCGCTTAGAACCATCAAATGGTATGAATATGTCCTCAATGAATTCAGAAAATATGTGGAGGAACCTCTCGAAAACATCACCAAAGAGACAATCCAGAATTACCTTCTGCTGCTGAAGGAGAAGGGATTTAAGAAAACCACACTTGCTAACAGATACAGGGGCCTTAGAGCCTTCTTCAATTATCTTGCAGAAGAGGAGATTATCTTCGTGAATCCCATTCAGGGCGTCAAGCCTCCCAAACTCCCGAAAGTTTTCCCCAATTGTCTCAGCGATGAGGAAGTTGATAAACTAATCAAAGCGTTAAAAGGCAGCTCCTGGCATCAGGTCAGGAACAGGGCCATCGTTCTGCTGTTTCTCGAAACCGGCATCAGATTGAGGGAGCTCAGAGAATTAAAACTCAGGGACATAAACCTCAGCAGACACGAAATCAAAGCAAGGGGGAAAGGCGAAAAGGAAAGAATAGTCTTCTTCGGCAGACGTGTTCTGGAAGCCCTCAAGAAGTGGCTCTCTGTGAGGGGAGGCATTTTAACGGTTGACGAACCCCTCTTTATTACGCAGGACGGCCTGCCGATGAAAGACAGGCACATTGAAAGAATAGTCAGCAAAGCTGCGAAAAAGGCAGGCATCACGAAACGCGTCAGTCCTCACACCCTCCGCCACACCTTTGCGACTCTCTTCATTAAAAACGGCGGAGATGTGTTCACCCTTCAGAGGCTTTTAGGACATTCTGATGTCTCCACCTGCATGATATATGTAAACATGGCAGGAAGAGATTTAAAGGAAAGTGCATTGAGGTTTTCGCCTATAGACAGGCTATATTATTAAAAACCGAAGGAGATGATTCAAATGACCAAGTATACGGAGGATAAGGTTTTACAAATAACCACCCTCCTCAAGGCAGGAGCCACCATAAAAATGGCCTGTAAAATCGCTGGCATATCAAGACAGACCTTTTACAACTGGATGAGGAAACACAGAGATTTTGAGTTAAAGGTAAATCAGGCCATAGTGGAATCAGAGATGATGGCATTAAATCTCATATTGTCTCATGCTGAGAGGGACTGGAAAGCTGCGGCCTGGTTCCTCGAGAGAAGGTTCCCCGATGAATGGGGCAAGACCACCAGAATTGAGACAGAAACTGAGGGAGGGGGCAAAATCATTGTTCGTTTTGCAAGCGTCAGCAAATCTGCTGAAAGCTCAGAGGATACAACAGAGGAACCGGTGTCTCTTTTGACTGAGCCGGAATAACCCGGCCCGTCAAAGGGGCACCCCCCTCATCAAATCACATACACCCCTGCACATTTTGGGGGGAAAACAAATCATTCTATAACTTCGTAATCTGTGTTTGCGGCGTTATCATAATCTTCATAGGCTTCGTTTATATATGTGTAACAGTAACCACTATAAGGGCATATCTTGCATTCTTCTGGTGAAAGAGGGTCAGGATAAGGGATTGAATCTCGGATTGAAGCAATTATATTGGGCCATACAATGCCATAAACGTAATTGATGTTTATCTCCTCCCTTTCTTGTCCTAATTCACCATTTCTCTTTCTGTAAAATGTGATTAAGAAACTTCTATCAGCATTTTTATATTTTCCATAGACAGCAGCTTGCCTTCTTCCCACTTCTTTCCAGAATTCATATGAATCTATATTTCTCCGCGACAGTGTCTTGATTTCATAAACGATATTATTAATCGGGTCATAAAAATCGATATAGCCCCGCACGATGAATTTTCTTCCTGTCCATCTATACTTAAATTTCTTCTCGACCAATTCATGTTTTCGAAGATATCCACCTATAAGCCATTCCGCTAAATTCTCTCCCTTCTCTCCATATTTCATACCTCTGTGATACCTCCTGTATCTTGAGCCAATTGCCAGCTCGTGTGGGTATTTATTAACAATATACCATAATTTCCGGGGACACTGAACCGCGTCCTTTACCCCGATAACTGGAATCTCTACCTCAGGTTTACTTGAGTAAGTTGTACTTGAGTAAGTTGTTGAATTTTTATAATAAGTCTTTGAAGTCGACTTATAATGGCCATCTTCATCACTACTGGACTTTTCCTTTTTATTCCTCACCACTGAATAGACATACAGAGAAAATAAAGCAAGTATTATAAGAAACCCTAAAGTGTCTTCACTACTATTTTCGTAACCATTGGAAGATATTAACATATTTAGTAGTGATAAATATGCCATGTAATCCAATTATAGTTTCCTTCCCAAAGTGCGTCAACGCTAAAAGGTTGCATACAAAGAGGCAAACCAAGATAGTTTCCAATCGTATCTGCTACACAAAGACCTATAATAAAGTTCATTGTCTCTATCATAAAACCGTCTCTAAGGGGACCTCAGCACCTCAAAATTGAACCTAACGAGCTCCTAAGGCTCCCCCATCCCCGTTTTTAATTTTCAGTTAAGCGATGGACACATTAAAAAAGGACACCGCGTAAAGACTTTACAATTAACTTAAGCCAAATTATAATAAAAATCATGGAAAAGGAAATTTTCTATACAGTCGATGATTTGTGCAGGATGTGGAAGGTTGACAGAATTAATATCTATAACTGGGTTAGACACGGAAAATTAAAGGCTTACAAAATCGGGAAATTTCTGAGGTTCCGGGAAGAGGACATAAAAAACTTTGTCAGACCAAGAGAAGTTAAAACCGGAGGGAAGGAAAAGTGAGCGTCAGAGAAAGAGTCTGCCGTCCTCCTGGACAATTTTTTGCCTCGTCAATATTGCTTAACTCAAGATTTTCCAGGCACTTACGAAACCGGAGAGGGGCTAAAAAGCAGAGCGGCGGACTACGAATCCGTAGGCTGGGGGTTCGAGTCCCTCCGGGCGCGCTTTTTGAGTTATGACAGATGACGAGAGGTTTATGAGGGAGGCCCTGGCAGAAGCCCAGAGGGCCATGGAGGAGGGTGAGGTCCCAGTTGGAGCTGTTGTGGTCTACGAGGGCAGAATCATAGGAAGAGGACACAACATGACCGAGACCCTCAAGGACCCCACGGCCCACGCCGAGATTATCGCCATCACTGCGGCAGCTAACTATCTAAAAAACTGGAGGCTTGAGGGCGCAAAGCTCTACGTAACTTTAGAGCCCTGCATAATGTGTGCTGGAGCCTCTGTCCTGGCCCGCATTGAGGAAATCATCTTCGCCCTGCCAGATCCAAAATTTGGCGGCTGTGTTTCCCTTTACAGGATACCAGAAGATACCCGCCTCAACCACAGGATAACCGTTCGCCAGGGTCCCCTTTCCGAGGAAGTAAAAAACCTGATGCAAAATTTCTTCAGGGAAAAACGAAAGAGCTGATCTTGAAAATCCCCGTTCAGAAAGGTATAATAATTTTGTGGGGTGGGGAAAGGTATTATTATGGTTTTTCATCCGGATGATCTGGATTTTGATTTATTTGAGGCGAAATACGCAGCCCTGGATATAGAAACCACCGGCGTATCGTTCAGAAACGACAGGATATGCGAGATCGCCATTGTGACATGGCGAGACGGTGAGAAGACTGAGGAGTTCTCGAGTCTCGTTAACCCGGGGTTATCTATATCCGAGATGTCCTATTCTGTCCATGGAATCACAAACTCCATGGTGACCCATTCTCCTACTTTCCGCGAAATAGCCGATAAAGTTTACGATATGCTGAAGGATTCGGTCATCATAGGTCACAACGTTCTCTCGGTGGACCTCAGCTTTCTCAACAAAGAACTCCGCGAGGCCGGCAAAAAGCCTCTTTATAACTTCTTCATAGACACCTATCTCATGTCAAAGAAAATAGTGCCTGGCCTTAAAAGGCGTTCTCTAAAGTGTCTCGCCCAGGCCCTCGACATAAAGGTAGATACACTCCACAGGGCCCTCCCCGATGCCCAGCTGGTGATGAAAATCTGGAGGAAAATACTTGACAGGTTCAGGCATGAGGACATCACCCGCCTGAAAGACATGAGAGAAATGGGTCTGCTCAATGGAAAGGTCAAGAAAAAGGCAAAAGATATAATGGAACTGGCGAGGATACACGGGATAGTGAGAATAGTGTATCTGTCTCCCTTCAGCGGGAGGACAATGAGAGATATAGAACCCCTTAGCGTGAGGGGCAACAAACTGGACGCTTATTGCCACCTCAGAGAAGACTTCAGAACCTTTGAATTGAACCGAATAATCGATTACAGGGTTCCCTGATCAGAATTCCTCTTCCCCGTAATCGAAGTCCTCTTCGTAATCGGGTTCGAGCTCGAGCTCCAGAACTTCCGCCTCTATGGCGGAAAGAGCCTCACCCGCATCCCTGAATGCATTTTCCAGGTCCTCGGGTGACATCTCCCCATCCCGGGCTGACTCGACGATCTCGTCGATCTCTATCCTCAATTTCTGGAGTTTCTTGGCTATCTCATCGATTTTGTCCTTGGTCAGGGCATCGGTCAAACCGAGCCTGAGATCGTCCAGCCTGGAAAACAGCTCAGCGATAGCTTCCTGCCAACCTTCCGTGAAATCCGTCACACTCTCCCACGTTGCGAGGATTTCCTCATCGCTCAGCCCTGACATATCAAACACCTCCTTTGATGAATAGGGATTTAATATACGCACGTCACCATATTAAGTCAATATGGTATTTTTTTCAGCTCCATGAAGGCAAATGGGATAGACTTGATGGGGAGGGATAGGGAATGTTATAATGGGCGCATGGAAAAACCCTTTTTAGATGAGAAGGGCAAAGAGGAGGTTAAAAAGCACCTCAAGCCCATTCCCAACAGCCATCCCGAAAAGGAATATCTCATCGAACTCGTGACTGATGAGCTCACAGCCATCTGTCCCTTCTACGGAAATCCCGATTTTTACAGGCTCAGAATCCTGTATGTCCCCGACCAGACGGTCGTGGAGCTCAAGTCCCTGAAGTTTTATATCACAGCTTTCCGGGACTACAGGACGACCCACGAGAACCTGCTAAATACCATCTTCGATCAGCTTCAGGAGCTCATGAAGCCTCGCTATATGTTGATAGAGCTCGACGTGGCGGTCAGGGGAGGCATAAAAACCCGGATACTCAGGGAATCGGGGGAAAGGCCCCGCATCTTTGAGGTAGAAACAAAACTCAGGATTTAAAATGATCCCGATAGTCTGGATTTACTGGGGGGTCTCTCTGACGTTGGTCACACTTGCGAGCGCCTACATAGTTAAAAATCATGAGGACGTGGGTTTTGCAGCACTCACCGCCTTTTATTCGCTCTATTTAGCTGCCTCTCAGATACTCGCTTCCAGAATCATATATTTCGACATAGGGATCTACAAATTCACGGCCCCTTCCGCCGTGTTCATTTACCCCTTCATAGCCCAGGCGATAGATATGATCAACGAGGCTTACGGCAGGAAGAAGGCCCAGCTTTCCATCTTCATCGCCTTCCTCACCCAGGTCCTGCTCGTCACCTTCATCCTCATGGTAAACACATTAAAACCCGCTCCCTTTTTCAAATTTGAAACCGCCTGGAAGAGCCTCTTCGGGCTAAGCATAAGGATAACGGTGGCGAGCTGGCTATCTTTCCTCATCTGCCAGAACGTGGACGCCCATATTTTCTCATTTCTCAAGAAGAAATATGAAAAACAGGTGATACTGAGAAGCGTCACCTCGGACGTCCTGGACCTCACTCTCGACAGCGTTATCTTCGTGACCCTGGCTTTTTACGGCGTCATGCCCCTGCTTCCCCTCATAATCGGGCAGATAGTCAGCAAAAACATCATCGGTTTCATCGATACGCCCTGGTTCCTCCTCTACAAGAAAATAATAGGCAGGGGCTATGTATTCTCTGAGGCTCCTGTCTCCCAGTAAAACCTTCTAAGGAGGTCCATCATGAGTGAGCTCGATATTGAAAGGCTCAGAACCATCGAGAGGATACTTCTGAGAATCTTCCTTTACGGTTTTGCACTGCTCGTGATCTGGTATATCATCCTGTTGCTCCTCCAGGGCCCCATCGGGGCGGGCGAGAACAGGAGGCTCATCGAGATCATTTACGGCAAATGGGGGACGCCCTTAAGGCTCCACCTCCTCAGCTTTCTCGCCATAATGGAGACCAAAATACTCCTCTTCTTCTTCGTCTTCATCCCCTGGTTTTCCATCAGACAGGTAAGGAAAAGCCTCGAGAAAAGTCTCTGAGCTACTTCGTTCCCACAGGCGGCGGCACAACGAAATCAAAAGTCGTATCCGGCTCGGTCTCGCCCAACTTATAGATGTGGCCTTTGATGTACCCTGTGGAATCTGCTTCAAAGAGGACTATGTGATAAAAAGAGCCTCCACGGGGAGGACCCTGTAGCGGTCGCTTGAGTGGAGCGCCGGCCCCGCCACTCACTATGTATGTCACGCCATTATACACATAGCGGTCGTAAAGATGCTGATGGGAAAATAGCCCCAGAGATACGTGATACTTCGTCAGCAGATCCGTGAACTCTTTCGTATGGCTCTTCTCATAATTCGGCTTTGGATAATAGTAGGAGGCACCGAGACAATGCTTGGTATTGTGTCCGGGAATATAGGGAGGTACATGGGCAACCACCACCTTAAATAGTCCCAGGGAATCGGCCTCCTTCAGTTTCTGTTCGAGCCATTTTATCTGTTTTTCTGAAAGGTAATAATTGACGTAGTAGCCGCCCTTCGGATTCTTCTTCGGGCTCTGGTGGTTGTCGACGAGGAAAATGAACCTGTAGCCTCCGTAATCAAAGTAATAGTCGCAGGGATCGCTAAAACGGCGCACTCCCTTCGATACATTGAAGGGATTGAGAAAAAACGCCTTGAGGTGATTCCAGAACCCGCCAGGCGGACATATCTCTGATTGGAAAATCTTGCGAAACATGTAAGGGCCTTCAGGTGCATAGAGCTCGTGGTTACCGACCACCGGCAATAGATTGACATCGAAGGAGTCGATCATGGACAGGAAGTGCTCATACTCGCTCCTGTAACCTCGCATGCAGAAATCTCCGCCATGAATGACAAAAACTGGATTCAGTTCTTCCAGCACGCGCAGGTGGATCATGAAAATGCTGTCGGCATCTGGATCTCCGGGTCTGAAGGACTTCCTGCTATCGCCGATAAAGGCGAACCTGAAAGGATAAGATACCCCCCGGGATTTGATTCTCTCGATGACCTTGCTCACTGGATGATTTTCGTGAGAGAAACCGGTTCCTGTGGTAGCGAAAACCACCATGAAGAATAGAAACTTCCTCAACATTGCAATCACTCCCCTTTTTGTTTTTGTATAATATTGTCCGCCCCCGCCGGTTCAACTACAAAGTGGAGGGACTCGTCCGTAAATCAGGACTTAGCCGCCTTGGCGATACAGTATGCGATCCCTCCGAAGAAAACCAGCGTAGCCAGAATAAACGTTATCCAGCCAGATAAAGGCATCACGCCTCCTTTGACTTTCTCCTCGAAAGGAGAATGGCTATAACGAGAAATCCAATAACGAGGAGCCAGCCACCGAGTATCTCCGCAATCCTGGGATAACCGCCGTAGGGCTTGAGAAGCACCTGTCTGAAAGAGTAGATGAGAAGGACAAAAGAAGCTGCAGGCACCAGAACCGTTATGGAGAAGCTCCACCATCGACCTACCTTGAGCTCCGAGACGGAATTGGCGTATTTACGAAGATTTTCTGCCCCATAGACATAGGCGATGACCAGTGATTCGAGCAGGGCCACGACGAAGAGACCGAAATTGTTCATAAAGTGGTCAACGAGATCGAGCCAGTAAAGGCCCGCCCCTGTCGTATAAAGTATGCCTATTACAAAGGCAACCACGGCGATCCCTATATTGGCTTTTTTACGGGGAAAGTGGAACTTGTCTATCAATGCAGCCGCACCGCCCTCCACCATCGAGAAGGCGGAATCAACGGCGAGGGTAAGAAGCATCAGGAAAAACAATATTCCGAAAAGAGGAGCGAGGGGTAGGTGGTTTATTATCGTCGGGTAGGTGACAAATGCGAGCTCCGGTCCGCTTTTCATCACCTTATCGACCGTGGTGCCCAGCATCCTGGCGTAATACCCCAGGGCTGAAAACACCGCAAATCCGCTTACATAGGCCGTGGCTGCATCGGAAAATGCGACCAGAAAGGCGTTGTTGAGCACATCGGAACCGGGAGGCAAAAAGCTGGCGTAGGCTATCATTATGCCGAATCCCACGGAGAGGGAGAAGAAAACCTGGCTTATGGCCGCGTGCCAGAGGGCGGGGTTCAGAAGGAATTCAAACCTGGGCGTGAGGTAATACTTGACGCCCTCCATGGCACCGGGAAGGGTAAGGCCCCTTATCACGAAAATGAGAAGCAAAAACCAGGGAAGGACCACCGTTACATAGACCACCTTTCCGACAGTCTTGGCACCCTTCCAGATTGAAAGGACTATCCAGATCCAGCTGACGGCGAGCCCCGCGACAATGGGCCACTGAATCTTCCCGAAATGGAAAATTCCATCGGTCAGTCCCAGAACGTGCTGATAGAAAAATGACCGCGGGTCCGAACCCCAGGAGAGCTTGAAGGAATAGACAAGATAATTCGTCGCCCAACCCATTATCACGGCGTAATATGTCACGATACCGAAGGAAACGAGAAGCGCAAACCAGCCGATCCATTCGAATTTCCCCTTTCTCTGCATCCTCTCCTCGTTCTCCTCGTAGCCAACGAGGTTGTAACGGAGTTTGCCGAAGGAATAGGGCGCCGAACCCTTGAGCTTATATCCGATTGTGAATTCCAGGGCGAGAAGGGGAATACCGATCAGGACCAGGGCAATGACATAGGCGAAAAGAAAGGCACCGCCACCGAACTTGTAACAGATATAGGGAAATCTCCACACGTTCCCGAGGCCGATTGCTGAACCGATCGAGGCTAAGACAAAGGCCCTCCTGCTCTCCCAGAGCGTATGTTGAGCCATCTTTTACCTCCTATTCCGTCTGCGGTATTATCAGCTTAATTTTCCGCCTTTTCAAGGAATTCCTTCAGCTGTCCTATACCCTCCTCGTATCGGAGGAGAGCTGTGCGTACGCAGCTCGCCCCTTTCTTTCTCTTCTCCATATTCGAGCTGAATTCCCTGACTGCCTGCTCAACCACCCCGGAATCGCTCCAGGATATGTCGACCACCTCGTTCCAGAAGCGCCAGTTGCCCATAGCGCTCTCAAAATTGAGGATCGCCCTCTCGAGTATTTTCTTCTCGTCTCCTTCCACCTGGTCGTAAAGCTCCGTCAGGTAGACGATTGTCCCCTGAAGGCCAGTCCACTGCGGTTCGAGTGAGGGACCAAGCCATTTGTAAGTCTGGCTTTTGCCTGCCCTCCACGAAATGGACGGATTTTCCAGGTCCTCGATGAAGGACTCATAGGCCCGCTTCCCACATTTCACCGTCTTCTGTCCGATCGCGAAAGTCTCCCTCTCAAAATTATTCACCATCTCCCTGAGCACCCTCAGGGCAACATCCCTCGCGAAAATCTGCCTTTTCGTGGATTCATCTATGGGGCCCGGCGCTTTCATCCTCAAAAGCTTCACGTTTTCTTTTGAGAGCAGGGCATCGAGATCGGTCCGGTTCATTTCGCCGTGATCCTCCGTCAACAGGGTTTCTCCATTTAAGCCGAAAATTACATCACAGCTCCCGGCCACGAGGAGCACCGGATCCCCTTTGCTGAGGTTCCTCCTGACGAACCCGATCAGGTCATCGACGCTTTGCGGAACGAATGTCTCGAATTCCATCCCTGCATTTTTCCTCAGGTTGTCGAGCAGATAACCGATATCACCTCTGTATACTCCGGGATCCGTCCTGTCATAGAGGAAAAGCGAAGGATAGAGGGAAAG
>Ga0190304_1000613_pt1 | contig 16617 bp, 10 predicted proteins | sample 48700712_MG_FD_161670 | JGI IMG/M metagenome (GOLD analysis project Ga0190304, IMG submission 161670) | Hydrothermal vent sediment bacterial communities from Southern Trench, Guaymas Basin, Mexico - 4870-07-1--2_MG | ecosystem: Environmental > Aquatic > Marine > Hydrothermal vents > Sediment ...
CAATAACGGCATTAACGTCAGCCCCGCCACCTTTCCATTCTTCGGCATCAACGGCCATGGGCCTCCACTTATCAGGACCATAACCATCCTGAGAACCCACAAGCACGGCACCATAGAGACCGTAGTCCTCATCTATCTTCATGTACTTCTTTGGAATCTTCACGATTATGGCGTTCCTAGTCGGATCAGCCGATATTTTCATTTCTCCCTGAATAGAGGTTCCGTTTGGAAAAACTACTATGTTTCCGTAGTCCCATCCCGCAATTCTCAAAGCCAAGTCCCATGGATGAGATTTATCCAGCTGGACATTACTTCCCGGACCATCCGGGAACATCTTTATGGCACTTGTATTGCCTCCCTCTTTGAAGTCCAGATAAACCTCTATGATCTGCAGACTGAAGCCGTTAGGACCGTTCCAAGGATTATCACCGAGCTCCTTGAAGTAGAACTCCATCACATAATCATCGGTTTGTTCGAGCATTCTGAATCTCAGGAGGTCAAAATCACCCTTGCTGAAAACCTTGTTCTTTGGATAGACGTAAGTTCCGGGACCGTAATCATCTCCCTCTGGATCGCTTAGATCCACTATTGGAACCCCTTTAACCTCCATTGGAAGCTTGAGCTCAATTGGTGTGGTTATTACATCAAGAGAACCATTCTTAGCCGTTGAAACTGCGAAGTAGAAATCCTGTGGTGACTCTATGTAATCAAAGGGAATCACTATCTCAACACCATTCTCCGTTTGCCTGACTTGAGCTTCCCCAATCTTTTCACTTTCTTCATAGTCCTTGGCAGCATAAATCTCAGCTTTTCCATCTTTATAGAGGATGTGTTTTGTGATTAAAAGACCTATGCTGTCCCTGTTGTAGGGGAAGATATCGTATCTAAACTCATTCGGCTTTTGCTGCAGAAGTGTGAAGGTATCCCCAATCACTTTGCCCGGTTCCCACAGACTTATCTCAAAGGAGCTGAGGTTGCCCCTGACTATGAAGTGCATTCCTTCCCCATCAAAGTAAACCCCGACACCTTCCGCACTCTCTGATAGACTTGACCACTCCTTCTTCTCTCCTTTTCCTATTCCCACGAGCTCCCTGACTTTGTAAGGCTCCCCATCAGGGAAGTAGTTCCCATAGAGATAGCTTGGGGGCTCGAGCTTTGCAAATTTATACATCTCATAGAGGTATAACTTCAGATATCGGTCAAAAGCTTGGTCTTCACCGCTGAACTGATCACTTCCATACCACCAGAACCAATCACTTGCTTCTGCTCTAAGGAGATACTCGTATGCTGTGTTCCATTCGTCGGTGCTCATTTTATTTTTGTTCTCAAAGAGGGATTTCCTCGCCAAGTAGAGCCAGTACCAGCCGACATTCTCTTGGGGCTCTCCTATCCACGTACTCAATGTGCCATCCACCCAGCTCGATTCGGGCCAGAGCATGTCCTCCTTAATACCAACGAGATTGTAGAGGTCTCCTAAACTGCTGGCTTCCAAAAGCTTCTTTGCCTTCTCATCCGTTGAGAGATCCAAACGTTCCATCTGGGTGGGTGTGAGCTTGTTAGCCTTATCCCCGTACATCTGGATGTATTCACTCGGAGTGACGGTTCTAATCACGCCTTTCTTTTGAAGTTCCGTGAGCTTTTTATAGAGATTCTCGAGGAAGAGCTTCCCGTCGAAGGGATAGTTCTCCCATGCGTTCTCTCCATCAAGCGTTATTACATAGACAAGGCTTCCATCGTAGTTCTGCTTCTGGATTTTGAGGAGCTCATTTGCAAAATCTTCTACAGCTTGATTCTGGTTCATTCCGCCATATGTGAATCCTACCTTATCGCTCAGGGCATGATTTCTTGGAAAGAGCCAGATCTTCTTACCGTTAAACTCAGCCACCCATGGTCTGTAATAATTTCCGACAGTGTTTGGAATTCCCATCCTGTCGAGAACCATCTGATCCGTCATAACCCACTGCCATCCATTATCGGCTAAAATCTCGAGGGTTTTGTCATTTAAAGCACTTTCAGCAGCCCATCCACCCTTTGGAGTCACTTTGTTGTCTCCTAAATATTTCTTGTAAAGTTCATCCGCTTTTTTAACGTGGGCATCAAAATCACTTTCCCAGCCGAAATCATTCAGAATGGGGCCTATTGGATGGGCATAGGGAACCACGGTAACTTCAACATTCCCGTTGCCAAGGAGATAATTTATTTTTTCGTGCTCTTCAAAGGTATGGTTTAGAAGCCACATCTGATGGTTTAGAACTGTTTTAACATCCTCTCTTGTGTATCCTCCCTCATCTCTCTTCTCATAGAGAGCCTTCAGATCCTCGTGCTCCATTATGTAGTTGTAATCAATCCATGCAAGGTTAAATAGAACCGCTAGATCAATGTAATCCTGCTCTGTAAATTCAGCTGTGATCTTCTCTTTTTGTTTCTCCAGGGGCAAATCACCATATTTCTTAAAAGCTGCCTGTTGTTTTTTTCTAAGTTCCGTATAACGCTTCCACTCCTTTCTATATGGGTTTCCATTCTTGTCCGCTACGGGTTCTCCATTCCATGGGGTGGTATGGTCAAAGAATCCACCCGGGGCCTGCAGCATGAACCACTTATCATCAAGTGTGAGATTCCCATTGGCAACTTTTTCCGTTACTATCTGAGCCATATCCTTCTTGCCATTCATGTAATCAGCAATTTGCGCTATTAGAGAACCTGAAAGGTCTATTGCAACATGAACATCAGGATACTGGCTTAGATAATGTGCCATTTTCCAGTAATCATTTGAAGCATGGAGTCTAACCCACGGTCTTATATATACATCCTGAACGGGATCATAGTAGTATGGCTGGTGCTGATGCCAAACAATAACCACGTTTAATGGTTTGGGTTCCTCGGCTTTAGCCGGCACAATCGCTAAAGTGCTAAGAAGCACCAAAAATATTGCAACAAGAGATAGTATCTTCCTCATCTCGACCACCTCATTCTTTCAAACCACCCATTGTCAGCCCGCTTCTAACATAATTCTGGGCGAGCAGAAACATTATGAATACAGGAAGGGCAAATATCAAAGCCGCCGCCGCAAATTGATTCCACGAGATTGATCTCAAGTTAGCAAGTAGTGTGTATAACCAAACTGTAAGTGGATAGTTCTCTTGATTGAGTAGTAAGTTTGCTAGGATAAGCTCTGTCCATCCTCCTATAAAGGCAAATATTACAACAGTTGCTATTCCCGGAAGAGCTAGTGGCATGAGGACATGCCTTATGATCTGTAGGTATCCTGCCCCATCTACTAACGCTGCTTCGTCAAAATCTGGTGGTATCGAATCTAAGTAGGATTTTAAGAGCCATGTGTTATATGGAACATTTCCTGCCGCATAAATTACCGGAAGGACAAAAATGTTATTAGTCAAGTGAAGCTTAACAAGCATACCATATAGTGCCACTAACCCGGCTATTCCTAACCCTCCTGCTACCTGGGTGAACATTAAATAAAAGTACAAGACATGCTCTCTTCCAAAGAACTTGAGTCTTGAGAATGCATAAGCAGAGGGTATCACGAAGAGTAGCGTCAAAATTACTGTAAGGCTCGCTATTAACAGGCTTCTTTTCATGTAATCTGGGACATCTCCTCCAACTTTTGCAAGTCTAATAAATGCAAAATTTCTTGCTGAGAAAGTTGCCTCCCCTGTCGTTATAATTCCCCCGTCTTTCAACGTTATCTCAATGTTCTGAGCTTCATAGGTATTTTCACCAACCTTCGTGAACTTTGAGAGGTCTATGGGAGCCTCTTTAGGATTTTCAACGGTTATGGTCATTTTTTTGGCAAATATTTTCAGGTTCTTAACTGCCCCCGTGCTTTCTATCTGCTTTGCTTCTAGTTTTATATGCTCCCCTCTAACTATGAGTTGTGTTCCGTCTTTTTCGGGTCTGTCTTCTCCTCCTTTCCTCTCTAGTATTGAGGTATCTATGAGGGTGAATCTGCTGGAGTAACTTCCTGTGATTGTTGCATCTTTGAGTACTACTTGGTATCTATTCAGGGAGTCCTTTATTATTCCACTTTTTGTATTAATTTCAAAGTCCGTGGTTTTTATTAATCCCTCTATATGGCCAAAGAGCAGATTTTTATAATTGGAAAAAGTTATTTTATCTGGAATTAGGTCAATTTCTGTCGTTGCTAATGCTCCAGAAGGCTTAACTGAAAGCATTGCCATATAGTACACTGGAAAGAGCAAGAGAGCTAAAACGAATAGGGCTAATAGGGTTGCTAGAAGTGACTTTACTACCTCGTCTTTTCTTTTTGGAAACTCTAGTTTAAATTTCATGCCTTAGCACCCTCCTGGAGCTTAGTTATTTTCATATTAATGAACATGTAAATCGCCAATACGATTGTGGCTATTAGCAGAATTACTGCTGCCCTTCCATAGTGTGGCATCGAGCTCCCAAATGCTTTCCTATATCCATAGAGGAGGAGAAATCGATCCTCAAACAACCCTGCATTATATACAAAGGGCACTAAGAAGTACTGAAAGCTTGCTGCTGAAGTCAAGATAGTGGCAAAGGCAATAGGCTTGCTAACGATAGGTAGAACTACTTTAGTTAGCCTTTGCCAGTAGCTTGCTCCATCGATAATAGCGGCCTCTATCAATGTATCGGGAACACTTTGAAGGGCTGAGGTTATTACTGTCATCATAAACGGATAAGCTAACCAAACCTCGATTATGTTAAGTGCAATAAATCCCCACGTTACGCTCGTCATCCAGTCAGGAGGATTGGTAATCCCTATATCTCTTAACAGGATGTTTATTGGTCCTACAACAGGGTCAAACATAAAACGCCATACCATAACCGAGAAGAGCAGGGGCAGTGCCCAGGGGATAATCAACAGAGCCCTATAAAATATCTTTCCTTTTACATATTTGTTGTTATATAAAACACTCAGAAGAATTCCCACACCTACTTTTAAAGTCACGCTAGTTGCTACAAATAGCCATGTCCATACGAAAGCGGATCTGAATTTTGGATCACTTAATGCCCATTTTAAGTTCTCCAGACCTACAAAGCTTAATGGCTCGGCTTCGGGTGCTTGTATGGGAAAATTTCCTAATTTGGCATTTGTGAAGGCAATATAAATGGAGTACAGTATGGGATATATGTTAAAGAATAAGAAGGCCACCATACCAGGCAGTATTAAAGCGAGCGCCGCTATGGTTCGTTTATTCATTTTTTCACCTCCTTACGAGAACTATTGAAAAGAAAAAGAAAATAATCAACCGCTAAGTGACTCGAGTATCTCCTTTTGTGCATCTGTTAATGCTTGCTCAATGGTCTTCTTTCCGCCTATTATGTCAGTAATTGCTGTTCCAACTGGTCCCCAAACGGCACCCATCTCTGGACTCTTTGGCATTGGAATAGCGTATTGTACAGCTTGACCGAAGCCATAGAGAACTGGATCGTTTTGGATTTCTGGATCGTTGAGGACTTCAGTAAGCACTGGAATGTAGCCGTTTTGAAGTGAGAGGGTTTTAATGACATCGGGGTTTGTTGTGAACCACTTTAAGAATGTCCAAATAGCGTCTTTCTTGCTTTTGTCTGAGAGCTTGGCAACGTAGATTAATCTAACACCACCGTATGGATGTGGCTTGTGTTGATCATCAATTGATGGCAGTGGAACGATCCCAAAGTTAATTCCAGCTTTCTTAACATCTGAAATGCTCCATGGACCATTGATCATCATTGGGGCTTTTCTATCGTGAAAGAGACTTACTTGAGCGTTGTAGTCTTGTGTTTTGGCAACATATGGGAATATTTGCTCGAAGAAGAACTTGAAGCCTTGTAGGGTTTCAGACTTGTCAAAGCCTGGGGTCTTGGTTTTATCCTCGAAGTAGTAGCCGCCGAATGCATGCACCCATCCTGAAAGGAAGTATGGATCCATTGGGGTTGCAAGACCATATGTTCCCTCAGCCTCGTTATAGTATTTCTCCATGATTCCCTTCATCTCGTCAAAAGTCTTTGGTGGGTTTGGAACCATGTCTTTGTTGTAAATTAAAGCGACTGTTTCAGCAGCATATGGCATTGCGTAATAGTGACCATCATATTCAATAGCGTTTTGGCCCATTGGGCTAAACTTGTTGAGGATATCTGGGGTTATATACTCGTCAATTGGTTCAAGTAATCCTGCCTCAGCAAACTTTCCAATCCAATCATGAGCCCACATGAATAAGTCAGGTCCTTGACCCGCTGGGATTGCAGCTTTGAGAGAAGTTTCAAGATCAGCTTTTTGCTCCAATTTGATATCAATATTTGGATGTTCAATTTCAAATTCGGCAATTAAGTCTTCAAAAGCCTTAAGTTCGTTAGGACCGATAGCATGCCAAATAACAATTGTAACTTTCTCTTGGGTAGTAGTTGTGGTTGTAGTTTCAGTGGGGGGACTTGTAGTAGTCTCAGTAGGAGAAGATGTTGTTTCAGGGGTAGTGGTTTGAGTAGGGCTTGAAGTGGTCGAAGTAGTTGTTGTTTCTCCCCCTATACACCCACTTGCTATAACGGCAAATGCCAACACACCAACTAACAACAGGGCAAACAGCGCCTTTTTCATTTACCTTCACCTCAATCAACTATATTCAGAGTTAGTATCATTCTCAGTGATATATATACCTTACGCTTTATTGCCCATGAATTGACATATGTACTAAAAAGAACAACAATGTCAAATAGATGCAATAAAAAACTAAAAAAGAACATCAACGGTTGGCTTCAACTGAAACTTCCCCTATTCCGCTTGAAGGTGTTAGGTATGCGTGATTGCTTCCTACTTCCCAGATTCCAGTGCCTCCAAGTGGCGCCTTTAAGAACTTGAACTCTATGTAAGTATCTGCTGGGACACTTGCTACAACAAACCAATCGGGCCATGCTGGACACAACATTGGCCCAACAGCTTTTATTGTTTCTGGACTCCAATAGCTCAACTCTGGAACACTGCCCGTTACCCATAAAAATTCTCCAACCTGGGTTTCTAAATTTGTACCTTGAGTATTCCTAACTTCAAAAATAACTGGAATTTGCTTGTTTGTTAGATATTCAAAAGCTATTCCATTTGATCTGGCTCCACCAGCTCTTTCAATTATGACTTCAACATGATTTTCATTTAATTGTGTAGTTATTCCTGAAGGAACTATGAACTCTACACTTTTATCGCTCCAATATGTAACTTCTGCAGTCCAGTAATCTTGTCCATTTGTTATCAAGACTCTTCCCGGAACATCACCAAACCCTTCTCCACTAACTGTGACAGTGTTTCCAGCTCTTCCCATAACTGGATCAATTGCTCCTACCCATGGGCCAGTTGGCACTGCCTTATATTGCCATACTGAAACTGAGCCAGCAGGCAAGTTCACTGAGAATTTGCCAGAATTCACTGTTATCCCAACTCCATTTAGAAGTCCCCCCAGATAATCCTCATAAGTTCCATCAGGTAAGGATGTATAAATATTCGATATTCTATAGGAAGTGTCCAAATTGCGATTTATTGCTACAAGAACAATGTTATCAAAGAACTTTCTTTCGAAGATATACACATCGTCACTTACGTACCTTGTTATAACTAATCCATAAGCTAAGGCAGGATTATAGCGTCTCAGACTTGCGAGAGCCTTTATTAGTTTAAAAGCGGTTGTTGATGTGTTCCAAGTTTCCATCATAGGTCTATTATATGGGTCACCTCCAACTTGACCAAAGTCATTTACAGTGTCATTGTGAAGATATTGTTCATCACCGTAATAGATTATTGGAATTCCAGGAGCAGTTAGAACAAAAGCAAGAGCTTGGTGAAATCTTGTTAAGTCATTTCTCAAGGACAGAAATCTCGGAACATCATGGCTGTCTATGAATATGGTTAGTTTATTTTGCCACATAAAGTCAGTGGTATATTTATTAACAGCACTTTCCAAGTCCCACATAGTCTTTGTATCATAAGCAAAAACGTCAACAAGGACTTGCTGGAGTGGGATGTTAATAAGACTTATCCCGGTATAGTTTGCAAACTTAACCATATCCCAGTACATCTCATCGTTAAAGCCTTGATACCATTCTCCAAACATAAATACGTTCTTTCTTGCATATACATAGTCTGCATAAGTTTTGAGCCATCCAGGCTCCAAGTGCTTTACTGCATCTATCCTTATTCCTCCAATTCCAGCTTCTAAGTAAGGCACTGTTGATTCTTTGAGATAATTATCCACCCATGGATTCAACTGATTAAGATCAGCCAAATTGAAGAGATTTTTATATCTAACCTCCCATCTATCATTCCAATTCGTTATTCCTCCATTGTGATTGTATATATATGACAAACTCTTTGTTATTGGGTGAACCGTTGCATAGTTTTCATCCGTTGGATAATCAATAACGAAAGTGCCGTTATCATATAGGGCTCCATACTCACCTGCATCATTGGGATTGCTGTGGTTTGGAACGAAGTCAATTATAATAGTGATATTGTACTTGGCTGCTTCTTGAACAAGTCTGCGGAATATCTCCCATGTTCCAAAGTGTTCTTCTATAACTTTAAAGTCCTTAGGCCAATATCCATGATATCCAGCCTCTGGACCATTGCTTCCATTAACTGCAACATCTATATTATCAAACACTGGGGAGATCCATATGGCACTTACTCCAAGCTCATATAGGTAGGGCAACTTTGCTATAATACCTTCTAAATCACCGCCCCAGTAGAGCTTCCAGTTCTCTTTGTTTGGATCATACAATCCTGGGCTTTTTAATGGATCATTATTTGAAGTGTTTCCATCATAAAATCTATCGATGACTATTTGGTAGATAACCCATGTTTGAGGATCCCCTGCTGGATATGAGGGGCTTACTCCTGCAACTACTGTTGAAATTTGTCCGCTAAACCCTAAAACAAGAAGCAACACAACAAGTATGCCAATCTTTCTGCTTCTCACGTCATCTCCCTCCAAAAATGTATCACTATCAATGATATACAAAAAACACTATATAAACTTTACGAAGCTGTTCACTAATGTATAACTATGTATAGTTAGGCACTGGAAGTATATAATGATCATTATGTGACATAACAAAAAGTTTCAAAAAGAGAATAGAAAGCTACAACTCTTTGATAGTAATACTAGAAAATGGCCCCAATTGTATATTCACCCTGTCAAATAACCCACTTTGGAAGAGTACTTCAAAAGGGAATGACAAACTTAGATGCTGTTTTTTCTTTGAATAGTTGATTGCCACTAAGATGTTCTCGTTATTTAACGCCCTCCTATAAACCAATAATTTATCTTTGAATGTAACTGGTTTAAAAATACCTTTTTGTAGAGCTTTGCTGCCCCTTCTCAATTTTATCAACTCTTTTGTAGTCTTAAGGATTTCTTTATCCCATTCCTTCGCATTCCACTCCATAGGTGCCCTCGAAATTTCCATAGATGAGATATCCATGTTCTCCAAGCCAACTTCATCGCCGTAGTATATGGCTGGAATTCCCTTGTAAGTCATTAGGAATGTTAGGGCACAGAAGTACTTTCTCTTATCTCCAACGAGTCCTAAAAAGCGCTCCACGTCATGATTGTCAAGGAAGTTGTACATGGTATATTCAGCAGGTCCATAATAAGTACTCAAAAGTTCAAGCCAGTTGAGAAATTCTTCAGCAGTAATCTCTTCGTACACAAAGAATCTTAAAAGAGCCTCATACAGTGGATAGTTCATTGTTCCATGGAATTTGTCAAAGAGCCATAAGCGAGCGTCATCCATGACTTCTCCTATAAGATATGCATCATTTGGCATGTCTTTCCTAACTTCTCGCCAGACATCAGGCGGAACGCCGTGAGCAACATCTAACCTCCATCCATCTGCTCCTCTCTCAAGCCAGTATTTCATCACGGTGCGTATAAACTTTCTAACCTCTGAATTTTCGTGATTTAAACGAGGCATTAACCAGACTGAGAAGAAACTCTCATAGTTCCATTTAAATTTCTTAAGTTTTTGGTATTTTTCGACCCAAGATTTATTGGAGTGCAAAACTTTTAGGAATTTTTTTGAAACTACAGGAAGGTCTATGATGCGATAGAAGTTTCTGTACTTGCTCTCTTTCCCCTTTTCAAGAATATCTTGGAAATAGGGATGGAAAAAGCTCGTGTGATGAAAGACACCATCGAGAATTAGTTTGATGTCCCTCTTTTTCAATTCATCAACCAGCTGCTCAAATGCCTCGTCTCCTCCAAACTTCTTGGCAACGTGGAAATAATCAATGATATCATAGCCATGATATGTCATGGACTCAAAGATTGGGGTTAAGTAAAGAGCATTAACTCCAAGGTCTTCAATGTACCCAAGCTTCTTTATAATGCCCTCAAGATCACCACCATGATGGGAAATAACGAGGTCCATACAATTATGCGGATCATTCTCTGGATTCCCATTGGCAAAGCGGTCAGGCATTATTTGATAAAAGACTCTCTCAAAAATCCAGGTAGGTGGTTTAAACATCTCCTTTTGCTCGTTAAAATCTACCTTAAAATCTCCATAATCAATAATTTCATCTGCTGTATGGATCTCGAAATAGTACTCCAGCTCCTCTTTTCTGGGTAAGACTGCTTCAAAATACTCAAAGAGTTCATCTTGTGTTTTTCTTCTCATTTCATATTTTTGGTCTAAGACTAAAAATACCCTTTTGGCAGTCCTTTTTAGGGCTCTAAAGCGAATATATGTTGAGTCTCCCAAAGAATAGGCATAAATCAAAGAGGGGGAATGGTAAAATTTCTCTCCCGAGAAGATTTTAGCAACATTGACAGTTCGCTCAAATTTATACGAAAGTCTTTTATAAACAGCTTTTTCACTATTCTCTGGATCTAACATGAAATTCCCATCAATGGAGAAGGCATAATACCAAACTCCCTCTGGAAGCTCAGCTTTTATGCCCCATCTGTCTCCTTTTTCTTTCATGCGAAAGCTCCCTTCATTGAATGCGTTGAAATTGCCGAGGAGGTATGCGTATTCCCCTTCCCTTGGAATGCTGAACTCGATTTCAGCAATCCTGCCGAGATACACGTTATCTTTAAATCCGAAAGTTTTATACATACCAACCACCCAGTATATCACTAATGATGATTAAACTTTGGCCAGTGAACTTTAAAAATATGGAGGTTTGGAAATGAACGAGGAGGAAATAATCGAAAAACTCCAAAAATTTGGTCTCACCAAATATGAGAGCCTTGCATACATCACATTGCTGAAAATAGGGCCGAGCAAGGCAACAGATGTTACAAAGGAGAGTGGCATACCTCATACAAGGGTTTACGACGTTTTAAGTTCTCTCCATAGAAAGGGTTTTGTGGACATAATGCAGGGTGCCCCAAGGTTTTATAAGCCTGTAAATCCCGAATTGGTTTTGGAGAAGATTAAAGAGGAGCTTTTAACAAGCATCGACAATCTGAAGGAGCTTTTCATTGAGCTATATCGCTCGGCGCATGGGGAGGATCTGCCCGAGATATGGACAATTCATGGCTTTGAAAATACCTTGGAGAGGGCAGGATATATTATCAGAAGTGCCAAGAATGAGGTTCTAATAAATACCCCGTATGAGTTCCTTAAACTCTTGAAAGAGGATATAAAAAGGGGAAGAGATTTGATTTTCGTAATTATAAGCAACTTTGAAGAAATTCCGGAATGGCTTAAGAAGGATAACATAATACTGGCAAAAAGTGGAGGCGCCCCATGGCTCATGGCATCCTGGATAATAGGGGATATCGACTATGCACTCTTCTTTGGAGCCCTTCCAAAGGATAAGAGAAAAGAAAAGTTCTACTCCTTCTGGGGCAAGTCGGCAAAGCTCATTCAAAATTACATGCACTGGTTTTATACAATATACCTCGATAACAGCCAGCTGGTAAAGCCTCTAAACTATGAGAGCATAAAGAAGCCCGTAACACTGTTGAATATAAGAACCCTGATTACGGTCTTGAAACAGACAGAGCTCCCAAAGAAAGCCGAAGTCATAGGACGCTCAGTTGAGGACAAATCTGAGATCACCCTAAGCGGAGAGATAGTTGACTATGAGTACACCCCTCTCACCGCCAGCATAACCCTGAAAGATGAAAAAGGCAAGGAATGGAAGATTGGAGGGCTGGGGAGCTATTTTGAGGATGTCGAAGGAGGGAAGTTCATACTCCTTGACTGATTCTTAATTTTTGGAGGTGAGCATATGAAAATATTGATTTTGGGATTCGAATATCTGCCAGTGAAAGTTGGAGGACTTGCCGAAGCTATAACGAGCATAGCCGAGACATTGGCAAACATGGGGAATGAGGTTATGGTGTTCACGCCCTCCCATGGACATAAGGAGGGTAGGAAGGTCGCGAGCTTCGAAGTCCTTGGGGAACGCGTTGAGGTTTATGAGAGATGGCAGAATGGTGTTAGGGTTTTTGCTATAAGTGATCCTGTACTGGACAATAAGGATGTCTACGGTCCCGGATGGGAAGGGCTCCTTAACAAAGTCCTTCGCTTTGCAAGAGGAGGTGTGGGAACTTTAAACCTGCTCCTAGAGAGGGAAGGAAAACCGGATGTTCTCCACTTCCATGACTGGCACACCGTTTTAACCGGAGCTCTTATTAAGAAGTACTTCCAGATACCAAGCGTTTTTACCATACACAGACTAAACAAGTCAAAAATCCCCGGCCACTATTTCCACGAGGCGAACTTGGGGGAGCTGGCTCCTTTCCCGGACATCGACCCGGAGTATGTTGGAGCGTACATAGCGGATGTTGTTACGACAGTGAGCAGGAGCTATCTCTGGGAGGAGTGGGATTTCTACAAAAACTTTGAAGGGAAGGCGACTTATGTTTACAATGGGATAGACTGCTCTTTCTGGAACGAAGAATTTCTGGAAAGCAGAGATCTGCCCAGACACGAGAGGAGAAGAAAGATCTTAGAAAGTTTAGGATTGCGTGATGGAATCGCCTTCATGTTCATCGGAAGATTTGATAAGGGACAAAAAGGAGTCGACACGCTTTTAAGGTCAATAGACCTCCTTGCGAACTCTCATCCCGAGGAATTCTCAGGCATGCGCTTCCTCATAATAGGGAAGGGAGATCCGGAGCTCGAAAAATGGGCTCGTGAGCTGGAGGGCAAGTACCCGGACAAAGTCAAGGTTATCACCGAGATGCTCAAAAGAGAGTTCACAAGGGAGCTTTATGGAAGTGTAGACTTCACTCTGGTTCCCTCATACTTTGAGCCCTTTGGACTTGTTCAGATGGAAGCCATGTGCCTTGGAGCAATCCCCATAGGCTCGGCAGTTGGCGGAATAAGGGACACCATAGTGAGCTTGGATAGAGACAAGGAAAATGCAACAGGTTTTTTGGTCCCTCCAAAGGATGCCGAAGCGCTTGCCAATGCAATTTTAAAAGCAGCAGAGCTCAGGAAGAGGGATGTTGACCTGCTGAAGAAAATGCGTCAGAACGGAAAGAAAAGGGCAAAAGAAGTTTTCACATGGGAAAATGCATGTAGGCGATACTTAAGGGCTTACAAAAATGATATAGACAAGGCAGTTGGCTTTTTGAGGTGAGCTGATGGAGTGTCCCTTCTGCAATCCTCCAAAAGAAGCCCTCCTCTATGAGGATGGGCTCATTAAAATTTTGATAGACTCCTATCCTGCAGGCAGAGGGCATTTACTTGTGGTTCCAAAGAAGCATGCAAAAGAATGGAACGAGCTAACACGAGAAGAAAAAATGGCCATTTTTGAAGGAATGGAGCTTGCAATGGAGAATCTCAAAAAAGCCTTTAATCCAGATGGGTTTAACATAGGAATTAATCTGGGACGAGCAGCGGGACAGACAGTCGAACACATCCATCTTCATGTTATTCCGAGATATGAAGGAGACTCAAAATTCCCAAGGGGAGGAGTTAGGAAGGCTGTTCTGGATATTGAGGATGAGAATCTCAGCTTAAAAGAAAGATGGATTAAAAACAGGATGAGTGAAGAGGAAATTAAAAAATTAAAGGAGGTGTTTGAACTAGAATGAGAAAAGGGTAGAATAGACAAAACTTTCTCCCTCTTCACTCCTAAGTTCCTCAGAATTCAGAATTAGCTTCAAAGATTCTTTCAACCCTTTGTTTACATAAAGGAGAAGTAGAAGCTTCCCATCAACCTTTTCCATCTCTCCATGCGGTTCTATTGAGAGCAGGAGGTACTGGCTCGTCTCTTTCATTATGCTAATTCTTGAAATGCTGAATTTGCCCATGCAGTACATCTTATGGCCATCATGGGGCCAGAAGGATATGATCTCCAAAGTTGAACCATCTAAGAATATATCAACCAGCGGCGGGGTTCTGGAGGCTATTATGGGATATTTAAATCCGCTGTTTACGAAATATAGAAGTCCTCTGGCAGTTCCTACATATATTCCTTTGGCCAGTTTATCGATATATTCGGCAATTACATTATCATAGCTAATGTTCCTAACCGTCTCTTCCATAAATACCACCTCAATACCAAATTTTGAATGTATCTTACTTGATTGCAGAATAGTTATTTTTATGGTTCTTATTTAATATACCTAGGCACTTCCCATATATTAATTTTATGGGGGTAAGGGGGATGCCTTATAATACATAGGTTATGAGGATATTTAGGTAATAACAAATTACTTGGTGGTGAACATGAGAATAGTCTCTGCTGACACCGGAGGAGCATTGCTCGATAGAGAGTATGAACCCATTGGGTTGATAGCCACAGCTGCAGTGCTCGTGGAAAAACCCTTTAGAACAGCATCCCTGAGCATCGTAAAATACTCCAATCCCTTTGATTATGATACGAGCGGTAGAGATGCCATAAAGGATGAGACGCTTCTAGCCCTAAAGCTCGCTAAAAAAGTCAAGCCCGATGTGATTCATTTAGATTCGAGCCTAGGAGGGATACCGGTGAGGCATTTGGATGACGTTACAATCGATGCCTTGAGGATATCCGATAGAGGAAAAGCGGTATGGCACGATATCGGAAAGGAACTTAGACCTATAGTGAGGAGATTCTGGGAGAACACCGGAATCGATGTGCTAGCCGTTGGAAAGAGCAGTGTAGCTGTTAGGATAGCCGAGATTTATGCGGGGCTGTATTCCACAAAGTGGGGAATTGAATATGCATTAAAAGAGGGCGCTGCAAGAATTGGCCTGCCCAGGTATATGAAGGTAGAACTTAAAAGGGGTATTCTGCGTGGGGAGAGCCTGGATCCGCGGGAAGGAGGGCTTTATGGAGAGATCTTCCCTGAGGTAGAAGAGCCCGTTAGCATAGAGGTTTATCCAAACCCTGTTGCCAGGACATTTATGGTTGTCGAAATAAAGGTTTAGCCCAAAAATTTTCGATTTTTCTCTCTTCTCACCGAGTTATAAGTTTTATATGTGTGAAGCAAACTCCAGATGGTGGTGAAGATGGAAAATGCGGGATCCTATGATTTGGTAGGAGGAAAGCTGGAGGTTCATACTAAAGAGAAAAAGCTTCTCATGGGCAATGAAGCCATAGCCTATGGAGCCCTTGAGAGCGGCATATCCTTTGCCACGGGTTATCCTGGAACCCCATCCACAGAGGTTATCGAGACCATAGCCCACTTAAATCCGGAGGTTTTTGCCGAATGGGCACCGAATGAAAAGGTTGCCCTTGAGGAGGCTGCGGGTGTAGCTTATGCCGGATTGAGAGCCCTAGTAACCATGAAGTGCGTTGGCTTAAATGTGGCTGCCGACCCTCTAATGAGCCTCGCCTATTCCGGAGTTGAAGGAGGGCTTGTGATTCTTGTGGCCGACGACCCAGGACCCCATACCTCTCAAACGGAGCAGGATGACCGGTATTATGGAAAAATTTCATTATTGCCCGTTCTGGAGCCAGCGGATGTTCAGGAAGCCCATGATTTAATAAAATACGCCTATGAACTGAGCGAGAAGTATAAACTCCCCGTGATATTCAGGACGACGACGAGAATAAATCATACTACCTCAGATGTCGAAATCGGGGAGTTTTTGAGTCTAGATAGGAAGCCAGAGTTCAAGAAGGATATAATAAGGTATGTGAGGGCTTCAATGAAGGGGAACCTAGAAAGGCACCGCCTGTTAAACAAAAAGCTTGAAGAGATTAGAGCGGAATTCGAGAGCCTAGAATTCAACTGGATTGAAGGGGAGGGTGAAATCGGTATAATAGTGGAAGGAGCCCCTTACAACTATGTAAAGGAAGTTTTAAAGGATGTAGATGGAGATTTCAGAATCTTGAAACTCTCAACGCCCCATCCCCTCTCAAGAGACCTTGTGGTAAGTTTTCTCAAGAGCGTTAAAATGGCGGTTGTTATTGAAGATGGAGCACCGTTTTTAGAAGAGGAAGTGAAGATTGCAGCCCAGGAAGAGGGCATAACAATCCCGATATACGGTAAGAGAACAAAACATCTGCCCCTTGAGGGAGAGCTGACGCCGAAGCTCGTTAAAAAAGTTCTTCTGAGGGTTCTGGGTAAGGAGACTTATGAATACGAGAAACCCGAGGAAGTTGAAGAAGCCGAGACACTCGCACCTTCAAGGCCACCCACAATGTGCCCCGGATGCCCCCATAGGGGGAGCTACAGGGCTCTCCTTGAT
>Ga0190304_1000616_pt1 | contig 16589 bp, 17 predicted proteins | sample 48700712_MG_FD_161670 | JGI IMG/M metagenome (GOLD analysis project Ga0190304, IMG submission 161670) | Hydrothermal vent sediment bacterial communities from Southern Trench, Guaymas Basin, Mexico - 4870-07-1--2_MG | ecosystem: Environmental > Aquatic > Marine > Hydrothermal vents > Sediment ...
CCTCGCCGTTGTATCCACCTCCAAAGAGAACGAGAAGCTTCTTGCAGGTTTTCTCACTCAGCTCTTTTATTCTGCTCGCCAGCATGTGATATGCCTGATATGTGAGGAGCATATCTGCGAGGGGATCGGTATGATGTGTATCAACGCCAGACTGGTAAACGATCATCTCCGGCTTGAACTGAAAAATTATATCGGGAACAATCTCATCAAACGCCTCAATATAACTCTGGTTTCCTGAGCCAGGGACAAATGGTAGATTTATGGTGTATCCCTCTCCATCTCCTTCCCCCAACTCTTCTATGAATCCACTCCCGGGATAGAGGGTTTTGCCATCTTGATGGAATGATATCAGGAGAACATCTGGATCTCTATAGTATATCTCCTGGGTACCATTTGCATGATGAACATCGAGGTCTATTATTGCTACCTTCTTAATATTGTACTTCTCTCTCACATACTCTATTGCTACCGCAATGTCATTGAAGAAGCAGAACCCTGAGGATTTATCTCTCGAGGCATGATGGAAACCACCAAGGGGGTTCATGGCTATCTCGCAATCCTTCATCAGAGACTCTGCGCCCTCCTTGCTTCCTCCGCATGCGATGCTTGCAATTTCAAAAATTCCCTTAGGTGCAGGTGTATCTATTGCAAGATATCCTCCTATCCTGCTGAGAAACTTAACCTTATCTATGTATTCTCTGGTGTGCACCCTCTCTAAATCCCTTTCGTCGCAGGGCGCGGGTTCTATAATTTCAAAATATCTATCCAATCCCTTTTCTCTGAGGAAGTTGAGTGTTTTCCTCGGCTTATCTCCTATCAGCGGATGGTCTTCACCGAGGTCATATTCATTATACCTCTCGTGATAGTAGAATTTAATCACAGAGAATGCCAAGATAAAATCTTTTTATTATGTTTTCTGTTCATAAATTGATGAAAAGATTTCCGTTGATTTACGTGTATGGTGGAAAGGTGATCGACGAGAGCGGAAGAAAGATGAAGGAATGGAAGGAAAAGATCGGGGAATTTGGAGAGATTTACATAATGGATCTTGATGGGATATCGAAAAATGAGCCCAACCTTGATTTTTACCAGTCCATATATAAAAAGAAGTGGATAGATGCATATCCGAGGAGATTTGAGGATGTTATGGACATCGTGGTTGCCGGAGCAGACAAAATTGTCATAAGAGGGAAATTCACGGAAGATGAGACGAAAAAACTTTTTGAAAATGTCGAGGTAGAACTGTATCTATCCCTCTCAGAGGATGCGGTGGAGCGGCATCTTCCAGAAAACGGTTGGAATGGATTTGTCTATCTCCTCAACAGAGCCATGGATGCAAGGGTAAAGGAATTTATATCCAAGTTACAAAATCTCTACATAGTTGCAAGGCGGAGGGATTACATCGACTTTGGGTGGATAGAGGATAGAGACATCCGGGGTGTGGTGTATCCACTATGGGAGATGGGGAAATAATCGAGGATGCGAAGAGAACGATAGCCTTCGTCTTTGAGAGATCGGGAAAAAGGGGGGTTTCTCCATCTGATTTCTATCTCACCCTCTCCATGGATCTGAGATGGTGTTCCATCGAGAAGGCGAAGAGGTTCTTGAGGTACGCGATGGACAAAAAACTGATATCAAATATCGAGGGAAAGCTCTATCCCAATTTTCCTCTCGATGATATAGAGATACCCTTCGGTTTCAGACCAAAAATCTTCGATGAGATAGAGGTGGAGGAAGAACTGAAGGAGAGGATAGTTCACTGGATATCCGATTCTACGGGTAAGAGCGTCGATGAAATATGGAGGGAAGTTGAAAACATCTCGGCGGAGAAATCCCTTCACATAGAAGTGGCAGCCCTATTTTATGCAAACAAACTCGGTCTCGATGTGGGAAAATACATCGATGAGGTCAGGAATTTCCTAAGAAGCGGATAAGGAGTGGGATGAGCAATATTCCCATACAGCTGCTTCGCCTTGCGCCCGTGAAGATGGGCAGTAGACCTATGGATGCACCCGTAAGAAGAATGAGCAGACCCGCGAATCCCGAGAACATGAAGACGAGTGCGATGATGAGAGAGATGCCCGCCCACGTGATTTTCTGGTAATTTATTTTTCCAATCTTTTCCGAGAGGAATTTACCGATGCGGCATGTGATTGGAAGAGAAAGAGATGCTGATATCACCACCGGGATGAGCAGGCAGAGCAAACTGTACGGTGGAAGGAAACCCTTCCATGTTTCCGCACCGATGAGATTTCTCACCACTACCGCAACGCCACTTCTCGTCTTTCCGATTACGAAGAGATTGAAGATCGTCGCTATGGATACAGCCGTGTTCACGGATGATAAAGTTATAATCGCCTGTCTCTCATCGCTCTCTCCGCGTGTTACCAGAGCGATAATCGTGCCTATGGCTGTTGTCACGCCGGGGATTATCGAAACAAGAATACCCGAAAAGGAGCCAGTGAGCACGGATACAATGCCGGATAGTTTATCTTCTCTCTGAAAAACGGGTTCATGCAACTCCTGCCTGACCATGCTCGTTTTTGATAACACCGAACTCAGAAGAGTTGAAAGCCCAAATAGACCGGCGAGCGAGGGAAAAAGAGAGCTGGACGGCAGTCCAAATGGCGATTCCAAAGGCAAGTCCAGAACGATCAATCCGTAAACTCCCGATAGAAGTAAAATCGTGGAAGAGATGAGCATGGCTTTTGGGGATTTCTCCGTTAGAATCATCACTGATATCACCGCGATTATTATCCACACCATGATTTCTTTAAGTGAGGCATACAGGTTTACAGGGTCGGACAGCAGAAATTTTAAAGAGAACATGAGGAGAATCGTTATAACAGCGGAGAAAAAACTTCCCATGGCGGAGAGGCAGATGGCTTCATATCCCCTTCCCTTCAGAAGAAGGGAATGGGTTGGTAGCATGGTGAGAGCGACCCCTTCCTCCGGAACGCCGAGAAATGTCGCCGGGATTATATTCACGAAGGTGTGTGCAATATAGACCGAGATAATAGATGATGAAACAAGCAATGGCATCAGGTAATCATCCACGCTCATGATATCTGATATAATCAGAAAAGGAGACTGAAAGGAAACCAGCATCAGGGATACGGTGTTCACATGCATGCCCGGAATCAAGGCGGTGAATACTCCTATCACAAAACCGATCAGCGAAAACGTCAAAATGTGGAGAAAATCAACACTCAAATTTTCATCACCTCTGTGGAGAGGATGTAAAAGGAGAATTTTTCAGGGTTATAGAGAAACATTCCTGTAACCCTCACTCTGTCCCCCTTATCCAGCTTTTCAGTGGATATCAAGGGATATATAACCGTTAATGTGTAATTGCCCTCTTTGACCACAAGCCTATAGCCATCTATTCTGGTAATATAGCACGAGAGATTTATGTGATCATTCAGGTACTTGAACGGGTTTTCCGCCAACTGCCAGAGTTTAACCTCCGTGCATCTGCGCTCCAAAACGTAGATATGATCAGCCAGTATTTCGTGAGAATCTTGGTATTTCTGAACGGTTCCCCTAACCGCGATCCCGTCTCCCACGAAGAGATCCCTCTTTCCAAATGCGAAAACCTTGACATCATGTACTCCGTCCGAGAGAAGAAGGAGGGTGTTTCCACCAGACGTGGGACGGATTTCTGTTATAACTCCTTTCACGATCACCTTTCTACCCTCGTATTCTGAAATTTCGTTCAATTCTATCTCTGGAGTTTTCGTTATACCGGCGAGAGCGAACAGCACGAGCAGCCCGACGGCGGCAAAAACGCCGGAAATATACACCCTGTTCATCGAAGAGTCCGAATACCGTGGAGATTTTAGAAGATTAACCTTTTCACAGAGCGATGGAAACCCCGGTAAATGCTCGAATGATGCCAGCCAATTTATAATTAGAAAAAAATATAAAATTATGTCAAAACCTATTAATATGGAATTGCGGATAAGAAATTGTATGCAGGGAGAGGATGAACTCGGCAAACTTTACAGGATTCTCGATTCCGATGGTAAAAATGAGGTGGAAATTGAGGATAAGTATATGGAAAGTGTCAAGAGGAGACTCAAAAGGGTCACCCTTCCAGAACCTTCATCCGAAATTTCACGGGAATCTCCCTCTCCTCAACTCCCCGTAAACCTTCCCAAACCAAAATTTAAAATCATACAGCCCAAGAAAATAACCAGAAAGAAGGAACCGGAGAAAAAAAGAAGCGTGGATGACGTTTTTGAGATAGAGAGGATAAGCAGGGAGGAATTCATAGCCATTCTTGAGAGGGAAAGAGCCAAGGAACAAACCGAAAAGCAATCTGAGGAGAAACCATCTCCTCCGCCGGCGCCGGAAATGAAAGAAATTACAGAGGATGTAAAGGAGACAACTCTCTCCAAGGAAAGTTTCGTTGAGGCGGTTTCAAAGGTCAAGGGAATAGGCGAGAAGAGGGCAGAGATGCTCTATGAGAGCGGATTCGATACCTTTGAAAAAATTGCGAGCGCCAAACCGAGCGATATATCCAAGAGAGTCAAGGGGATGAGCACAGAACTCGCCAGGAAATTGAAGAGAGACATCAAGAAAATTATGCAGACGCACCCATCGGAGGAAGAGATCCCGGAGTGGGAGACGGTTGAGAAAAACGAGCCGTACAGATATGAGGATTACACTCTCTACATGGTGGAAAAGAGAGGTAAGGTAAAATATGTTTTCAGCAAAAAGCCACCAAGGAAGGGAAAGCCCTGCCAGATACCGGATGGTTACGTTATAAAAGTAAACAGAAAGGGAGTTCCATCCTTAGAAAAGATTAAATAACCTCTTCTTTTCTGTAAAGAGTGCCATGGTCTGGAACGGTCCCGTTAAAAAGATAGATGATTACAGGTTTGAGATACCCAAGGATTACAGAGGCAAATCAGGAAATCTCAAAATGAGAGTACCCGGAGTGGTTTACGTCGATGAAAAGATGCTGAACCAGGTGAGAAAGGACGATTCCCTCGAGCAGGTTGCGAATGTTGCAACCCTTCCCGGGATTGTCGCGAAATCGATGGCGATGCCGGATATTCACTGGGGTTATGGTTTTCCAATAGGTGGAGTTGCGGCAACAGATGCTGAAGAAGGCGTCATATCTCCGGGAGGAGTGGGTTTTGATATAAACTGTGGCGTGAGATTGGTCAGAACAAATCTCACCGTAAATGATCTGAATAAAGATCTGATCAAAAAACTTGTAGACAAATTATTTGAGAACGTTCCATCCGGGCTCGGCTCCGAGGGAAAAGTAAGGGTATCTGTTAAAGAACTCAACGAGGTTCTCGAAAATGGCGCGAGGTGGGCGGTCGAGCATGGGTATGGCTGGGAAGAGGATCTCGAGGTTCTCGAGGAGAACGGATGCATGGAGATGGCAGACAGCACGCTCATCTCTGATAAGGCGAAGCAGAGAGGTCTTTCCCAGATTGGTTCTCTTGGAGCGGGAAACCATTTCCTTGAAATCCAGAGGGTTGTTGAAATCTACGATGAAAAGGCTGCAAAGGTCTTTGGTCTCGAAAAGGATCAGATCACCGTTATGATTCATACTGGCTCGAGGGGATGCGGTCATCAGATATGTTCCGATTACCTGAGGGTTCTCGAATCTGCGGTGAGAAAATACGGAATCTCCCTTCCGGACAAACAGCTCGCATGCGCACCCGTTAAATCAAAGGAAGGTCAGAACTACTTCAAAGCCATGGCGGCCGCAGCCAATTTTGCATGGTGCAACAGGCAGATGATAGTTCACTGGGTCAGAGAGAGCTTCCATCAGGTTCTCAAACAGGATCCAGAGGATCTGGGGATGCACATAGTTTATGACGTCTGTCACAACATAGCGAAACTGGAGGAACACGAACTGGATGGCAAAAGGATAAAGGTTTACGTTCACAGGAAGGGAGCAACGAGAGCCTTTGGTCCAGGTAGATCTGAGATACCGCAGAAGTACAGGGATATCGGTCAGCCCGTGCTTATACCCGGAGATATGGGCTCAGCGAGTTATGTTCTCAAGGGCACAGAGCAGGCGATGAGAGAAACCTTTGGCTCGACATGTCATGGCGCGGGGAGGGTCATGTCAAGACACGAGGCATTGAGGAAATGGAGGGGAGAGGCAATATTCAACATGCTCCAGAAGAAAGGAATCTATGCCCATCCAGCGAGCTGGAAGGTGATGGCAGAGGAGAGTCCGGATGCATACAAGAATGTTGATGATGTCGTGAGAATCACTCACAATGCGGGAATATCGAAAAAGGTTGCAAAGATGGTTCCCCTTGGCGTGGTGAAGGGATAAATTTAATAACCAAATTTATAATGGTAGGTTGCATGGAAGAGGTCAGGCTGATAGAGTTTAAGGAGATGGACATGCAGGATGGTACAATAATAGCGGGATTCCCATCCATTGGTCTCGTGAGCACGATCGCGGCCAATTACCTGATAGATTCCCTTGGTCTCAAGCAGATTGGTGCCCTCGAATCAAGATACTTCCCCACTCTCTCCGTTGTTCATTCCGCAGAACCCCTCTCACCCGTGAGAATATATGGAGGGGTCGCTGATAAAGGGAAAAAGATGGCCATCTTTGTATCGGAATTCAGACCAAAACCAAACCTGATCGTACCGATAGCGGATGTGATAATGGATTGGGCTGTTAAGAAGAAATGCAAACTCCTGATATCTCCAGAAGGCATGGTCGTGGAGGGCAGGGAGCTAGAGATGGTGAAAAAGGAGACAGCCTACGCTATCGCATCGACGGATGAAGCGAGAAACATGCTCATTCATAGGGGGATTCCGCAGTTCAAGAACGGTATCATCGCCGGGGTTTCTGGGGTTTTACTGAACAAAGGCAAACACAAAAACTTCAATGTCATTTCCATCCTGTCGGAAGCCCATCCCAACTATCCGGACGCGAGGGCGGCGGCAGCGACCATAGAGGTCATAGCATCTCTCCTCGATCTTGATATAAACGTCGCTCCGCTGTATGAAGAGGCGGAGAGGATAGAACAGCATCTGCAGAAGTTGCACAAACAGGCCAAACCCGTGGTGACGACGGATCACGGACTGGGACCGATGTATGGGTGAGGATGAAAATTCCGAAATCTCATCCAAGGTATCACTCTCTCGTTATAAGAGAGAAACTCGCAGAGGGTTTCAGAAAGGGATTGGTTCATGAGACGGGTCTCATAGCCCACGGCAGGGGAGAGGCTTTCGATTACCTTATTGGAGAGAGAACCACGGAGATCGCCGAACTTGCCGAGAAGACGGCCGCCGCCCTGCTGTTGGTCGCGAGACATCCCGTCATATCCGTGAACGGGAACACCGCCTCCCTTGTTGGGAGGGAGTGCGTGGAGCTGGCGAGAAAGATACCCGCAAAAATCGAGGTGAATCTCTTTCACAGGACGGAGGAAAGGGTTAGGAGGATAATCGAAGAACTCGAATCATTTGGGGCTCGTGATGTACTCGGGGATGAGCCGGATGCAAGAATAGAGAGTCTCGACCACCCAAGAGGGTTGTGTTGCAGAGAAGGCATATACAGCGCGGATGTGGTTCTCGTCCCCCTCGAAGATGGTGACAGATGTGAAGCCCTCGTGGAGATGGGTAAAAGGGTTATAGCCATAGATTTGAATCCGCTATCCAGAACTTCCCAAAGGGCGAGCATAACGATAGTTGACAATGTGGTTAGGGCGATACCCAACATATCTAAGTGGATCGATGAGTTGAGAGATAAAGATAGAGATGAATTGCGGAATATGGTGGACGGTTGGGATAACAAAAAATCTCTGCAAAAAATCCTGGAACATATTTCAAAAAGAATAAATCCTCCGTAGCCTTTATCGAAAGCATGGAAGTTTACAGGACCCACTACTCAAAGGAATTGAGCGATAAAGACGATGGTAAAGAAGTTACCGTGGCGGGATGGGTTGAGGATGTAAGAAACCTCGGCTCGATCGCTTTTATAATCCTTAGAGATAGACAGGGAACCCTTCAGATAACCACGTTCAAAAAACGGCACGGGGAGATTTTTGAAAAACTTATCAATCTAAATAGAGAGTCCGTCATCTCCGTCAAAGGCGTTTGCAAGGCAAACGAAAAGGTCAGGAACGGCTACGAGATAATACCGGAAGAACTCCAGATTCTATCAGAATCCGATGCTCCCCTTCCCCTTGGAGTCGTCGATAAGGTGAGAGCGGAGATGGACACCAGGCTGGATAACAGGTTTATAGACCTCAGAAAGAGCGAGGTCCGCTCCATATTCACGATAAGAGATGTTCTCATAAATTCGGCCAGAGATTATCTGAGGAAAAACGGATTCGTGGAGGTTCACACCCCAAAGATAATAGCAAGCGCATCCGAGGGCGGAACCAACCTGTTCAGGTTAAAATACTTTGAAAAAGATGCCTTTCTTGCGCAATCTCCACAGCTCTACAAACAGATGCTCATGGCGAGCGGTCTCGATAGGGTATATGAGATAGCGTGGTATTTCAGGGCGGAGGAGCACAACACGAGGAGACATCTGAACGAATCAACCGCCATAGATATAGAGATGGCTTTTATAAAAGATGAAGAAGATGTGATGTCCGTACTAGAGGGGCTGATAAGGCATATATGCGAGGAAATTAAAGAAAGATGCGAGGAAGAGATGGAAATACTCAACGTTGAGATAAAACCTCCCAGGATTCCCTTGCCGCGAATCACTTATGGCGAAGCGATCCAGTTGTTGGAAAAGGAGGGCGTTGAGCTCGAGTGGGGGGAGGATTTTGGTGGCGAAGAAGAAAGAGTTCTTGGAGAGATAATGAAGAGGAAGGGAACAGATTTCTACTTCATAACAAAATACCCCATACAGGTAAAACCCTTCTACACGATGCCCGAAGGAGAGCTATCAAAATCCTTCGACCTGTGCTGTAAGGGTGTGGAGATCTCTTCGGGAAGTCAGCGTATCCACGACTATAGTCTGCTCGTTAGAAGAATTGAGGAGAATGGATTGAAACCCGACGATTTCAGAGATTACCTTAAAGCGTTTAAGTATGGTATGCCACCGCACGGGGGCTTCGGTCTGGGAATAGAGAGGTTACTCATGCAGTTGCTGAATCTGAAAAATGTAAGGGAATGTATACTCTTCCCAAGGGACAGGACGAGATTGAGACCTTAATCAAGAGAAGTGCAGGGGACGAGATTCGAACTCGCGAACCCCTACGGGACGGGCCCCTCAAGCCCGCGCCTTTGGCCTGGCTTGGCTACCCCTGCACATTAATATAATATTAGAAAGAAGGTAAAATGTTTTTCGTTTGAAACCTTATCTTAGAGAGACAGGGCTCCCTGCGGGCAGGTATCTATACAGGCACCACACTCTATGCACTTTGATTCGTCTATCTTTGCCTTATCGCCTTCTATCGTTATGGCTCCGTTGGGGCAGACATCGACGCATGCTCCACAACCAACACACTTTTCCTCATCCACCTTTACGGCCATCCACCTCAACCTCCTTTTTTCGAAAGCAAAGAAAGAATGCGCTATCCGTATATAACGATTTTTGCGGTTCGATGTTTCGCATGAAAGACTTAAATACAGAAAATCCGATACAAAGGATGGTCTGGATGGTGGATATAAGGCGTATTGAAAAGAACTTCAGAAGATTCCAGGGAAGCTTCTGCGAGGATATAATTGATCTGAATATCGATGGCAGAATAGAATTTGACAGGGTTAAGACGAGGATGATCCAGAGCGAACTATTCAAATCCATACAAGATTTCGCGAAGGAGAGGAAATGGGACATAGAGAGTAGGGATTTGAAGATACTCGCCAGAAGAGGAGAAAACATTATAGATATAAGTCCGGTAGAGTCCGACGATAGAAATACCCTCCACATAACACCATGGAGCCAGTTTCAGGAAAAATTGAAGAGGATAGACGAATTAACCGAAGACTAGACCCCTGAGCATCCTTCCGGCCACTTGATCGGCGGTTTCCTTACCGGCGAGAATCTCTGCGAGTTTCCATCCAAAGAGTAGAGCGGTTGATGGTCCCCTGCTCGTTACTATGTTGTCATCGTGAACAACCAATTCGTCAACAAACTCACCTCCGCCTCTCTCGATCTCTTTTTCCATACCCGGATAGATGGTTGCCCTTCTCCCCTTGAGAATACCCGCATCGGCAAGAACCACCGGCGCGGCACAAATCGCGGCAACCAGCTTCTTCTTTTCGTGTGCCTCTCTCACCAGATCCAGAACCCTTTCGTTCTTTCTCAGATTTATGTATCCCGGTGCGCCGCCGGGGAGGATGAGAGCATCGTAGTCATCTATTTTAACGTCGTTCAGGTGCTTATCCGGTACGACCTTCACTCCGTGCGCACCCTCGACGATATTTTCTTCCGTCCCCGCCACATCCACGATTATCCCGCATCTTCTCAGAATATCGACCACGGACAGGGCTTCTATCTCCTCGAAGCCGTTTGTGAGCACAATCACCGCTCTCTTCACGATATCCCCCACCCGTGATATGGTACACATTTATTAAGATTGATGCTTTTCTCACGCACGATGAAAGAAATCCACGTGAGTAGCAAGCGAAGGGAGGAACTGATAGATATTACCCACGAGATAGAGAGATTTGTTAGGGAGGAGAATATCGAAGAGGGCTTCGTTGTTGCATACGTTCCGCATACGACCGCTGGGATAGTTATAAACGAGGGTTTTGATCCGGATGTGGGAAGAGACATAATCGAAACCATGAGAAAGCTGGTACCGGAGCACGGAGATTACCGTCACTCCGAGGGAAACAGCGATGCTCACATAAAATCCTCCATCCTTGGGGAAAGTAAGTTGATTCCCGTAAAAAACGGGAAGCTTTTGCTCGGGACATGGCAGAAGGTGTTTTTCTTTGAGGGAGACGGACCGAGAAATAGAAGGATTATTTTAGGTGCAATTCGTTTATAGAACCATGCTGTATTACATACATGGCTACGCATCCGGACCGAACGGCAGAAAGGCGATTCTCTTCAGGGAAAAGCTTGGCGCGATACCGCTTAGATATATGGATGGCGAGGAGGTTGATGTGAGCAGATGTATAGAAAACATAGAGAATGCCATAAGAAATGATACCCGCATCATACTCATCGGTTCCTCCTTCGGAGGATTCCTTTCTGCAAAGATTGCGCTTGAAAACAGAAACGTGAGGAGTATAGTTCTGCTTAATCCCGCCGTCGTACCTCCAGATGCTATCGTATCAGACCCTTCCATACCCGATAAAGTTGTGAGAGATATACAGAATTCCGGATTGTTTGAGAAAAGGATACCCTGTGACGTGTACATAGTCATGTCAACGAGGGATGAGCTCATACCCCGGGAATGGGTTCTCAGATTCGCGATGTTTCAGGAAGCGACCGTGAAATTCATAGAGGACGACCACAGAATAAGCAGAAACATCAATTTACTGCCAGATATCGTATCGACTTTCTTGAAATACGGAGAATGATCAACCGTTCCCCCTCTGTATCCACGGCGATATGAATCTGGGAGGGATTTCATCCGAGAGATAAACCAGATCATTCGCTTTTTCGAATCTTATCCCCTCCCTTTTTGCCGATTCCACATCTATGCGCAGAATAACCGGATTTTTTGTCCTTCTTCTACCCACTCTAATTGCCTGCTCTATGGTTGGGGATAGGTGAACCTTTCTTCTACCCATCGGTTTGAGCCCTTCCCTCAGTATCCTTCTCGCTGCGCTTGGGGTGGTTCCGTGATAGAGATATTTTACATCATCTGCCGGCTTCAGATGGATCTCGACCGGTATGGTGTGACCATAGAGTGCTCTTATCATGTTATCTTTGATCTCGAATCGCGATTCGCCACCTTCAGCGAGTTTTTCGATAATGGCTCTGTCAACCGATGGAAATCTTCTTTTCAACTTTTTCAGCACATCCTCTATGGGTACAAAACCATCCTTTCTCATGGGTAAATCTTCCGGATCGTGTCTGAGCAGATAAGATAGATATCTGCTTATCCTCTCCATATTCATGCTCTACTTTTTAAAAGCCCGGCGGTATCTAATAATCTTTTTGCTTGGAGGATATGATAACTCTCCTGAGGTTCTCGATATTCGTGAGAAAAGCGAGTATGATGAGCGTGAGAAAGACTTGGTTGACGATACTCCCGAGCATGATTATAAACAACCTGATATCTCTACCGAATCTGTATTTTATCTTCCTCCTCTTGACAATCTGGTCAAACTTTATGGCGGTGTAACTGTTCAGGACCCCTCCAACCGCAGCGAAGAATCCCCATATCCAGATCATGAAATCCGTATGCACCATCCAGTGACCATACATCATTCCAAAAATCACGAGACAATCCGCATATCTATCGAGCACGGAATCCATCCATGCTCCATACTCGCTCTCCCGAAATTTGAGTCTCGCTATCTCTCCATCACATCCATCGATTATAGAAGAGAATTGTGCCAGAAGTCCGGCGAGAGCGATGTATAGCCACTGACCAAATGAGAAGAGAAAAGCAGATAATAGAGATATGAGAAAACTCACAATAGATATGGCATTTGGTGAAACCCTCGTATTCTCCACCAGAAACTTCGATATCGGAATGGAGACCTTCCTGTTGATATATCTCGATATCGGTCCGTCTGTGGACTTGATGAGGGATTTTAGAAGATGTTTTTCAGCGAATTTCAAGCTTTCCCTGGTGTCAATATCTATCCAGAATCCGTTCCCGATATCCATGAACCTCATTCTCCCATTTTCCGCAAGGACTCTAACTCCTCCAGACAGCGTGTCATCTCCCCTTTTCAAACTCTCTTTCAGAGCATCGAATATTCTCTCGGAGAAGAGGAAAATTCCGCAGTCTATACCATCGAACTCGTCCAGATTCTTCCCGATATCCACGATCATATCATCCCTGATTCTAACCTTCGTTGCATCCTCCAGGTCTATGTGATCTCTCCTCCCTCTATCGATCACCAGAATGCCGTCGGCGCCGGCGAGTTTTCTTCTTCTTAATTCCCTGAGTACGTCGGGATCAAAAAGATGGTCGGACATGAGAAGAATGAAGTTTTCGTTGATCTTATCCTCGGCAGATAAAACAGACAATCCATTGCCTTTTTTCCATTCTTTATTTTCGACATACTCTATGCTAACGCCATATTTAGAACCATCCCCAAGTTTCTCTCTTATCTTATCTCCTTTATAACCCAAAACTATAACAAAATCGTTTATTCCAGCGGATTTCGCGGAGAGAATAACCCTCTCTATTAAAGAAAGGCCGAGGAGGGGGGTGAGAGGTTTTGGAAGATTTTTGGAAACATCCCTTATTCTCTTCCCTTCACCCGCCGCTATTATTAGTGCTTTCATCTCTCTCGCTTCCCTTGGATGAATTCCTTGACCATCTCTCTTGCCACATCATCGGGATACTGGATCGGTGGATGCTTCATGGTGTATGCGGATATCGATATCAGGGGACCCCCTATACCCCTGTCGAGAGCCAGTTTACAGCATCTTATTGCATCGATTGCCGAGCCCGCCGAATTCGGAGAATCTTCAACGCTCAATCTCAGCTCGAGATTCATTGGAACATCTCCGAATATTCTACCTTCCATCCTCAGGAAACACAGTTTGTTATCGTTTAACCATGGAACGTAGTCAGAGGGGCCTATGTGTATGTTTCTCGCTTCCAGCGGAACATCCAGTACAGACTGCACCGCTTCCGTCTTGGATATCTTTTTGGATTTAAGCCTATCTCTTGCCAGCATGTTGAGAAAATCCGTATTTCCTCCGACGTTTAGCTGATATGTCCTGTCAATCTTTACCCCTCTATCCGTGAACAGCTTTGCCAGGGTTCTGTGGATTATTGTTGCACCTATCTGGGATTTTATGTCATCTCCGACCACCGGCAAATTCTTTTCCTCGAATCTTCTGGCAAACTCCTTGTTACTCGCTATGAACACGGGCATACAGTTCACGAATGCAACACCGGCATCGAGACAGCAGTTTGCATAGTATCTTGTAGCCTCTTCTGATCCAACAGGCAGGTAATTCACTGCTATCTCTGCACCACTGTCTTCGAGGAGCTCAACTATGTTCGTTTCTTTACCATTGGATGGAACAAATGTGTAATCCTCCGGATAGTTCTTCATGTGAGGAGCAACCCCATCGAGAATTTTACCCATCACGACCTCCACACCCATCTTTGGTATGTCTCTGCAAAATACCTTTGTGCAGTTCGGCTTCGCAAATATGGCTTCGCTGACATCCTTTCCCACCTTTCTTCTGTCTATATCCACCGCTGCTACAACTTCTATATCGTAAGGTTTGTAACCCCCTATATCCCAGTGCATCAAGCCAATCGCATCCTCCGGACTTTTATCCCGGTAGTAATATATGCCCTGGATAAGGGAGCTGGCACAGTTTCCGACACCAAATATAGCGATCTTTATCTTTCCCACCTTATCACCTCCCTTGGATATTCCTATCCTTATCGATTCACATATCCAACGAGAGATGATAGAAATCTATATTAAGAAGCATAAAAGTGAATATAATCATCACATATAAACCTTTCGTTTTTCATGGGATACTCCAGCTAAAACGACACTCTCTGTGAGGGTAGATAAACTATAAAAAGAGGAGAGGTGTGGCTCATTAGCTCGTTTTATCGAGTCCAACGTCCAACCTCGTGGTTCTGCCCGCCTTTATCACGACGCCCTCCACGATCTTCGTCTGGTATCCGGGGGCTTCTATTTTGATATCATAGGTTCCCGGTCTGAGCTGGATGGAATACCACCCTTTATTCCACAGCTTATCCCCGGTCGTCGTGTTCATTCCGATATCCATAACTGTTACAACCGCCCCTCCGATACCCTTTTTGAGAAAAGTTCCATTTTCGTAGACCTTGCCTTTCAGTCTGCCATACGAGGGTCCTGCCCCGAGTGCGAGATTGAATATCTTCACTTCTATGCTATCTTCCGCGGTCAGACCCGCTTTATCGTAAACCTTCACCGTTATCGTGTGCGTGAAAAATACTCTCTCGTTCCATGTCCACTCGTATGGCTCTTCCGTATCCGTGTTCAGGAGATCTTCATCTATGTAGAATTCCACCCTGTCCACGCCGGAGTTTTCATCGTTTGCATTCACCTTGACATCGATACTTCCTATTATCAGCGTGAAGGGACACTTGAATATACCAAATATCGGCCATATCTTTCTGCCCTTTACGTAGATTCCGGGCGTCGGCTGGCTGATTTCTACGGTCGGATTCACCGTATCTATCTTGAAGGTTATCGTGTGATGAGCCTCTTGGTTACCAACCTTATCAACGGACCAGTATTCAAGGGTATGAGGTCCGCCGGTCGATACCGTTATCGGAGATGTGTAGACCTCGATTCCGCAACCGTCCAGGCAGTAATAGATATGCTCCACGCCAGATCCATCACCATCATCTGCCGTCAGGGTAATGGTGACGGGTGAGATGTACCAGTCGTTTAATCCCATCGTTCCGGATAAGCTGTGGGTGGTTACCGGTGGCTCCTTATCTATCTTTGCAAGCACCCTGACATCATCTATATACCATCCTTCGCTTTCCGCAGTTGAATCCGAGGAGAATCTGAACCTTATCTTTATGTTTTTACCGGCCCAACTGTCGAGAACGCACAACACTTTGGTCCATCCAGGTGTTGAGTCGGTCGAACTCATTCCCGTAAATGACTTTACTATCGTCCAAGTTGCGCCACCATCTTCACTCACTTCCAGATATCCTTCGTCGCCGGAGGAGAAATTGTACCATGTCCAGAAGATAATATCTGCACCGAATGACTTTGAGAGGTCGATCGTTTCCCTCATCATCAAAGCGTTGTTGAGGTTGGGCATATACCTGCCAGAGAGTTCGTCTCCACACCACCAGGAGTGACTCTCGCTGTGATATCTTCTGGTGGTGATATGCCACCAGTCTCCCGCATATTCTATGATCCAGCCATCCGTGCCACTTTCAAAATCGTCTTCGAAAAGGGTAATGCTATCTCCCATCAAACTAACATCATCGATTATCCACCCTCTCTCTACCCCCGTCTCATTCGATACGAACCTGAACCTGATTTTCATACCGGTCGATTTGTAAGCCGATATATTCAGGGTCACATTGGTCCAGTTCAATTGACCGGTGTATGTTGCAACAATTTGCCAGCATGTTCCATTGTCCGTGCTGACCTCAACGTATCCATAATCTCCGGGCAGTATCCTGTACCATGTTTTAAAGGAAAGGGTTACTTTACCGAAAGCGGAGGTATCGAACGAGTCCTCGATCATAGCGAAGTCATTCCAGTTGTTATCATACGTGGTGGCATTATCGAGACCACACCACAGATAGTGGTCATATCCGGATGTGCAGATAATCCAGTGTCCTTCTCTACCCGTCAGATCGAGGTGTTTCCAATTTCTCTCGGTGCAGGGTCCGCACTCCATATCATCATAAAATATCTCGTGCGCTACGATAACAAAACCATACATGGCGTTGTTCTCGGGCACCGCATCATCTGGGCTTATCACGCTCACCGTCACGTTGTAGTTACAGTAAGTG